>OGIA01001341.1_pt1 | contig 16804 bp, 18 predicted proteins | sample 1571671 | NCBI WGS metagenome assembly OGIA01 (sample SAMEA2582027, study PRJEB24529) | metagenome | biome: Human gut stool | place: China | collected 2011
GAATGCAGCTTTTGGACAGATTATGATGAAATATCTTGAAAAAGATGATTCTAAAGGTGCTTCTAGAATATATATAATGGGTTCTGTTTTCACCTGTTTTGTAGTGTATTTTGCTTATGCTTTTGTTTGCATCTTTGCAGGAAGTGCAGCAGTGGAAGCTGCAGTAGAGGTGGCAGTGCTGCTGGAAGAACCGCCGCAGGCGGTCAGGACGCCAGCTGCACCCACAGCAGCAGAAGCTGCGAGGAAGTCACGACGAGAGATCTTTTTCATTTCTTGTTACCTCCGATTCACGTTGCGTTTATCCGTATTATGGCAACGCCGTGCTTTGCTCACAGCGCCATTCCTTCCGCATACGGGTCGCCTTTGGATATTATGATAACGCATATTTTCTCATCCCGCAATTAGATTCAAGCACAAATTTTCCAGTCATTGTTTGTACAAAGTGACCCATCTGATTGGTTTTTGGAGCTTTCTGCAAGCCATCCTTTCGATTCCTAGCTCTTATATCCAAAATTCTTTGCTGATGTATTTTTGATGAATACAGTCATTCTGAAATTCCATCTGTTCATCGTCCGGATTCCATTGTATAATAATATTGTATAAAAATGTCGTAATATTATAAAGATACGCAGCCAGCCGCCCGCGCGGCCCGTTCGGAGGCGATGTTTTCATGCTTTACCGCATCTGGTCCCTTCTCAAGGAAGCATATCATTACGAAAAGCATTCTACGCTGGACTCAGACTACCTGCGCCAGGTGCTGACGCTGGCTGTCGTCGTGCTTTTTGCGCTGAATCTCAGCTGCAACGGCCTCGGCAGGCCCGTCGTCTTCGTCCTCACCGGACTCATCTGCCTTGTGCTTCTGATGGTGGAGTGGCTGCTGCCCCGGGCGAAAAACGAAAAGCATCTGGTCATGTTCTCAAACACGGCCCTCATCGTCATGGGCCTGCTGCTTCTGGTCCTGAACGAGAACGACGGCTTCCAGAACCTGTGGTTCTTCCTGATGCCGGCTACTCTTTTCGTGCAGTCGGGGCTGCCCATCGGCCTGCCGTTCTGCACAGCCTACGGCCTCGCGGCCACCTGCTTTTTGTGGCTGGGTCCCCTTGCCGGCAGCACCCTCTACCGCCGGGACTATGCGCTTTTCTACCCCGCCGCCTACTGGTCGTTCTGCCTGCTGATGATAACGGCGGACATCTTTTACAAACACTACCGCATCCGGCAGGAGCAGAGCGAAAAAGAGATGGAACGTGAGGTCCGGGCCACCATCTGCGAGGCCCGGCAGCTGATGGTCAGCTCTGTGGCCGCCATCAGCCAGATGATAGACGAAAAGGACCGCTACACCAGCGAGCACTCCCACCGGGTGGCCGAATATGCCCGCCTCATCGGGGCGCATATGGGCTTTGCCGGCGAGGAGCTGGACAGCCTCTACCGGAGCGCCCTGCTCCACGACATCGGAAAGATCGCCGTGCCGGACGCCATCCTCAATAAGCCCTCCCGGCTGACGGACGAGGAGTTCGACATCATGAAACAGCACACCGTCTGGGGCCGAAAAATTCTTGAGGGGCTGGAATTTCTGCCTCAGGCCGACTGCGGTGCCAGCTACCACCACGAGCGGTTCGACGGCAAAGGCTACCCCGCCGGGCTGAAAGGCGGGCAGCTGCCGGAGATGGTCTGGATCATCAGCGTCGCCGATGCGCTGGACGCCATGGGCTCCGACCGGTGCTACCGCGGCCACTGCGACAGGGACTACATCATCGGAGAGTTCCGGAAATTGAGCGGGACGCAGTTCGAGCCTGCGGCGGTCAAGGCCGTGGTGGAGCTGCTGGAAAGCGGAGAGATAGCGGTGCAGTGACGCGCCAAAAGGATGTTTTATGAACAAGGATACGCTTGAACGGCTGCGCGAGACGGTACTCGTCCCCCATGGCGACCCGCAGCTGGCCCTCTACGCCAAGCTCGTCGTGGGTCTGCTCTGGCTGGTACATCTGCCGCTGGGGTTTCTGTACGGTGCGCCGCTGCCGTTTTATCTTCTGCTGGGCGGCATGATGCTTCTGGACGGCGTCAACCTCTCTCTGTCCCGCCGCAGTGCCAGCCGGGCGCGGGAGCTGGGTGCAGCGCTGGCGTTTCTGGCCGGCAGCGCCCTGCTTTTCCAGAAGGCTTATGTGGGCTATTTCAGCTGGTTTTTCCTTCTGATATTCTCCTTTTCCTGCACCTTCGTGCTGGGTCTCGTGGACGGTACTTTTATCAATCTTCTGGGCTTTCTCTGGGTGATGGCCTGCCTGCACGGCGGGCTCATCCCCGACCCCGCCGCCCTCTACGGCGAAAGCTTCGTGCTCCGTTTCCCGTTCCTCTACATCTGCATCCTCGGGGTGGCCTACATCATCATGTTCTCCATCCAGCGCTACTGGGTGGACAAGGCCAAACGCCATCTTTTATTGCAGCAGCGCATCGACGCGGAGAAGGGCAAACTCTCGGAGATGTCGCTGAAGGTCATCACGGCCATGTACAGCGCCCTCAGCTCCAAGATCCCCGAGATCGACCTCCACTGCCAGCAGACTGCGGAGCTGACGCAGGAGATGGCCCGCCGGATGGGTCTGGATGAGGCCACCTGCCGGGACGGCTACTATGCGGGCCTGCTGCACGAAGTAGGCACCGTGGGCCTGCCCGATGATGTGGTATTGCAGCGGAACATCACCGAGGAGCAGTACCAGCTCTACAAGACCTATGTAGAGCGGGGCTGTCGCATCATTCAGGAACTCCAAATCGTAGACCGGGTGGCCGAGACCGTGCGGTATCACCGCGAAAATTACGACGGCACCGGCTACCTTGAGGGGCTGCAGGGCGAGGCCATCCCGCTGCTGTCCCGCATCCTCGCTGTGGCCGACTTCACCGACCGCCACCGCCGCCGGGGCGAGACGGACGCCCAAATCGCTGCGGCCCTCCGCGAGCGTGCCGGACATGCGTTCGACCCACAGTGCGTGGAAGTCATGTGCGGAATGCTCACGAAAGGACGTAAAAAGGAGGATGCTCCATGCCGGACGAAAAGATGAAATATCCACTGCTGGAATTCGAATATGATAAAAAGCTTTATGAGGAGCTTTTGACGCTGAATCCGCATCCGGAGTTTATGGATAGGGTCAGCACCGTGACAGAGGATTATGAGCACGATGATTTCGGGAGTATTCCCGGTGATGAGAAAAATGCTCTCGGCCACGCAGCAGGTGTTTTATGGAAGATTCAAAAATACGGGACGTCCTTTTCGGATGAAGAAAGCAAAACCATCCGAACGAGAAAACGCTCACGTACAAAAAAGCCAGACCTGTTGTTATTCGTAAACGATTTGGAAAATGATTTTCATAATTACTGTGCTTGCATCAAACATGGCCTCGGAAACAAAGCTGACCTGTGTGCGCTAACGGAGGCTTTGCTCTGTTACGGCTGCGAAGATACTGTATGGGAAGAAGTCACAGAATGGCATACCGCTGTGAGCGAGAATAAAAACTTTGCCAAATCAACATTTCTTCCCAACTTTGACAGACTCTATATCCGACAGGCAGACCGTTTTTTGTTTCTGGAGCTCAATACTGAGGAAGCCCTGAAGTTTTACGGGCTGGCAACAATGTTGTGGGACCATGAGCCGGACGCAAAAGAAACAAATTCGGACGACCATTTTGTTTCATTTACACGTCAGTATGAACTCTACAGCCGTATTTTGAAAGGTGCAAGCTATCCTTATGGCACATCCTCTCAACCATCCGCATTTTTTCAGTTGTATAACCGTATTATTCACTCCGGAATTTCGTCCTCCTCTCTTTCTGAAAAGCTGAGTACCTTCGTTTTATCCATTCAGGAGATAATGGAGTCTCCATCGTCACGAAGCCTCCATCGAGCCCGGCTTGCTCTGCTGATGTTTATCGTCATAACAAAAAAGCATTTTATCCCTGAGCTTGCCCGTCTTTATGATGACCCTGACAGGGAGCGCTGGGAAGTCGCTATCATGGAAAAATCCCGCCTGCTTGAGGATACCGGTTACTCTATTCTTTCTCACTATGCAGCGCATATGACATGGAAGTCGGGGACACGGTACTTCGACTCTTATCTGAGGCTGGCAAAAGCTGCATATCTTTCGGAACTTCTTTTGGATGAACTGAACGCTGAGGGGGATGCGGCGGAAATCGCTTATTATACATCGGCAGAAGTTTTTTCTTATATGCTCCCCGAAAAATGCACAAAAGAGGAGGGGAAAGAAGGCGTCTGGGCAAATTGACCGTTATGCATCTGTCCTATATGAATGACCCAAACGAAGGTAAAACTCTGCAAAAGGCAATTTACGGCCCATCGTATGGAGCACTTCAAAAAGGCCGCAAACCTCTGGATGTTCCCTTTGTATTTGTAAAATGCTTCAGCCCCCGCATCGACTACCTGCCCATGTGGGAAATGTATGGCGACCACGCCAGAGGCTGCTGTCTTGTCATCGACTGGGAAACATCAAAATGGATGGAAGAAGAAGCCGAGCCTGTTCTCTATCACGTCTGTTACCTTCGGAAACAGGGAAATTCGTATGTAGTCTTGAACGAAGACAATGAAAAGCTTTCCCGCTCCTGCCGCGCCATAAATTCACAGCTCCAGGAACTGCACAATGTCGCCGAGGAAATCGCAGAACAGGACCGCCGTTATCTCGATGATGTCCTAGGGAAAGTCCTCTACCTCTTCAAAGACAGCAGCTATAGCTACGAGCAGGAGCTGCGGGTCATCTACCAGACGAAGGACAACATCCTCCACACTGACGGCGACAAACCGTGGCTTTTCGTCCAGACACCTTTTCCTCTCCAATTAGACGAAGTCATTCTGGGGCCGAAGTTCCCGGACGTCAGTACACGGGTGCCTTACCTGCAGGAGCAGCTCGATCTGATGTGCGAAAAGACCGGCACGGAAAAGCCACGTATCACCCTTTCTGAAATCGACTACCGTTGACACAAAAACAGCCCGCAGGCCGGATTTTTGTCCGTCCGCGGGCTGTTTTTATTTCCTGTGAAATCATACCCTCCCGGCACCCTTGTCCAGTATCTTGTCGAAGCGGGAAAAGAAGGTGATGGCTGTAATGGTCGCTGCCAGAATATCACTGACCGGCTCGGCGAGAAAGACGCCGAGGCACTTATCTACCGTGAAGCAGGGCAGGATAAAAATCAGCGGGATAAGCAGGATGATCTTCCGCAGACAGGCCAGCAGGAGGCTAACTTTGGCCTGACCCAGCGCCATAAAGCTCTGCTGGCAGGCGATCTGAACGCCCATGGCGAGGATGCCCGCCATGTAGATGCGCATGGCCCATGTGGTGTATTCGATGAGGGCGGCATCCGAGGTAAAGATGCCCGCCACCACGCCGGGGACCAGCATCATGAGCAGCCAGAACAGGGTGGTATAGCTGAAGCAGAGGGTGAGCTGGAAGCGGAACGCCTCCTTGACGCGGGGCTTTTTGCCTGCGCCGAAGTTGAAGCTCATCACCGGCTGGCCGCCCTGACAGATGCCCTGAATCGGCATGGTGCAGAGCTGGGACACGCTGGTGATGACGGTCATCGCGCCCACAGCCACATCGCCGCCGTAGCGGGCGAGGCTGGAGCTGAAACTGATGGAGAGCAGACTCTCCGTCGAGAGCATGACGAAGGACGAGATGCCCAGCCCCAGCACCGGCAGGATGATGTTCCGCTCCACTTTGAGGTTTTCTTTCCGCAGTTTGAGGATGGTCTTGGGGCCGGTGAGGAACTTCAATATCCAGCAGGCACCCACGGCCTGACTGAGCACCGTCGCCACTGCCGCACCCCGAACGCCCCAGCCAAGACCAAAAATCAGGATGGGGTCGAGGATGATGTTGATGACTGCGCCGATGACTGTCGTGAGCATACTGATCTTCGCAAAGCCCTGGGTCGTGATGAAGGGGTTCATGCCCATGACCAGCAGCACGAACACCGAGCCGAGGATGTAGATGCGGCCATAGGCCACCGCATAGGGGAGAGTGGCGTCGCTGGCACCGAAGAGCCGCAGCAGGGCGGGCGCACCGGCATAGAAGCCCGCCGTCAGCACCACAGCGAAAAACAGCAGCATGGTAAAGCTGTTGCCGATGATTTTTTCGGCCTCGTCTTTATTGCCCTGTCCCAGCGCGATGGCCGTGCGGGGCGCACCGCCCGCGCCGATGAGCATGGCGAAGGCGTTCAGGAGCATAAGGATCGGCGCAAACAGGCCCACGCCCGTCAGCGCCGCCGCGCCGATGCCCTCGATGTGGCCGATGTAAATGCGGTCTACGATGTTATAGAGCAGATTGACCACCTGCGCCACCACGGCGGGTATCATCAACTGCAAAAGCAGGGGCTTGACCGGCCCGCTGCCCATATCCTGTCGATTCTGTGCCATAGGTTCTCCTTTGAGTACATACTTCAAATTTGAAATAAATATAGCACACCCCGTTCTGCCTGTCAAGCACAGGGGGAAGGGCTTTTTGTATTTCCAGTTGACGGAAAGGCGGGATTTTGCTATAATAATTAAGCTGTATTGTGAATATGGAGCATTACTCAAGTGGTCGTAAGAGGTCGCACTCGAAATCCAAGTGGATGCTTCGCCGGATGCCTCCATATCACACGAGGGGACGTCAATTTTGATGTCCTGACAGGCTTCGGAACCTGTCTGAACGATGCGTTTTCTAACAATATTCTAACAGCTTTATCATTCGGAATCAAGATAATGTTACAATACAAATTGTAGCATTATCTGATATGTATACGGAGAGGTACCCAAGAGGTCGAAGGGTCCGCACTCGAAATCGAGCTGGCTTTTTGGAAGAGGGAACCCGATTTTTCTAGGTTTCAAGCCACTTTTCAGTGATTGCTTCAAGGCGTTTTTTGGGGGTTCTCTCCTAAAATTCTCTCCAAAGTTTTCCCGGAGCGTTCAGCACGTTCCAACAATTTAATATGTGGAGCAGTACTCAAGTGGTCGAAGAGGCGTGACTCGAAATCTCGTAGAACCGTAAGGTTGCCAGGGTTCAAATCCCTGCTGCTCCGCCAAACCGAATGGACAGATGAATTTTATTCGTCTGTCCATTCTTTTTTGCCGGAACAGCGCCCGCTGCACCCTGTCTTTTTGGGGCTTGGCATCATGCGGATGCATTGCCATAGCCCAGACATTCCAGCATAGCCTGTGCAGAAGAAAGTTTGGAAGCGTAGTCCAGGTGGGCATAGATGTTGGCGGTGGTGGAGAAGTCGCTGTGGCCCAGCCATTCCTGGATCTGCTTCATGGGAACGCCGTTTGCTAGAAGAAGGCTGGCACAACTATGGCGCAGATCATGAAAGCGGATGGGGCGCAGACCGTTTTTCTCCAGCAGCTTCGGGAACTGCTCGGAAACATAATTGGGGCGGAGGATGTTCCCGATCTCGTCCACACACAGATAGCCGAGATAGTCTGGATTGTAGCTGCTGCGGCACAGACGGCGGTAGGTCTCCTGCTGACCTTTCAGCTCCAGCAGACGGTCACGGATGGGCGGCACCAGAGGCAGGGTGCGCAGACTGGATTTGGTTTTTGCACGGTCGGCCTGAACAAGGACTTTTTTGCCGTCAATGGATGCCTGTGTGACGATACGTTTGACCTCCATTGTATTGGCTTCAAAGTCGATGGCATCCCATTTCAGCCCCAGCACCTCGCTGCGGCGCAGGCCATAGAAGGATGCCAAAAGGACCGGTATCTCCAGTTTGGTTCCATATGCCGCCTCGGTCAGGGCGTGGATCTCTTCGGCAGTGTAGTAGCTGCCTTTGAAATCGTCCTTTTTCGGACGTTCGACCTTATCTGCCGGGTTTGAGGGGATCAGGTCGATCTTGACCGCATACTTCAAAGCTTTGTGGATATTTGCGTGATAGTGGATCACGGTGTTTGGCTTGACCCGCTCCAGCTGCTTGGCGTAGAAATCCTGTAGATCGGTGGCTTTCAGCTCTACCAGCTTGATGCTGTGTTTGCGGAAATAGGGAACGATAATGTGCTCTACCATTCCCTGATAGCTTGCGTAGGTCGTGAGCTGGATCGTGCTTTTCGTGACTTCCAGCCATTTCAGCATGAAGTCGGCAAAAAGAATGTCCTCGTCTAAACGGATTTCGGCTACAGTGACTGGGGGGATAAAGTTCCTCCGACGTTCCTGCAAAAGAGCCTCGGCTTTCTTTTTGTTTTTCTTGACCGGAAGCTGTACGACCTGACCCCTGCTTTGTTCCTTCTCGGCAAGGCCCGTTGATTCCCACTTGGTCCTTCGCTTTCCGGTTTCATCCTTGTAACTCAGAACGATGTAATAGAAGTTGTTTTTTTCTTGCAGATGCCCTGCTACCATGGTGTTTCCTCCTGTTCTTGTGCATCCACTTGAATTTATGGAACTTCTGCTGCTGACACCACCAGTGTATAAAACAGCAGGAGAGAATGCAAGGATGTCACGTCTGCGCTATGTTGTCGGGTGCAAATGCGATCAGATAGGTTAAAAGATGCGCTTTGGGAATGCGGTAGAAGCGCCCGATCCTCAAATGCTGGACTTTTCCGTTCTTCAAAAGTGCATAACCGGTTTTGGTGCTGATCCCCAATATCTCGCACATTTGTTCGATATTCAGGACATCCGGGTAATCCCGAAGCATGATACGGTAGGCATCACACGGATGCAGAGTTTTTTCTGGCAACGGTCGATCCCTCCTGTATTGCATGGGGCGGGCATTCCTGTTCCAGGGCCAGGCTGCATTTTAGGGCATTCTCAATTTGCTGCATTTCCTGGTCAGTGGTCATCCCCATAAAATTGCAGATGCGCTTCTTATCAATGGTGGAGATCTGCTCCAACAGCACGATTGATGGACAGCGGAACGCAGGGTTTTTGTCCACGAGGACATGGGTGGGCTGATTTGGCTTTTTGGAGACCTTTGAGCTCACAGCTGCAACGATCACGGTGGGAGAAAATTTGTTTTCTGTATTATTTTGCAAAACAATAACAGGGCGTTTTCCTCCTTGCTCGGAGCCACTGTGCGGGTCGAGGTCTGCAAAATAGATCTCACCACGGTGGATGTTCAGACTTTTCAGCGGCTTGCCCCCCTTTTTATGTAGGCAAAAGCAGCCCCTATGGGCGGCCTTTGCAGTGAGAAGAACCCCCTAGGACCGGGAAAGTAGCATTACGGCTTGATAGGTAGGTTGCGGCGGCGGCTGGCACCGTTGTAGGTGCGCAGGATCAGCATCATATACTTGTAGCGGACGGTGCCGCTCAGGGATTTTTCATCCCGTACCAGGGTCATGGGGTGGACGGTGTGCAGACGTTTGACCAGACGCTCCGGGTCATACTCTCCCTGATAGAGGGCCACAAAACGCATCATTCCTTGAAGGATACCGGAGCGGAGAGAATCCGGGTCTCCCTCCCATCCTCTTGCCAGCATGGTCAGAGCTTCTTTGTAGAGGTCTGCGCCATAGGTCTTGTACTCCTTGAAGGCGGTGCGGATGCAGATGATCTTCCATGGGGCACGGTAGCTGTCCAGACCCAGCTGCAAGCCGGTGCTTTCGGTGGCGTTCAGGAAGGCGATAGCTTCGGCGTCCTTGCCAAACAGAGCCGCACGCAGCTTTGCGCCGGCGGTCAGAGGTGCGGAAACGCCGGTCTGCCTGGAAAAGAGGATGGCTTCTTCCTCCTGCGTCAGCCCGTAGTACACCTTGCAGATGATGGGGAGGTCTGCACCTCCATTCATGGCTTTGCGGGTCATGAGGGTGTGCTGCCCATCAAAAACGTAGTAGTGACCATCCCGGTAGCTGACCTTGGGAGGGTTGGCGATCCATTCGGTGAACTCTGCGGACATCCGCTCAATGTTCGGGATGCTCAGTTCCCGCTGGTATTCGGCAGGGATCTCCAGATAGGCGCTGTTGAGGACCTTCTCCTCATACGGCCGCTGCGCAAAGAGCGCTTCAATAACGGCTTCATCGGTGATCTCAGGCATGGTGCGGAGGCAGTTCAAATGGCTCATATCGTATCCTCCAATCTTTGCAGATAGTCTTTGACCTTCTGGATCGTTCTCTTTACCACAGCACGATTGCCTGCATCGGTCAGAAGGTCGGGATAGTCCCGAAAAACACTCTCCCAGCGTCGGATCATACTATTGACGGCACCGGATACTTCACAGAGCATGGCCGCTCCGTCCGCAAGCTGTTTGGCATGGTAGCGCCCATTTGCGATCTCAAGAATCTGCTGGCGGTCAGCTTTCAACGATTCTCCGGCTTTTGGTGGAAAAGTCGGCTCGGATGGAGTTGGAGCGGACGTTGCATCTTCATCGGATGTACCGGCATCGGACAGCGGTGTAGTTGTGGCTGGAGGAGATTTCTGTTTTTGTGACAGCGGCTCTTTGGCTTTGCAGATTGCAGCGACCAGCGCCGCACGGTCTTCCGGAGGGGCACGGGCAACGGATGCGATCTCAGAGGCGGTAGGTTTGACCTCGCCGGAAAGCACTTTTTTCCGTGTGCCAGGAACGGCTTCTTCGGCGGCGTCTACACCTTTGGAAAACTGTTCTGCACGAAGTACTGTGTTCTTGCTAATGCCGTTTTCAGCGGCAATTTTTTTACAAGTTGTTCGGCTGTTACCCAAATCCCCATTTTGGGAATTTGGGCTAAATGTGCCGTTTGAACTACGGCTGTTTCCGTGATCTCCCCCTAGCTTCATTTTCTCAGCCTCATACTGTTTTCCGATAAGGTACTTCTTTTGTTCCGGGGTGAGGTTGCGCCGCCCCAGCTGATTCTTGCAGATCCAGATGATCGCTTCATAGCGGCTGGCGAACTCTTTCTCGTGGATGGTAAAAGGGATCTCTGGGTGCTTCTTGGCGATCGTGTAACGGTTGTGCCCATCTACGATCAGGCCCTCCCATACAATGATAGGGTTGAGGATGCGTCCATCCCGTAGAATGTTTGCTTCCAGCTGGTTCAGTTCTTCAAATGTAAGGGGTGGGATCTTGCTCTGAAATTCCGGGTCGGTCTTAAGCACATTCGGATTCATCGTCAAAGCGTCCTTTCTTAAAGGAGGTGGCTTTCGGGCTGGTGGGCTGGATGTAGTAGTCGTAGCCGAAGTTTGTCTGGCAGTAGGTGCAAGGCTCTTTGGTGAATTGCCAGGGATCGGCACGGCGGACACGGATGCCGCGGGTGTTCCGAAATGCATTCAGGCAGCGGGGGCAGAGGGTGGTCAGGGTCGATTCATCGGTGAAAGTACGGCTCATAGAAAACACCTCCGTGTCGTTGAGATGAATGTTCGATATGGAAAAGCCCACGGCCCGGATTCAGGAGAATCACGGTGGTGGGCTTTGAAAGATTTGCGTTAAGTTCCCACCCTATTTGTCCTCGACGCCCGGTGGGGTTGGAATGCACTCTGGTTCCCGGAGTTTCACCGGTCTCATTGGCGTTTCAGCCACCCCGCCTTCTTTGTGGCCGGGCCGCGAGTTACGGAAGTTTCATTGTTTTGTCCAGAGGAATGATATTCAGTTTTCAAGGTACGGCTCCCAGTTTGGGGCTTTGCCCTGTCTGGGGAATGCCCTGGCTGTGAATGTATGATACCGCAGAATTTTTCCCGTCGGAACTCTCTTGCAGGGAGCCTTTGGTTCCCTCTAAGAGAACCTTGTTACAGTTCTTTCTTTATGCGTTCTAAAATTTCGATCGCAGCGTTCAGTTCGGAGGCAGCCTTGCTGGTGCTTTGTGTTTTTCCCAAAAGGAGATAGTCCAGTGATACATCAAAAAATGCAGAGATCTCGATAACAAGATCAATAGAAAACAGCCTTCTGGCGTGCTCCAGCGCTTTTACATGATTCAGGCTGATATTGAGCTGCTCAGCAAGCTGCATTTGTGTGAGGTTTTTGCTTTCGCGCAAAGCTTTCATTCTCTTTCCGCATTCCACAGGATCAAAGCGCATGGGTTTACCCTCCAGATCTTGACGTGTGAATGAACGTGCAAAATCTGGCGCTCAGGGATATCGGGCGATGTACGTCTCCCAGCCTCGGCGCATACGTCACTCCCAAAGGGGCGACGGAAGCAGATCCCGAAACGCAAAAAAGACCGGCAGACAGCCGCAATTTCTCTAAAGAAATCGCTTCCGTCTGCCGGTCTCGTCCGGCCTATAGCCGGTCCAGTCCTATCTGACAAACTCTTGACTCCTGAATTCCGTCCCTGAGGGCTAAACCCAATCCGACGCAGATACAATATGTCTCATGCAATATTCAGTTTGAATGGGTCTCAGGCAAACTCCTCAAAATAGAGGGATGCCCTTGTGACGGATATTTTGTTCTTTTCCATCTGGATGACCCAGTGCCGGTTGCACTTGGAACATTTTTGCAAACCGGTGACGATGATCTTTCCACACATGAGGCGGGTGCCGCATCGGGGACAGGTAGAAATGTACAGCTCGGATCGAAAATCGTTCTGCATAAGGACCTCCTTTTCATGTGAGAAAGATCTGCGGTGAAAATAATAAAAAAGACCGCAAACGACTCTTCTGTATATTCCAAATAGGGATATGGGAAGCTTCGTTTGAGGTCTTTGTGTCCATTATTTTACTTGTTGGGTTCTTTGGGAGGAGTTTCATGATCCGGCTGGGGATAGTTACAAACGGGACGCTCGGGCTGATATACGCCTCCCATGCAAGAAGGAGGCCAGCCAAATCGCTCGAGAACAATGGCGCGGTTCAGGATTTCCTTTCCGATGTTATTCAACAGCTTCATACAAAAAACCTCCATGCTTCTGTTTAATTTTCTCGGCCACTATAAGCAGTATACTGACTAGTATGCCATTAAAACTAAAAATCAGTACCTGAGGGAACCCAAGCTGGACAGAAATGACTTGTATGATTGTAATACAGACAAGTGTGAAATTCTTTTTTTTCCGGTTTGAAGATATGATTTCTTGTTCAAAGTGTAGTTGCGGCGGATAAATAGGGTTGGTTCTAAATGCAGCTAGAATCAATAGAATATCAAGTGTCCACATGGTGAGCGAATTTATGCGCATCAGAACAGGGGCGAATATATAAAGAACAATGAAGGTTGTTACTGTTGTCAGCAGAATACACATCCAATTATAAGGAGCATGCCATCCACCCATTCGCCGACGCAAAAAATACATTGTTGCCATAAAAACAAGCGTGTTGAAATATTGATTGGAAATAATGCAACAAATCGACAGGATCAGAAGAAAACAGAATTGAAGAAGTTTTTTTTCAACTACATAAAGACACCAGGTGTAATTGTTTTCTTCGACCCAATTGTGCCGGAAAAACCATTCGGTCAATCGGCGGGAAATGCTATGAAGCATCTGTTTTATACCTCTCTTTGGACAGTATATAACACATTTTTAGAACTATATGTAGATTTTGCAGTGAGATTGGCTATTTTTGCAGTGAAATCGGTATACGCTTATGAAAGAGTTTCAGGAATTTGGGCAGAGAAGCAAAATAGGCTCGAATCTTCTTTATAGGCTATGGCAAAAACGGCCTTATAACGATTTAGAATTGCAGCAACATTCTTCAATCCGTAGCCGTGTTCTTCGGATCGTTTGGAAGGCAGCACAACTTGATTGTCTAAAACTTTTACAGGAAATGCGGTCGTATTTTCAATATAAAGAAAACTGCTCTCTTCTTCTACTTTCATCACAAGGGTTATTTTTTTACTTTTATCATCTGTGATCTTCTCACAAGCTTCAATGGCGTTGTCAACCAAATTAGAGAGGACAACAACAAGATGCTCATCTTTCAGTCCAAAACAGGTGAGATCATCCAATTGAAATAAGAAGTGAACCCCTTTTGACTGCGCGATATGGTATTTCTGACTCAAAAGCACATCTACAACCAGCCTGCCCGTCTTAACGATCAGTGAAGTGCTCATACTATCTTTCATGACCGTTTGAATATAGGGCAACAATTCGCCATGAGGAGCTTCGCATTCTGCCAAGCCGTAAATGATGCTGAGTTGATTTTGAAAATCATGGGTCATTTTTCGCTGGTTCTTATAGGCGGTTGCCCAAGCTTCAACAATATCGTTTTGATATTTGATGTTTTGTGTCAAAACTGTATTATCTTGGATAAGCTGCTGTTCTCGATCCAAATAATTTAGCGTAACAAATGCAAAAGCATTCATTATAAACAAAGCAATTGTGCAGAATAAGATTTCTCTTGCAGCAAAAGGAACGATCCAATATAAATGCCACAAGAAAACGGAAATAAACATAGAGACAATGGGCAAAACAAAAATTTTCAACCAGTGTTTCCATGTGGTGTGATGAAAATAAAATCGCTGTTTTACAGCTGATTTGAAAATCGTAAATAGCAATATTTCAAAGATCTTTGCAATATAACAAATCAGATAGTATCCATATGGGTCACGATACAATTCTTGCATGGTGATATTTTTCAGAATTGTAATGGCCATAAAAAAGAAATTGTCGGCAATGTTTATAAATGATGAAAACAAAACTGAAATTGCGATACATTTTATCGAAGGAACACGGTATATTACAACGAGCCAAAGCGAGTCAACACAAGTGAGAAGCACCAGCTTAAAAAGCACATTTGACTCTGAAATCGCCAGGCAAATAAAGTTCAGACCCGTCAACACAACGGTAGAGAGTATAAATTTACTTGAGGTGATCTTTTTCTGAAAGAAAGCGCCGGAAAAAACCATAAAAGCTAAAACTTCGATAAATACTACAAAATAGTTTAAGAGGAGGGATAGTTCATAACTCATAAGCGGCGGCCTTTCCACATAAGATACTCTGCACAGATTGCTTTGTAATCTTTTTCAGAGACCTTTAAGATCTCGCCATTTCGTAATTGCGCTGTATATCCTGAAATTTTGCTGATATAAGACATATTAACGAGAAAACTTTTTTGCAGGCGAATAAAGCCTTTTCCAGACAACCGTTCGGTATAATCGTTCATTTTTCCACGGCACTCTAATACAGGGGAAGCAGCTTCTGTTGTGTGTAATAAAACACGACGATAGGGAGTACCCTCAACGTATAAAATGTCTCGTAAGGGAATTTCAATCTGAAGGTTTTTTGAGTCAACCACGATCGTTTCCTTGCCGTCCAAGAGTTTGTCTTGAATCGCATCCAGACAGGAGTCAAGCTCTTCTATATAGTTTTCTTTCAAAATATAACGGAAAGCACTAACTTTATATCCACTGGGGGCAAATTGCAAAAAGGCCGTTATAAATACCAATATAAGGTCAGGGTAGTGCTGACGGATTTGAGAGGCAACCTCCAGGCCGTTCATCTCTGGCATATCAATATCCAAAAATACAGCGTGCAGAGTGCCAAGATTAGAATTTAGCAGATCTTGCGGATGGGAGAAAATATGGCAGTTCAAAGCCCAATCTCGTTTTGCAAACCCCATACTGATTTTCTGATATAATTGATCAGAGAATCGCAGATCATTATCAAGAATAGCAATTCTCATAAGCGACACGCACCTTTCGACTTGCCTTTTTCTTTTTACCATACAGCTATTTGCCTCACTCTGTCAATGATTTTTTAAGATGTGCTTATCTTTAGCACAATTAAAGCTTGGATTTATGCTAAAGTCAAGAAAAGTTCTGATGATTAGCATAAAATGAGGCGTGCCTATGAAAATCTATGATTTTAATGGCAAGAAAAATATTAGCGGAGAACGCATTCGAGAAGCTCGAATCAAGATGCATCTATCACAGAAAGCGTTGGCTGTACGGTTAAAGCTGGAAGGAGTGGAATTAGAAAGAGACTGTATCAGTAGAATTGAGATCGGCACTCGCTTTGTTGCTGATTATGAGATAAAGATGATAGCAAAGACGTTGAATGTTTCCGTTTTGTGGCTCTTAGGGATCGAGTGACCTTGGTGAATGAACCAAGGTCACTTTTGTTATATATGCGTTGATTTACCAGAAGTGGCGCAGCAAGAAGCCGCGTTTTTGGGGATCTTTTTTTGTGTAGAGGAGGCCACAGCTGCCACAATTCCCTTTTTCACTGCACAAAAGCCTGTTTGTACTGAAAAATGCCAAATTCATCTCTCAACAGTGCTAATATAAAGACGACCAAAGCGCTGGAATAAGGGCTGCCAGACAAAAGTTGTTCACAGGAGGGATTAAAATGCACCTAAAGGAATCTGCCTACAACTTCATTTATGATGACCTGGGCAAAGATCAGATTGTATTTTACAACTCACGCACTGGTGCACTGGCAGTAGTGCATGAAGATCAGTATAAGCAGTATAAGGGGTTTCAGGAGAAAGGAAAAGAAATTGAGGATGCGGAGTTCCTCAAGAATCTTTTGAAATGCGGATATCTGCTTCCAGCAGAAGTGGACGAGAAGTTCCTAATCAAAACCAATATGATGCAGGGGCGGTATAACAAGAATTTGCTATCCTTAACTATTGCACCTACGATGGCGTGTAATTTCAGATGCATTTATTGTTTCTGCAGGATATCAGTTCTCATCTGCAAACTCCATTAATATCGGACGTCTTGTACCTCAGATTGTTTATTATGTATATGCATATGCGTCACTTGTGCGTCAGGGAAAGATTAAAGACGGACAGGAAATCAATGTAGTAGTACCTACAGGAAACTTTGGAAATATTCTGGCTGCTTATTATGCAAAACAGATGGGTATTCCAATCGGCAAATTTGTCTGCGCATCTAATAAGAATAAAGTATTATTTGATTTCTTTGAGACAGGAAAATACGATCGTAACAGAGAATTCTATGTTACAACATCTCCATCTATGGATATTCTGATCTCAAGTAACTTAGAACGTCTGATCTATAAGATTGCC
>OGIA01001374.1_pt1 | contig 16318 bp, 10 predicted proteins | sample 1571671 | NCBI WGS metagenome assembly OGIA01 (sample SAMEA2582027, study PRJEB24529) | metagenome | biome: Human gut stool | place: China | collected 2011
TAAGGAAGAATGTTTTTCTCAATTGCGATGCAAAAGTACTAGGTTTTTTTGAAATATGCAATATCTTTGCAAAAAAAATATTAGGAATGGACAAAATAATAGGATTGGGCAACGCCCTGGTAGACGTACTCGCAACCCTGAAGGATGATACTCTTTTGGATGAAATGGGTTTACCCAAAGGAAGCATGCAGCTCATCGATGACGCTAAGTTACAGCAGATTAACGCAAAATTTTCACAGATGAAAACCCACTTGGCAACAGGCGGATCGGCAGGAAATGCCATCCTCGGACTGGCTTGTTTGGGTGCCGGAACAGGGTTTATCGGAAAAGTGGGAAATGATAATTATGGAGAATTTTTTCGTGAAAATCTGCAGAAAAATAAGATTGAAGACAAATTATTGAACTCGGACCGACTACCTTCCGGTGTGGCATCCACTTTTATTTCACCGGATGGAGAGCGCACTTTCGGAACCTATTTGGGAGCAGCGGCTTCTTTGAGAGCAGAGGAACTGACCTTGGATATGTTTAAAGGTTACGCGTACCTATTTATAGAAGGCTATCTTGTTCAGGACCACGAAATGATTCTTCACGCCATTGAACTGGCTAAAGAAGCCGGTTTGCAGATTTGTCTCGATATGGCTAGTTATAACATTGTGGCTAATGATCTGGAATTCTTCACCTTGTTAATAAACAAATATGTCGACATTGTCTTTGCAAACGAAGAGGAAGCGAAAGCCTTTACCGGCAAGGAGCCGGAGGAAGCTTTGAGAGTGATTGCCAAGAAATGCAGTATTGCTATCGTAAAAGTCGGGGCAAACGGTTCTTATATCCGCAAAGGGACAGAAGAAATAAAGGTTTCGGCCATTTCGGTTCAAAAAGTGGTAGATACTACCGGTGCCGGTGATTATTTTGCTTCCGGATTCTTATACGGATTGACTTGCGGATATTCGTTGGATAAATGTGCGAAAATAGGTTCTATTCTCTCGGGAAATGTTATTCAGGTAATCGGAACAACGATACCACAGGAACGTTGGGATGAAATTAAGTTAAATATTAACAGGATTCTGGCGGAATAACAAAGGATTGAGCTACTTTTACGACTCATTTAGATTGAAAGAGGTATGAAAAAATTGCTGAACAGGCGAATAGCTATTGTTGCAGTAGCGGTGATAGCCACAGTTGCTTTCTTTAGTTTCAAGAGTGGAGACGACCGTAATTTCCAGATTGCAAAGAATCTGGATATATTTAATGCGATTGTGAAAGAACTGGATATGTTCTATGTAGATACCATTGATCCGAATAAAACGATTCGGGAAGGAATCGATAATATGCTTTATACGCTGGATCCTTATACGGAATATTTCCCGGAAGAAGATCAGAGTGAACTGGAGCAGATGATTAAAGGATCATTTGGTGGAATGGGTTCTTACATTGCTTATAATACGAAACTAAAGCGTTCGATGATTTCTGAACCTTTCGAGGGAACGCCTGCTGCAAAAGCCGGTCTGAAAGCGGGAGATATCCTGATGGAGATTGACGGACAGGATCTTGCCGGTAAGAATAACGCGGAAGTCAGCCAGATGTTACGCGGACAGGCAGGTACCAGCTTTAAGCTAAAGATTGAGCGCCCGAATGAGAAAGGTGGACGTACACCGATGGAATTCACGATTGTACGTGAGTCTATTCAGAATCCGGCGATTCCTTATACTGCCGTATTGGATAATAAGGTGGGTTACATCAGCCTTAGCACTTTCTCCGGCAACCCTTCCAAAGAGTTTAAGAAAGCATTTCTGGATTTGAAGAAACAGGGCGCTACTTCGTTGGTGATAGACCTTCGTAGTAATGGCGGCGGATTGCTGGATGAAGCAGTAGAAATTGCGAATTATTTCTTACCGCGTGGAAAGGTGATTGTGACGACAAAAGGAAAAATCAAACAGGCTAGTAACACTTATAAGACATTGCGCGAACCGTTGGACTTGGATATTCCGATTGCGGTATTGGTAAATAGTGGAACCGCTTCTGCTTCCGAAATCTTATCAGGTTCTCTGCAGGATCTCGACCGTGCCGTTATCGTTGGTAACCGTACCTTCGGAAAAGGACTGGTACAGGTTCCCCGCTCTTTGCCTTATGGCGGAACGATGAAAGTGACTACCTCTAAATATTATATTCCAAGTGGCCGTTGTGTACAGGCTATTGATTACAAGCATCGTAATGAAGATGGAAGTGTAGGAATCATTCCTGATAGTTTGACTAAGGTATTCCATACGGCTGCCGGACGTGAAGTACGCGACGGAGGTGGTGTAATGCCGGATATTGTTATCAAACAGGAGAAATTACCGAATATCCTCTTCTATCTGGTACGCGATAATCTGATTTTCGATTATGCAACGCAGTATTGTTTGAAACATCCTACCATCGTTGCTCCGGAGGAGTTTGAGGTGACAGATGCCGATTATAATGATTTTAAAGCGTTGGTGAAGAAAGCCGACTTCAAATATGACCAGCAAAGCGAGAAAATTCTGAAAACGTTGAAAGAAGCTGCCGAGTTTGAAGGGTATATGGATGATGCTTCAGAGGAGTTCAAAGCACTTGAAAAGAAGTTGAACCATGATCTTGATCGCGACTTGGATTATTTCTCATCTGATATAAAGAAGATGATTGCTACTGAAATTATCAAGCGTTACTATTACCAACGTGGTAATATCATCCAGCAGTTGAAGGATGATGACGGTTTGAAGGAAGCAATGAAAATTCTGAATGATCCGGTGAAATACAAAGAAATGCTTAGTGCTCCGGCTGCTAAGGAATAAATGAATATATTTCGAACATAGATATATGCGGAAAACGCGGTTTTGTTACCAACAAGCCGCGTTTTCTGTATATCTATATTTAATTGCAAATAGTCATGTAAGGTCATGCCCGGACACAGATATTTGTGTCCTTAATCGATCTTTATTGACGAATCAAAGGCAGGGTAAAATAGAATCTGCTTCCCTGTCCTTCCTGGGAGCGCAACCAGATACGTCCACCCATCTTCTCTACCAACATTCTGCAAAGAGTTAATCCCAACCCTGTTCCCTGAACAAAATCGTTAACTTTTCCAAAGCGCCGGAAAATTGTGGCAATTCTTGCTGCCGGAATGCCGATGCCGCTATCTTTAACGTAGAACTCTACAAAATCCTCCTTTTCCCGATAGCCGAAATGAATTTCTCCTTTCGGGGTAAACTTCGTAGCGTTACTAAGCAAGTTACTTATAATTTGTATGATGCGATTCCAATCTCCCGAAGTATACATGTCCGTATCTACGTCGTCCAAAATAAGTTTGACACCGTTTTGCGTCTTATGCCAGAATTGTTGTTCCAGCTGCAGGCAGATATCTATTAATTTGATCGGGCGGATATTGAATTTTAGAGAATCAGCTTCAAGCGATGCCAGATCCAGAATATCATTAAATAGATTCAGCAGCATTTCCGAATTTCGTTCGATGATTTCCGAATATTGATTCTTCTCTTCCGCAGATGTTGCGTAAGTGATTAGTTTGGAGAATCCTACAATGGCATTGAGCGGGGTACGTATTTCATGACTCATGTTTGCCAGAAAAGCAGATTTCAATCGGTCCGACTCTTCCGCTTTGATTCTGGCAGCCTTTAGTTCTTTCTGTTGTTGGGCATTCGTCTGTTCCGCCTCCCATTGTTGGGATATATCACGGCACATACACAACAGATACTTTTTATCCAAAGGAAAGATACGGTTTTCGTAGTGATGTAAAACACCGTCTAGCATTAATTCATGCCTGGCTGTGGAGCTTTCTCCTGTGAGAATCACCTTATCCATATTCTTGCGGACACTTTCATAAGCCTCTTTGGGCAGAATGTCTTTTACGTTAGTGGTAGTGATATTGTTGGGGCTGATACCTTCTACGTGATTAGTTGCCGGAGAAGAAGCAAGCTCTATAATATTGGCGTCATGGTCGAAGACGGTGAGCATGTCAGGAAGAGCATCCAGTATCCGGGTACTATATTTATCACGAAAACGTCCTTTGGAGGGAGAGGAAGAATCTGAAGAATGAGAGGAAAGGAAATCTATTTTCTTCTCTAATTGTTCGATTATTTCTAAAAGATCCTCCTTTGTTTTGTTTTCGTAATTTCTCATAGAAGATTCATTATTATTCATTAGAATGTTGTAGAAGTTGTTTTATCTGTTGCAAATATAAAACAATATTCCGAGATGCTGACAGCCTCCCTAGTTATTATAATATAAAAAAAACGGATAGCTTTTGCCCTACTAATCAGAATGTTCTATCTTTGCATCCATTATATATAAATGATTTACAATATGTCTACAGAATTATTCTCTACTCTGCCCTATAAGGTGGCAGATATTACACTTGCTGATTTCGGACGCAAGGAAATCGATTTGGCAGAAAAAGAAATGCCCGGCCTGATGGCTCTTCGCGAAAAGTATGGAGAATCCAAACCGTTAAAAGGTGCCCGCATTATGGGGTCGTTGCACATGACCATTCAAACGGCTGTGCTGATTGAAACATTAGTGGCTTTAGGAGCTGAAGTACGTTGGTGCTCTTGTAATATATATTCAACGCAGGATCATGCTGCTGCTGCGATAGCTGCTGCCGGTGTACCGGTATTTGCATGGAAGGGCGAGACTCTTGCCGATTATTGGTGGTGCACGTTGCAGGCATTGAGCTTTGACGGCGGCAAGGGACCGAATGTGATTGTAGATGATGGCGGTGACGCAACAATGATGATCCACGTGGGTTATGATGCTGAAAATAATGCTGCCGTATTGGATAAGGAAGTACACGCGGAGGATGAAATAGAACTGAATGCTATCTTGAAGAAAGTGTTGGCAGAAGACAGTACTCGCTGGCATCGTGTGGCGGAAGAAGTGCGTGGCGTATCTGAAGAGACTACGACAGGCGTACACCGTTTGTATCAGATGCAGGAAGAAGGCAAATTGCTGTTCCCGGCATTCAATGTAAACGACTCGGTAACGAAATCTAAGTTTGATAATCTGTACGGTTGCCGCGAATCGTTGGCCGACGGAATCAAGCGTGCAACAGATGTGATGATTGCCGGAAAAGTAGTAGTGGTATGCGGTTATGGTGATGTGGGTAAAGGCTGTTCTCACTCCATGCGTTCTTATGGAGCGCGGGTGCTCGTGACGGAGGTAGACCCGATCTGTGCACTGCAGGCTGCAATGGAAGGTTTCGAAGTAGTGACGATGGAAGAGGCTTGTCTGGAAGGTAACATCTTTGTGACTACGACAGGTAATATCGATATTATCCGTATCGACCACATGGAGAAAATGAAAGACCAGGCTATCGTTTGCAACATCGGCCATTTCGATAATGAAATTCAGGTAGATGCTTTGAAACATTATCCGGGCATCAAATGTGTGAACATCAAACCACAAGTAGACCGTTATTATTTCCCGGATGGACATAGCATTATCTTGTTGGCCGACGGTCGTCTGGTAAATCTGGGATGTGCAACAGGACACCCGTCATTCGTGATGAGTAATTCATTTACCAATCAGACATTGGCGCAGATAGAACTGTTCAACAAGAAATATGATATCAATGTATATCGCTTGCCGAAGCATCTGGACGAGGAAGTGGCTCGCCTGCATCTTGAAAAGATCGGTGTGAAACTGACTAAGCTGACTCCCGAACAGGCCGCTTATATTGGTGTATCGGTGGACGGACCTTATAAAGCAGATCATTATAGATACTAATTTGATTTACGATTAGACGATTTACCATTTACGATTGATAAATAAGGGAGATCGATATTCCACTGTTATCAATTGTAAATGTTAGATTGTCCGGTCGTATTTATTTTTATATTCAAACTTCAATCGTAAATAGTAAATCGTGTCATCGTAAATGAAAAAGTTTCTTCCTGACTTAATAGCCATTCTGGCTTTTATCATTCTTTCTTTCGCCTATTTTTTTCCGGCTGATATCGAAGGTCGTATCTTGTTTCAGCATGACACGGCTGCCGGAGTCGGTGCAGGACAAGAATCGAAAGAGTATCTCGAGCGTACCGGAGAACGTACGCGCTGGACAAACTCGATTTTTGGAGGTATGCCTACTTATCAGATGTCTCCGAGTTACGACTCGACAACGTCCCTGAAAGGGGTGGAGAAGGTTTATCGCCTCTTTCTCCCGGATTATGTAGTGCTGACTTTTATCATGATGCTGGGATTCTATATCCTCTTGCGGGCGTTTGGAATATCGGCCTGGCTGGCAGGATTAGGCGGAGTGATATGGGCATTCTCTTCCTATTTCTTCATTCTGATACCGGCAGGGCATATTTGGAAGTTTGTGACATTGGCTTATATACCACCTACGATTGCAGGTGTCGTTCTGGCTTACCGGAAGAAATACCTGTTGGGCGGAATCGTTACGGCCCTGTTCATCGCCCTTCAGATTCAGTCGAATCACATTCAGATGAGCTATTATTTCATGTTTGTGATTCTGTTTTTTGTAGGAGCTTACTTTGAAGATGCTTACAAAAAGAAAGAATTGCCTCATTTCTTCAAGGCTAGCGGGGTTTTAGCACTGGCTGCCGTGGTAGGAGTCTGCATCAATATTTCCAATCTGTATCATACGTATGAATATAGTAAGGAGACGATGCGCGGCAAGAGCGAATTGAAGCAGGAGGGAGCTGCTGCCAGTCAGACTAGTAGCGGATTGGATCGTGATTATATAACCAACTGGAGTTATGGTATCGGTGAAACGTTGACGTTGCTGGTTCCGAATGTAAAGGGGGGAGGATCAGGATCTACGATGTCACAGAGCGAAGCTGCTATGGCAAAGGCCAATCCAATGTATAACGGTATTTACTCACAGTTACCTCAATATTTCGGTGAGCAGCCGTGGACAGCCGGTCCGGTATATGTGGGGGCATTTGTGATGTTCCTCTTTGTATTGGGGTGCTTTATAGTGAAAGGTCCTCTTAAATGGGCGCTGCTGGGAGCTACTATCTTCTCGATTCTGCTTTCATGGGGAAAGAATTTCATGGGGCTGACGGACTTCTTTATCGATTATGTCCCGATGTATAATAAGTTCCGCGCTGTATCTTCTATTCTGGTAATAGCTGAATTTACAATACCTTTGTTGGCGATTTTTGCCTTGAAAGAGATTTTGAGTAAACCGGATATGCTGAAACAGGAAAAGAACTGCAGAGGAGTGATTGCTGCGTTGGTACTAACTGCCGGTGTGGCACTCATTTTAGCTGTCGCCCCGGGCACTTTCTTCTCCAGCTTTATAACGACACAGGAGATGACTGCTTTGAAACAAGCACTTCCTGCCGAACATTTGGCTCCGTTTGTGGCCAATCTGACTGAAATGCGCGAAGCCATTATTGCTTCGGATGCATGGCGCAGCTTCTTTATTATAGTGATCGGTTGCCTGTTCTTATTCTTGTATCAACTGCGGAAGTTGAAAGCCTCTTTCACACTGGCGGGTATTGCACTTTTGTGTCTGATAGATATGTGGAGTGTCAATAAACGCTATTTGAATGACGAACAGTTCGTGCCGAAGTCGAAGCGGTCAGAAGCATTCGTGAAAACACAGGCGGATGAGATTATTCTTCAGGATACGACTCCGAATTATCGTGTACTGAACTTCATCGGTTTCCCCGGTAATACATTTAATGAAAACAATACAGCATATTGGCATAAGAGTGTCGGTGGCTATCATGCAGCGAAACTTCGCCGCTATCAGGAAATGATAGACCATCACATCGTGCCCGAAATGAAAGAAACTTATCAGGCTGTGGCTACTGCCGGTGGACAGATGGACAGTGTGGATGCTTCTAAATTCCGTGTACTGAATATGCTGAATACCAAATACTTCATTTTCCCTGCCGGAGAGCAAGGGCAGGCTGTTCCTGTCATGAATCCTTATGCATACGGTAATGCATGGTTCGTAGATAAGGTGCAGTATGTAAATAATGCAAATGAAGAAATAGATGCTTTGAACGATATTCTTCCAACGGAAACAGCCGTAGTGGATGTGAAGTTTAAAGAACAGCTGAAAGGTGTGACAGAAGGATATAAAGATTCACTATCTACCATCCAGTTAACCAGTTACGAGCCAAATCGTTTGGTTTATAAGGCCTCCACTCCTAAAGACGGAGTTGTTGTTTTCTCTGAAATATATTATCCGGGATGGCAGGTGACTATCGATGGCCAGCCGGTGGATATTGCCCGTGCAGACTATATCTTGCGTGCGATAAATATGCCGGCAGGGGAACATACCATCGAGATGTGGTTTGATCCGCAAAGCATACACGTCACGGAAAGTATTGCTTATGCAGCATTGGCTTTATTGTTAATCGGAGTTATGCTTCTTGCGTGGACGCAGCGGAGCAAGATAGCGAAGAAGTCCTAAGCGAAATGAAATAGTACGTAAACCTGTTGTGTATCATAAGGTTATTAAATAAGGGCGGCTCTCTTCCTCACGAAGAGAGCCGCTACTTTACATTCACTAAAAAATTATGAAAAACAAACGCTGTTCATAGAAACATATTAAGTGTGATGTTTTAGAGATTTTTTTGTTCAAAGTCCGGACCCTTGTCAGGATGATTATCTTTGTGCATTCTTCTTTGAGAAGCTTTTTTACGTGCGGAATTTTGTTCGGCCTGCCATTTCTCATACTGTTCTTTTGTCAGAATCTTTTTTATTTTCTTTTCTTTGGTTTCTGCGGCTTTCTTTTGTGAGTCGGCAGAATTGGTATCTCTGCTCATCATCGGACCACCTCCCATTCTGCCCGGGAAACCATCTTCTCCCATCATTGGCGGTTGTCCTCCACCCATTGGCGGACGTCCTCCCCGCATACCGGGACCTTCTCCCATTGGTGGGCGATAGTCATCCGAATTTTGCATAGCCTTGAAAAATGCTTTTTGCTCTTTCAGGTTCAGCTTATATATTTTCTTATATTGTTTATCTGTCAGTTGGAGCAACTTATTCATTTGCTCTGTCATCTGGGTTGCTACCTTCTCTGGATTCAGAACTTCGCGTGGAAGATGCTTTTCTTGTTGCTGCCTTTCTTGCGGCTCATAGGCTTCTTGTGCATATATAAAACCTGCACAGCATGTTAAGCAGACTGCCAATCCTATCAATTTCATGTTTTTTCTCATTTCTCTTACTGCTTTTATTTGTTTTAATATCTCAAAGCTAAGTAGATACTGGAGCAGATAAAAATAAAATCGACTAAGGGTGGAGATTTGTCTATCAAATGCCTGACTTTTCTTCGTCCGATGGGTTTATGCTATTATGCTTTGGGGTGGAGGAAGGTTCCCCGCCTTGAAACTACAACAGTAACCTATTACCATTCTGAAAATATGATGAATAAAGGGTTTGATAATATAGGTGATAGGTTGAAAGAGGATTCTTGTTTTTATCTATGAGAGTGACTGTCCATTCATTTACCCATTGAAAAAGGAAAATATGAATATAAACAAATAGTTTGTGGATAGTCTCATTATGCTATAAGCTGCTAAATTTGTAGCCAATAATAGAGCATATATTATGAAAAGACTACTATTCATTTTTTCCTTTTTTTTCTTGTTCGTGTTAAACGGAAAAACACAGGAGGTAGAGATTCTGACATTAGAGGATTGCCTCCGCATTGGTATTGACAATAACTTGTCGCTAGAAGGAAAACGTAAAGAAATACAAAGAAGTAAGTATGGCGTATCTGAAAACCGTTCGAAGCTGTTGCCGCAAATAAATGCGATAGCCGGTTATAGTAACAATTTTGATCCTCCGGTGTCCGTCACAGACGGATCATCTTACGGTGTTCCTTATAATATAACGCAGACGCTGCAACATTCTGCTAATGCAGGACTGGAAATGCAGATGCCGCTTTTCAATCAGACTCTTTATACTTCTATGTCCATAGCTAAAGTGATGGAAGAAATCAGTCGTCTGTCTTATGGAAAAGCTAGGGAAGATGTTATTCTTCAAATCAGTAAGATGTATTATCTCGGACAGGTCACGGCCGAACAAATCATGCTGATAAAAGCAAATATCACCCGTCTGGAAGAATTGAGAGATATTACACAGGCTTTCTTCGATAACGGAATGTCTATGGAAGTCGATCTGAAAAGAGTCAATATCAATTTGGAAAATCTGAAGGTGCAATATGACAATGCACAAGCAATGATGAAACAGCAATTGAATATGCTGAAATACATTATGGATTATCCGGCTGAAAAGGAAATCGCGCTGACACCGGTAAATACCGATAGCATTACTACGGTAGCCCTGACCGGCTTGTCGGAAAATATCTATGAACTTCAACTCTCACAATCGCAAGTGCAACTGGCGGAACGGCAAAAGAAGATCATTACTAATGGATATATCCCTTCTCTTAGTCTGACAGGTAGCTGGCGATATGCTGCATATACGGATAAAGGTTATCATTGGTTTCACTCCGGTCCGTCCAATCAATGGTTTCGTTCCTATGGAGTGGGGCTAACCTTGCGTATTCCGATTTTCGACGGACTGGATAAAACCTATAAAATAAAGAAGGCGATGATCGATATAGAGAACAAAAGACTGGCATGGGAAGATGCCCGGAAGAATCTGCAAACTCAATATCTGAATGCTGTGAACGACCTGATGAACAATCAGCGTAACTTTAAGAAACAGAAGGATAACTACTTGCTTGCCGAAGATGTGTACGCAGTCACTTCCGACCGTTACCGGGAAGGCATTGCTTCTATGACGGAAGTGCTGCAAGATGAAATGCAGATGAGCGAAGCTCAAAACAACTATATCAGCGCACATTATAACTATCGGGTGACTAACCTGATGCTGCTTAAACTGACCGGACAAATAGAATCATTAGTCAAATAATACACAAATAACAATCATAAATATGGAAACAATGGAAAATAACCTTCCTTCCGCTACTCATCAGGAGAAAGCAAAAAAAATGAAGAAACTTCGTCGCTGGCAGATTGCTATCAGCCTTTTCGGAGTGGCTATTATTGTTTGGGGAGTGATTGAAGTGATCTGCCTTTTTTTGAATTATAGCCAGACGGAGACTAGTAACGATGCACAAATAGAACAATATGTGTCTCCTATCAATCTACGTGCTTCAGGTTACATTGACAAAATCTACTTTACAGAACATCAGGAGGTACATAAAGGAGATACTTTGCTGGTACTGGATGATCGTGAATATAAAATTCGCGTGATGGAGGCTGAAGCTGCCTTGAAAGATGCGCAAGCCGGTGCGACCGTCATCAATGCTACACTCAATACCACGCAGACAACAGCATCTGTTTACGATGCGTCTATTGCCGAGATTGAAGTACGGTTGGCGAAACTGGAAAAAGACCGGAAACGATATGAGAACCTCGTGAAACGAAATGCGGCTACTCCTATCCAACTTGAACAGATTGTCACTGATTATGAAGCTACGCGTAAGAAGCTGGAAGCTACGAAAAGGCAGAAAAAAGCAGCTCTTTCCGGTGTAGATGAAGTGTCCTACCGTCGCATGAATACCGAAGCGGCTATTCAAAGAGCAACAGCTGCGCTCGAAATGGCCCGGTTGAATCTTTCCTATACGGTTGTAATAGCTCCTTGTGACGGAAAACTCGGCCGTCGCTCATTAGAGGAAGGACAGTTTATTTCGGCAGGGCAGACCATCACCTATATTCTTCCTGATACCCAGAAATGGATCGTTGCCAATTATAAGGAGACACAAATCGAGAACCTGCATATCGGACAGGAAGTATTTGTCACAGTAGATGCCATTAGCGATAAAGAGTTTAAAGGCAAAGTCACCTCTATATCAGGAGCTACCGGCTCCAAATATTCATTAGTGCCGACCGATAACTCTGCAGGCAACTTTGTAAAGATCCAACAGCGCATCCCCGTACGCATCGACTTCACCGATTTATCGAAAGAAGACAACGAACGATTAGCAGCAGGCATGATGGTAGTAGTGAAAGCCAAACTCTAACCACCGTGCACCTATAATTTATAAATCATAATTCATAAATCAAAAATTAATGCCCTCTTATCCTAAAAATTATCCTTTCTATAGCTGGATGCCCAAACCGTTGGGTATTATCATTCTGTTATTTTTCTTTCTGCCGATTCTTACGGTAGGCGGGGTTTATTCGGTGAATAGCACTGAAATGATGAGCGGGCTTGGCATTATATCCGAGCATATCCAGTTTGCCAACTTTGTTACTTCTATTGGTATGGCAGCCTTTGCTCCTTTCTTATATCAGTTGGTGTGTGTGCGGCGGGAGAAGATGATGTGTATTGTCGGGTTTGCGTTCATGTATATATTCAGTTATATCTGTGCAAAGACAGACAGCGTTTTTCTGTTGGCGCTTTGTAGTCTTCTGACGGGTTTCTTGCGTATGGTACTGATGATGGTCAATCTGTTCACACTCATTTGGTATGCGGGTGGAATGGAAGCTACCCGCAATATTACTCCGGGGTTGGAGCCGAAAGATACTGCCGGTTGGAATAAATTGGACATTGAAAGATGTGTGAGTCAGCCGGCTGTTTATCTGTTTTTTATGATTCTAGGACAGTCGGGCACAGCATTGACGGCTTGGCTGTCCTTTGAATATGAGTGGAAATATGTGTATTACTTTATGATGGGGATTCTCCTGATCTCTATTTTGCTCTTGTTTATTACCATGCCGAATTATAAGTTTCCCGGAAGGTTTCCTATTAATTTCCGTAAGTTCGGCAATGTCACTGCATTTTGCATCTCGCTGACTTGTCTCACGTATGTGCTGGTTTATGGAAAAGTACTCGACTGGTATGATGACGAATCTATCCGTTGGGCGACAGCTGTAAGTATTCTTTTTGCAGGAATTTTTCTATATATGGACGTAACGCGCCGATCGCCTTATGTTTTGCTGGATGCGTTCAAACTGCGTACTATACGTATGGGAGCATTACTTTACTTATTATTGATGGTGATAAACTCCAGTGCTATGTTTGTCAATGTGTTTGCAGGAGTGGGGATGCATCTCGATAATCTGCAAAATGCTTCATTAGGTAATTGGTGTATGGTAGGTTATGCTATTGGTGCCGTGATTGCTATGGTGTTGGGAGGTAAAGGGTTACATTTTAAGTATCTGTTTGCGATGGGATTCTTCTTCCTGTCTTTATCAGCTGTTTTCATGTATTTCGAGGTACAGACAGCAGGAGTTTACGAGCGTCTGAAATATGCAGTTATCATCCGTGCCACAGGCATGATGATTCTGTATGCGCTGACGGCTGCTTATGCCAATCAACGTATGCCTTTTAAATATCTTTCTACCTGGATCTGTATTATGCTTACTGTGCGTATGGTTGTGGGACCGAGTATTGGCGGAGCAATTTATACAAATGTTTTGCAGGAGCGGCAACAACACTATATAACCCGTTATGCGCAAAATGTGGATCTGCTTAATCCGGATGCTTCCACTTCCTTCCTTGGTACGGTACAGGGTATGAAATATCAGGGAAAGAGTGAGACGGAAGCCCGTAACATGGCTGCTATATCTACCAAAGGGCGTATTCAGGTGCAGGCCACGCTCTCTGCACTCAAAGAGATGGCGGGATGGACAATTTATGGTGGGTTAATTTGTATGATATTTGTGCTCGTTGTTCCTTATCCTAAACGAAAATTGCTAACTTAGCGTCGTTTTTGATAATGATCTGTTAATATATTAGTATGATGGATAGCGGACAAGATCGTTTATTGCAGTTTGATCGCGATTTGTTAAGTGGGAAAAATATATGTAGTTCCGAAGGGATATTTGTAAATTTTCCACCCTCACTGAAGAAACCTTTTCAAATGAAAGGACTGGGGCTGATTATTTGCCGCCAGGGTAATTTCCAGTTTTCGCTTAATCAGAAAAAGCATTTCGCAGGAGCAGGCGAAAGTTTGTTTATTCCCGAAGACGGTGAGTTTCAGGTTTTGCAAGAGTCGGAAGACATGGAGGTGCGGATTTTGATTTATCAGATAGAACCGATCCGGGATATTATGGGGAATCTGGTTGTTTCCATGTATATGTATTCCCGCCTTACTCCCGAAGAACCTTCTTGTGTCTGGTCTACTGGTGAGGAAGAAGAGATCGTAAAGTATATGTCCTTGTTGGACAATGTGTTACAGTCGGAAGAAAATTCATTTAAACTTTATGAGCAGAAATTACTTCTACTTGCATTGACGTACAGGATTTGCTCTATTTATAATCGCAAACTCGTCAATGACGGGCGGGAAGTGGGAGGACGCAAAAATGAAGTCTTTATTCACTTGATCCAGTTAATCGAAAAATATTATATGCAGGAACGGGGTGTTGAGTTTTATGCGGATAAATTGTGTTTGTCTCCTAAATATCTTTCTGCCGTTTCTAAGAGTATCTGCGGATATACCGTGCAGGAACTTGTATTCAAAGCTATCATTCGCAAGAGCATCTCATTACTTAAAAATACGCAGAAGGATATTCAGGAGATTTCAAATGCCTTCGGCTTCCCCAATGCTTCTTATTTCGGTACGTTCTTTAAGAAGCAGGTTGGGGTTTCACCGCAGCAATATCGGAAGAATCTTTAAACGTTTATTCTTTTTCACCATAGGCAAGGTCGCCTGCGTCACCCAAGCCCGGAACAATATAAGAATGTTCGTTGATTTCCGGATCAATGGCAGCGCACCAGATAGTTGTCTTGTCTTCAGGAAATACATTCTTTATATGGTCAATGGCCTTTTGGCTGGCAATAATGGAAGCAACGTGAATTTCAGCGGGATGACCTTTCGTCAGCATTGCCTGGTAACTTAGTTCCATACTGCCTCCTGTTGCTAACATAGGATCGGTGATAATCAATGTTTTGTCATCAATACGGGGAGATGCGATATATTCTATATGTATATCGAATTTCAGCGTATCTTTATATTTGCGGTAAGCAGAAACAAATGCATTTTCCGCCCCGTCGAAATAACTAAGGAAACCTTGGTGGAAAGGCAGACCTGCACGTAGAATAGTACTGATTACTAAATTGTTGTCCGGTGTACTGACCGGAGCAATTCCCAGTGGTGTCTGGATATTCTTTACCGAGTATTTAAACTCTTTACTCATTTCATAAGCCATGATTTCTCCGATCCGTTCAATGTTACGGCGGAAACGCAGGCGGTCGTTCTGAACTTCTACATTTCTAATTTCGGATATGTACTGGTTTAGAATCGAATTAGTTTGGCCAAAATCAATTACTCTCATATTATATTTTAATCAAATTTTAATCTCATTTTCATAGTATTGATAACATACTGGCTTGCAAAGTAAACGATAATCTTTCAAATTGCAATATTCAGTTTGCAGATATTGTTAGGAATTTATAAAAGAGTTTCAATTAGGGAAAAATTTCTCTAATACCTTCTTCCTTTCCAAAGAAAGTATTACTTTTGTAGCCGGATTTACAAGGGGGTATCCAAAGCTCCCCATGTTAAGGTGAAAAGAGATAGAAAACAAAATACCAATTTTAATTAATTCAAAAGAAAATGGCAAATTTAGATTTAAGCAAGTACGGTATCACAGGTGTGACCGAGATTGTGCACAATCCGTCTTACGACGTTTTGTTCGCTGAAGAAACAAAACCAGGTTTGGAAGGTTTCGAAAAAGGCCAGGTAACTAACATGGGCGCTGTAAACGTAATGACTGGCGTTTATACAGGACGTTCTCCTAAAGATAAATTCTTCGTAAAAGATGAAACCAGCGAAAATACAGTATGGTGGACTTCTGAAGAATACAAAAACGACAACAAACCAGTTGACGCTAAATGTTGGGCAGCTGTGAAAGATTTGGCAACTAAAGAACTTTCTAACAAAAGACTGTTCGTTGTTGACGCTTTCTGCGGAGCTAACGAAAACTCTCGCTTGAAACTGCGCTTCATCATGGAAGTAGCATGGCAAGCTCACTTCGTAACAAACATGTTCATCCGTCCGACAGCTGAAGAACTGGCTAACTTCGGTGAACCTGATTTCGTTATCATGAACGCTTCTAAAGCTAAGGTTGAAAACTACAAAGAACTGGGTTTGAACTCAGAAACTGCAGTTGTATTCAACTTGACTGAAAAGATTCAGGTTATCCTGAATACTTGGTACGGTGGTGAAATGAAGAAAGGTATGTTCTCTTACATGAACTACTTGTTGCCTTTGAACGGTATGGCTTCTATGCACTGCTCTGCTAACACTGACAAAGAAGGTAAGAGCTCTGCTATTTTCTTCGGTCTGTCTGGTACAGGTAAGACTACTTTGTCTACTGACCCGAAACGT
>OGIA01001386.1_pt1 | contig 16160 bp, 9 predicted proteins | sample 1571671 | NCBI WGS metagenome assembly OGIA01 (sample SAMEA2582027, study PRJEB24529) | metagenome | biome: Human gut stool | place: China | collected 2011
CAGCGGTACTCCTTTTTTTATGTCCATACGTTTGGAATATCCTCGCAAAAGGCTTTTCTTTGTGGTAATGCTTTAAAATAAATAATGCCATGAAAAGAACACTGTTACTCATCAATCTTCTTCTACTCTCTGTATGTGTATTCCCGCAAGAGAATATCGAAGTAAACTATGCTACTATTAAAAAGTATGTGGAAAACCAGTCGGATGATTACCAACAGCTGATTGAACGCTTTGAAGCTAATGACAGCTTATTATCCTTAAACGATTACGCGCTAATCTACTACGGTCATTCTTTCACCCCAAAATACAAAGGGAGTATGGAGCTTTGGAAAGAGCTTGAGACGCTAATGGAAGAAAAGAAATGGGAAGAAGCCTATACCCAATTAAAAGAATGCCGGAAAAAGAATCCTGTATCTCTTAAATTACTCATTTATGCCGTGAATCTGGCGAGGGAGCTGCAAAGAGAAGAAGAAGTTCAGGCTTATATAGATAAATACATAAAACTTTCCTCTGCCATCATCTCCAGTGGAGATGGCACAAGCGAAGATACAGCATTTAAAGTCATCAGCGTCAATGATGAATATCAGATATTAAACAATGTCTTCAAAGTAGAAGGCCTGAAGCAACAATCATTGGTGAACAAGTGCGACCTGATGGAATTTGAAAGCAGTCCATACTATGAGGGCACTCAAATCTACTTCGATATCAGCCGCTCACTGGACTATATGAAAGATTTATTCAAATAAAAACAATATCCCCTTCCTTCACTCCTAATTACCGTACTTGGTGATTGGAGAGCTGAGGAAGGGGATTATATTCCGGTTTATCAGATATTACCGGATAGCTTTTTCAATCCTTTCAATTCCGCCTTATCTTTCACCTCCATAATGCTGATGGCATAACCACCACCCGGAGCCGCTTTCAATTTCAACACGGTCTTAGGAGAAACAATCCCTTTACGAATTACGTAAGCTTGCGGATTCGTTTTATAATCAGCATCCTTTGCGTCCGCATAAACAGTAGCTATATACTGTTTATCAGCATCCAGAAAATCCAGTTTCAGAGTAGAAGCATGTCCCTGCTCACTGCTGGTACAACCTATAAACCAATCATTCGTACCTTTCGCCTTGCGGGCAGCCGTGATATAGCGTCCTGGTTCTGCTTCCAGGTATCGGCTGTCATCCCAGTCCAGAGCCACATCTTTAATGAACTGGAAAGCATCCATAAAACGTTCATAGTTCTCAGGCAGATCGGCTGCCATTTGCAAAGGGCTGTACATCGTGACATAGAGTGCCAACTGACGCGCCAATGTAGAGTTTACATGAGCGTGACTATTCGGATTCAGTTTATTCATATCCATTTCAAAGACACCCGGCGTATAATCCATCGGTCCGCCTTGCAGACGGGTAAAAGGAAGAATGGTCGTGTGGAAAGGCTTGCTGCCTCCGAAAGCTTCATATTCCGTGCCACGGGCAGATTCATTTCCTATCAGATTCGGATACGTACGGCACAAACCAGTAGGACGTACAGCCTCGTGGGCATTCACCATAATCTTATGCTTGGCAGCTTCGGTCACGGCATACAGGTAATGATTGTTCATCCACTGCCCATAATGATATTCGCCGCGCGGAATGATATTGCCCACATAACCGCTTTTCACGGAATTGTAACCGTATTGATTCATCAAGTCATAGGCAGCCTCCATGTGGCGTTCGTAGTTGCGTGCGGAAGCCGATGTCTCATGATGCATCATCAGTTTGACACCTTTGGAGTGGGCATACTCATTCAGGTATTTGATGTCAAAATCAGGATATGGAGTGAGAAAATCGAAAACATAATCCTTGCTGTTACCGAACCAGTCTTCCCAACCGATATTCCAGCCTTCTACCAATACCTGGTCGAAACCATGCTCCGCAGCAAAATCAATGTACTTCTTTACATTCTCCGTATTGGCGGGGTGAATACCATTCGGTTTCACTTTCGTATAATCCGTTTCATCCAGTTTTACGGAAGGAAGATCAAATGTATAAGCCCACGGCTTGCCTGCCGCAATCATTTTCCACCATACGCCTACATACTTCACAGGCTTAATCCAGGAAGTATCCTCATACTTGCAAGGATCATTCAGATTCAGTATCAGATTGGAAGCCAGCATTTCACGGGCATCATCACTGACTATCACCGTACGCCACGGAGTGTGACAAGGTGACTGCATATACCCTTTATCGCCCTGTGCATCCGGCGTCAGCCAGGATTCAAAGATAAGGTTCTTATCATCCAGATTCAGGTGCATGCACGAATAATCCACCAAAGCAGCTTCATGGAGATTGAGATAGATTCCGTCAGCTGTTTTCATCTGGAGGGAAGTCTGTACACCTGTCGGCGAAAACTGGTTTTGTGACGCATTATCAGTAATGGCTCCCTGCATCAAACCGCGAATTTCCGAAAGTTTGGATTCCGTATAATCATACTCCTGAGTATCGTAATCACCGGGAATCCACCAGGCGGTATGATCGCCCGTCATAGCAAACTGGGTATGTTCGTCCTTTATCACGAAGTAAACCAAGTTCTTCTGTTGCGGAAACTCATAACGGAATCCTACACCATCATCATATACACGAAAACGAAGGTTCATATAACGATCTGTAGCGGGCTGTTTCAATTCAACCAGCAATTCGTTGTAGTGATTACGAATATCTTTCGTCTCTCCCCACACCGGTTGCCAGGTTTCGTCGAAGGTAGAGGTAGAAGCTTTCAGGACTTCAAAACCATCCAGCAGATTATTGGCATTCTTCAATTCCAGTCCCAAGGTGCTGGGCTTAATCACAGATTTCCCTTTATACTCCACCTGATAGGTTGGAGCGCCATTTTTTAATAATTCGAAATCCAGCTTCACCTGGCCCGAAGGAGACGACACTCCTTCCGCTTTCCCCGCTAAGGCAAAAAGAAGACAAATTGCACTAAGCATTAACTTTCTCATAACTATACTTTTTATGGTTGGTATTAATAAATAAATTCAATCGTGTGTTTCACTCCGTCATCCGGCAATCTCAACATACAAAGATTCTGTTTCTTATCCGGACACCATGCGGTAACCTTGAACTCCGTTTCCATTCCTTCATTCAGTTTTTCCGCTTTCATCTTCCTTACTTTCTGTCCGTCAATAAGCGCTTCCTTCGGCATCTGCCCGGTATAAATGCAAAACATCAGGTTGCGTTCTCCCGGAAGGGCATACTTCTCTCCCGCCCTTTCCCCGATTTCGAGCACATATCCCTTTTCCGTTGTCTGGCAAGATACAGGAGTACGTATAAATTCCCCACGCTGATACCCCAGATCAGTTCCTGCATCTTCATACAGGGAGAAAGACGTTTCACCGCCTGCCGCAGCCGGAAATACCTCAAATGTAATCGGATAAACCGCTTTCTCATCCGTATAATTCATCACAGGCATCTGAGGGATGATACTTCCTTTCCGCACGAACATAGGAATGGTATTCAGCGGAGCATTTGCCGTAGTCCACTGTTCGCCGCTATATTCCGTGCGCTTGTCATTATAATCAATCCAAGTACCTTCGGGCAGATAAACATTCTTATTAGTTGCCCCCTTCTTCACCACCGGAGCCACCAGCAGTTCGCTACCAAACATGAATTGTGCATCCGTAGAGACTGTTTCCAAATCCGCCGGATATTCCATAAACATAGGGCGCATAATCGGCAAACCCGTTTCATACGCTTCGCGGGCATAAGTATAAATATAAGGCAGTAAGCGATATTTCATTTCTATGGCAGCTTTAACGTTCTTCTCCGCTTCCTCCCCAAAAAGCCACGGTTCTACCGCCACATCTCCTTCATGGTGAATACGGCTCAGAGGATTGAACGCTCCCAACTGTACCCAACGGGTATAAAGTTCCGCCATAGCGGGATAATCTTCAATATCCCCGCAATAACCGGAAATGTCACATGCTACGAAAGGAATCACACCTAGTCCGGCAGATAAAAGTACCGGGATCTGATTAGCCATCTGTCCCCAGCCTTGCAACACATCATCTCCATTGCCGCAATCTCCGGTCCAGCCGAAGGTGTAACGCTGCAATCCTGCATAGGCGGCACGTGTCATCTGGAAGACACGAAGATCCGGATTCCGTTTCTCAAACTGTTCCTTTACCACCTTATCCCAGGTCAAACCATACACGTTATGAATTTCATCGTGCATACCCAGGTGGTGTTTCATTACAAGACGTTCCGTTTGTTCCTCATTGCTCCAGGCAGGTTCACCCATATCCGTCCAGAAGCCGGCAATGCCGTCATCTATCGGTTTCTGCTGATAAGCTCCCCACCAGTCCGCCACTTCGGGAATGGTAAAGTCCACCACACCGCAGTTGCCACCCCACGGCCAGGGCATATCATAGCTCTTACCCGTAGTGGAGTCTTTCACCAGATAACCCAAGCGGTCCGCTTCTTCCCATTGCTTTTTATTAGCCTGAGAGATAACCGGATCTTGCGAAACAATCACTTTGAAGCCCATCCCTTTCAAGTCGGCAAGCATCTTCTTCGGATTCTGATAGTTTTCTTTCCGCCAGTTGAAGTCCTGTAGGTATTGTGTCCAGCCTATATCCTGATAGATGATATCGCAAGGAATACCACGCTTACGGTATCCTTCGGCTATTTCATAAGAGAGCTTCTCGGTAGTCAGCAGGCCGCGGCATTGTGCAAAGCCCAGCGCCCACTTCGGAGGCATGATGGGTTGTCCGGTCAATGCGACATACTGTTTCATGATTTCCTTATAATCCTTACCGAAGATGAAGTAGTAAATCATCTCCCCACCGGGAGCTTCAAAGCTGTAATAATCACGGCTTTCAGTGCCGAATTTGAATTCTGTCTTATACGTGTTATCCAGAAATATACCATAGCGATAACTACTCATAAAGAAAGGGATACTTTTGTACAGGGGATCTTCCACAACGCTGTAACAAGGTTTATCACTGTTCCACATCTTATAAGATTCGCCTCGGCGGTCCAGCTTGCCGGTCTTTTCACCCAAACCGAAGAAATGCTCATCCCGGCGCAAGGTCTTATACTCCACTTTACGCTCTCCATCGCTGATATGCCCCTTGTCGGCATAGTCGCTGAACAAGAGCTTCTGATACTTGTCGAATATCTGCAAACTGAACGGAGCCTTGTTGATGCGGATACGCAGTTTAGGCGTAAATATCTCATAGCAGGCATTCTGTTCGTCCACCCGGACAGTGCCTACATCTTCCAATTCTTCATTAATCACCGCAAAAGAAGGATTTCCCCGCTGCAACTTACCGTCCGGCGAAAACCAGACGCGCACAACGGAGGGACTGCAAAGTTGCAACTGCACAACCGAATTATCGTCTAAATGAAACGTAACGTCTCTTCCTTCCTGCGAATAAGAAGTACAGTTTCCCGTTACATTTCCGCCATATAAGTGCGGAGACAGGCTACACAGTATTAAAAATAAATATATATATTTTCTCATGGTTCTATATCTTTTATAATTTATTCCATTACAATCATGCTCCAGTATTTCAGCGAAGGAAGCGTAAAGGTTATCGCTCCGTCTTTCTGTTCAAAAGCTAATTCCTGCGAAGCTCCGGCATGTGCATCGGGAGTAGCCACCCACACTTTGCTCACTTTTCCCGCAACATTCAGCTTCAAGGGCACTTTAGTCACCAACCGTGGTTCGGGCATTGTCCCGTTCAGGTCTCTCCAACTTAAACTGTTTGCACTAAGGAAGTTCAGCAGATGAACCACCTGTTTGCCATTCACCCTTCTGGCGAAAGAAGTTATGGCTGATTTCTGTGGCGGCCAAGTGTTCAGATTCAGATTCTTGCTTGCATCCGTACATACCAAAGTTACCTTCTCCTCCTCCCCGCCATCGCGAAGAAGATTCTGATAAGCAGTCATAAAGTCATAATAGCGTACGACAGCCGTCTTCAAAGCATCACTCATCTGCAAACGGGTATTTGGAAAATATTCACTACACAACATGTGGTCGCCTCCCAATTCCAGATGCGAACCTCCCAGAGCAAACATCACCGCATCCGTCAGCAAGATTCCCGGCATATTGAACTCGCCGGAACCCTTTTCATAATTCATATAAGCCGCAAACACCGTCTTCAGTGCCTGATTTCCGTACTGATGGTTCGCTTTCAGGATCGTATATAAATCCGTGAAATCAGCTTCATCCCCCCAAACTTCATTATACAGGAAATCTACTTTCCCCGTACCTGCAATCTGAGACGCCCCATAGCTACTTACTGCATTCATCACCAAGCGCTTATCAGGATGTTTCCCCTTCATAGCTTCAATAAACGAAACATAAGTCTTAGGCAGATTCACCTTATTCCCCTTGTAATCATAGCGGTCGCCACGGTTTCCCAACTGGTCTATCTGATAGCCGTCAAAGTCAAGATTGGCATAGACATCATCGTTGCGCTGGGCAATATATGCCTGCCATTCGGCATTACCCGGATCGAGCAAATAGATATTGCTCTTCCAACTGTCGGGCAATGTATGCGCATCCTTATCCGTATGCCCTGTGCCTTTAAAGATGTACCACTCTTCTTTCACACCGTCACCGGCTGCATCATCGAGCGCACCGAAACAAAGATTATAGAACATCGCCTTCATTCCAAACGAGTGCTGAATTCGGATATAATCCTTTACCGACTGTGTATAAATATCCCGGTTGGCAATGTCCTTATATACTGCATCGAGATGTTCACGCGTACCGCCTAATGGCCAGTGGTGCTTGTTGTGCCAATCCTGAAACTGTACACCATTGATATGGCAGCGGTTCAGAAAAGCCATTTCCTCCTGAATTTTACTTTCCGTTTTAGAAGCATCGAAGGTGGCGACAAAGCCATAACGCGGAAAGCGTGTCCAGTCGCTGGATACATCGACGGCAATAGTACCGAGAATGACTTCCGTACCGTCTTCTTTAGTGCGATAGACATCCGCCAGATATCCGGTGAAATCCGTTGCAGGGGCAGTCCACGTCCAGGAACTGCCTGCGACTGCCTGTTCGGAGATTACCTTGTTCAAAGTACGGTAACGTATCTTTGCTCCCGCAGGTAGGGCATCGGCTGTGAAGGAAACGGTTTCACCCGGTTTGTAACAAGCCTTGTCAGTGGTCAGGTTCACGGTTAAATCGGAGGTAACGGGAGTGACATCAGTCACTCCTCCGGTTTCTCCTCCACCGCCGTTACCGCCGCCGGTTTCATCATTGTCTTTGCTGCACGAAGCCAAAAAGAACATGGCAGCCATTGCATAAATTATATATTTCATCGTTTCACTGTTTTACTATCGAAATTGTCTCTTCCAGTTGATTCAGAGTAATCTTATAAGAACCAGCCGTCGTAATCTTCCATTTCAGGTCGATACCTCCAATCATTACATCCAGGTATTGAGCCTTGAAAGCATCGCTGGCCTTATCCAGGAACAACATCGGTTCCGTCTCGCCCGAAGGCTGCTTATCAGCTACGGTCGGCATAAACCAGGCACCGTTCCAGTCCTCTTTCTTATCACAGGTCAGCTTCAACTCACCCACGTTCAGTACACCTTGCCAAGTAAATACATACGGATTATCCGTGGCCTGCATCGGCGTGGCATCTCCAATGCTCCATCCCGCAGGCGCAGCATCCCCTACCATATAAATCATTTCATAAGGAACAAATTCGCTCATCATCATGCGCTCTTTCCCTGCACGGATATCGACACATATCTTATAGGCCTTACCACATTCGGCATCTTTCAGCACCCATTTATTGTCAGGATCGAACCCTTTCACAAATACCATTTCCGTATCGGTGTAAGCGGCATTGGCATTCTTTGCCTTATACATGCTCTCCCAGCTTCCTTCCGAAGTTCCGAACTTGAATTCCCCGCCCTGGCCTGCATCAAACAAACGGGCATAGCGGAACAGGAACGGATCGAGCACATCCTTTTTCATCGGCACAAATCCCCAGTCGTTCATACCTCCAACGAAATAAAGCTGATCGTAAGCCGGTCTGAGGTTCTCGGTCTGAGTCAGTGTGATAGCACCGGTAAACAGGTTCGCTTCAACAACATAGTTGAACTCTTCTTCAATCGTAAACGATTCGTCCGGCTGATCGGCACTGGTACGAAGCACCAGTTTTCCGTCAGTTCCTTTGTTGTACGACGGCAAGAAAGCCCCCAGCGTAGTGATAAACTTAAAGGAACCCGCAGTCATTTTTCCCGTCCATGTAAATATACCATTGTCTTTCCGGGTCATTTCCGTTGCATCGTCCGCACTCCAACCGCCGGGAGTGGCATCACCTATCAGGTAAAGAGTGGAAGTCAACGGTTTGTAGGCAGTGACACTAAAAGAGGTGGTGGCCACCTGTGTCTCTTCCCGATCCGTTACTTTGGCTGTCAGGCGTGCTTCCAAAGAGATGTTTTCAGTAGCTTCCGCACCGAAATGCTCACGAAGGATGTTATTCAATTCCTCCACGTTCTTCTTCCAGGTATATTCCTGCACGACGTTCTCCAAAGCCACATAAGGAGCGGCAAAATTACTGCCCGCCTTGGCAAGTTCCAGTGTATAGGAAATCTTATTTCCCGTACCATAATTCGTGCCCGTTGTCCAGGAGAGTTCCAGGGCATCATCGCCATGCGCCTGTTCGTTCAAAACGACTTCCGTGTTGCTGGTGGAAAGCGCCAGTTCATTGTGCCCCTTGTCCAGTTCCATATAGTCATTGTCCACGCATGCAGACAGTGCCATGCAACCCAGCAATGCAAATACTAAATGTGAAATATATCTTTTCATATTCTTCTTCTGATTTAAGTGATTAATAACCCGGATTCTGTGTCATCAGTATATTCGCATCCATTTCCGTCTGCGGAATGGGGAACAACAGGCGATTCTTGTTCACACTGTTCTTGCCGATGGATTGCAGGAAACGGATGGCATACTCTCCATTATTGACGCGGATCATATCGAACCAGCGATGTCCTTCGAAAGCCAGTTCCATGCGCCGTTCGTGAATAATCTTCTCACGCATCGCCTCCTGTGACAGGCCCGAAACTTCCGGTAGTCCGGCACGTTTGCGAACTATATTCAGGGGAGCGGCAGCTTGGCCGGGTTGTCCCATTTCATTCAGCGCTTCCGCTTTCTTCAGCAAGACATCCGCATAGCGGTACACAACAAAGTTATTGGGGTTCGTATTGTATTCCGGCGAAATAGTCTTGGACACCAGGAATTTGCGCACGTTATATCCGGTATTAGAATAAGAACTCTTGTAAGTCTTCCCGTCGAAGTCCGGACAACCTGCATAAAGAACCGTCAGTTCTTTCCGTTTGTCACCTTCTTCATACTGGCTCACAAATTCCTCCGTAGGCTGATTCCAGCCGTAGCTGCCTGCAACAAAGTCCGAGTTACGGGGCCCCATAAAAGTGGAAAGCCAGGAAGACTGACCGTCCGTTCCCCAGAAATCATATTCCGTACTTCCGGAATACTGCACTTCAAACAGAGATTCGGGACCGTTATTGATAGTAGCATCGAAGTTATTTTCATACTTGCAGGTGGAAAGGTCGTAACCCAGGTTTGTAATCTCATTGCACAGTTCCACCACGTCTTCATAATAACTCGTATGGTTGGGAGCCAGTGTCAGGTAGATATCCGCCAGCATGGCAAGGGCGGCATCCTTACAGGCACGTCCTTTTTCTTCTTCATTATATTCCGCTTTCGCCGGAAGCAAATCGACCGCATTCTTACAGTCCGAAATGATCTGCTCATAAGTCTGATCCAACGTAGTACGTGCTATTGCAGTAGATTCACCCGGATTATAAGGTTCCAGACGCAAAGGAACGCCGCCATACAAACGGGCTAAGATATAATAGTAATGGGCACGAAGGAAATATGCTTCACCCATACAACGGTTCTTTATGCTTTCCGATACGGCTTCGGCCTGCGGAAGACTGGTCAGCACAATGTTACACTGCCCGATACCTACCCATGGAGAACGCCACATATACAGGGCCATACCATTATCGCTCTGCGTGATAAAGTTGGATGCCTGTATGGTTTCCAGACCGTCCGTACCACCGCCTGCACCTACCAGGCTGTTGCCCGCAACGATATCCAGCGACCACATACGCTGGTTGTAGAGATTGGAAGACTGAAGCGCCTTGTAGCAAGCATTTGTCAGTGCCACGGCCACATCATCGGTCACGGTTGTTTCAGGGTCAACGGCATATTTGGGCGACTTATCCAAGAAGTCGTTACATGATACCAGCATCAATACAGCCAGCACGTATAGTAAGTTTGTTATCTTTTTCATATCCAAATCAATTAAAAGTTAAAGTTTAATCCTACACTGAATGTACGGGAAATGGGATAACGGGACAAATCAATACCGTTGATATCCACCTCCGGATCGAAACCGGAATACCCGGTAATGGTAGCCACATTCTCACAGGAAAGGGAAAGGCGTGCATTCTCTATCTGCAACTTCTGCAACCATTGTTTCGGGAAGGTATAAGAGAGTGTGATGTTCTTCACACGCAAGTAAGATCCGTCTTCTACAAAGCGGTCGGATACACGGCAGTTCTGGTTAGGATCGCCGAACACGGCACGCGGCATGGAGTAACTTGTCCCCTCTCCGCGCCAACGGTTCAGCACATCAGTCGTCTGGTTGTATGCGGCAGCCATACCTACATTGTCGATATTGTTGGCGTTATAAATCTTATTGCCGGCCACTCCCTGAAGGAATACGGAAAGCTCGAATCCTTTATAAGACAAGTTATTGTTCATTGAGAAGAACCAACTGGGATTGGGATTGCCAATCACTGTGCGGTCACTGTCGTTGATGACACCGTCGTTGTTCAAATCCCTGAAACGGATATCACCCGGTTCAGCTCCCGGCTGCACGGCATGCGCATCCACTTCCGCCTGGTTTTGGAACAAGCCGTCCGTCACGTAGCCGTAGAAAGCATTAATCGGATAGTCTTTTGCCAGCATCGTGACATACGAGTTGTTGATCTGGTTGATATAGTAAGGAACCGCGCTGTTCAGGTCCTTAATCTTATTCTTATTATAAGTGGCGGTCACGTTTGTTTCCCAACCCAGTTCTCCGGTCAGGTTGATGGTGTGCAGACTCATTTCCAAGCCCTGGTTGCGCACTTTACCGGCATTCGTATAAGTGGTGGTGGTATCTTCAAATCCCGATGTGATGGGGATGGATGCCTTTACCAACATATCCCTTGTCTCTTTCAGATAAGCATCCAGTGAGAATACGATCCGTGAATTGAACAGAGAAGCATCAAAACCGATATTCGTCTGTGCCACCTCTTCCCAATGGATGTAAGGATTGGCAAGCGTAGAGGAAACCAATGCGGTCTGATTGCCGCTCGTTGTTCCGAATGGATATACACTGGTGTTGTAAGATGCCAGGTAACTATAATTGCCGACACTTGCCTGGCTACCCGTCACTCCATATCCTACACGTATTTTCAGGTCGTTCACAACGTCATTCTTCGGGAACCAGCTTTCCTGCGAAATGCGCCATGCGGCAGATACAGAAGGGAAAGTACCCCAACGGTTCTTTTTACCGAAACGGCTGGAACCATCGCGACGGACAGTTGCCGTCAGCATATAGCGGTCTTCGTAAGAGTAGTAGATACGTGCCATGTAAGTGAGCATCTCCTGACCGTTATCCATTTCATGCACATTGTCGAACATGAAAACGTTCTTCTGTGCATTCAGGTAATCATTCTCATTCCACTGTGCAGACGAACCCGCCATCACTCCCACACGATGCTTTTCTGCAAAGGTATGGTCGAACAGGAAATAGTTATCCCACAGGTAAGTGAATGATTTATTATCGCTCTTGTAACGTGAAGTTTCTTCCGTCGGAATAGGCTTCCAGTTATATTTCGGCGTGAAGTTATCGATGAACCAGAATTTGGCATCGTAACCGAAAGTACTCTTGAATTTCAGCCATTTGGTAAAAGTCAATTCCGCCGTCAGGTTGGCAAGGAAGTTATAACCTTTCGTCTGGCTCTTGTTCAGTTGCGTAGGCCCTATCGGGTTGCGGATGCTACCGTACCATTCCGAATTACCTTCCGGCCCACTCCATGAGCCGTCTTCATTCTTCACCGGAAGAACGGGAAGAGCCTTCAGTGCATCACCAATATTATAGCTGCCCGAATCCTTCGTATCAGTACTGAAAGTGATATTATTGGAGAACTTCAACCACTTCAGCACTTGTGCGTCGCTATTGGACTGAAACGTAAAACGGCGATAGTTTACACTGCGCACTGTACCCGACTGATCGAGAAAACCACCGGACACATAATAATGAGACTTCTCATTTCCTCCGGAATAACTTACCGTATAGTTCTGCATCACACCCGTGCGTAGCAATTCGTCCATCCAGTCGGTACCTGCACCCAGTTCCGAAGGATTTGCCCAATTCGGGTTCGGGTTGCGACCGCTGTTCACCATCATATCATTACTCAAATCGGCATACTGGCTTGCGTTCAGTAAAGAAGGAACGTTCGTGGCATTCTGGAAAGCACAATTAGCCGATACCGACAATTTTCCTTTCCCTTCCGTTCCGCGCTTGGTGGTGATCATCACTACCCCATTGGCTCCACGCGAACCGTAAATGGCTGTAGCCGATGCGTCTTTCAATACGTCCAGGCGTTCCACATCCGCCATGTTCAGTGAAGACAGCCCCAGGTCGGTGGGCACACCGTCAATCACCACCAGCGGATCGCAGTTGTTAATGGAACCCAGACCACGAATCTTGATAGATACATTGTCACCGGGCTTTCCGGCATCCACTACCTGCACACCGGAGATGCGGCCCTGAATGGCTTGTCCCAGATTAGAAACAGGGGCATTTTTGATGTCCTTGCTTCCCAAAGAGGAAACAGCACCGGTAAGGTCACTTTTCTTCATGGTTCCATAACCGATAACCACCACTTCGTCCAGCATTTCACTGTCTTCCGAGAGTGTTACCATAATCTGTTTCTGTCCTTTTACGGGAACTTCCAAAGACTTATAGCCCACGAATGAAACTACTATAACGGCATCCGAAGGCACATTCAGCGAAAAATCGCCATCAATACCCGTTATCGTACCGTTCGTTGTGTTCTTCTGCACCACACTGGCACCGATAACGGTTTCTCCGGTCTGGTCTTTCACTACACCTTGTACTGTGATTTGCTGTGCGAACATGCACATCGGAAGTAACATTCCTATCAGACAAACCATGATTCGAAGCCTGATCGGCATTTTGTACTTTTGCATAATATAAGAGTTTAAAGTTAGTAATAAAAATATAGATTCACATGCATTTGTCCCCTCTGTGAAGGAACAATGCAAATGTATCTGATAAGAGGAAGCAATAAGGGGGAAAAGAGTGAAAAAGTAGTAGTTTTAGGCGTTTTATAAGACATAAAACACTAATAATCAATGCTATCAAGAAGATGCATTGTTTCAAAAAAGTAGTAAAAATATAAGCGTAAAAAAGACACTTATATGCCTTAAAAGTGTGGTTTTAGTCTCTCGACTTACCTATTTTCATTACTTCCTGTTCCAGTTGGTCACGGTCTCCCGCAGCTTTATTGCGAACTTTGGTACGGTAATTATAAATGGTAGTCACAGAATAGCGCAGGAATTGGGCAATCTTCACACTGTCGGTAATTCCCAAACGGATAAGGGCGAAGATACGCAGTTCGGTACTCATTCGTTCGTTGACCTTGGGGTAAATCTGCTCCCCTTCGGCAAGCAGGGTGTTGAAGTCTTCTACAAAAGTGGGAAACAGTTGCAAGAAGGTATTATCAAAATTGGCATAAAATTCTTTCAGTTCCTCTTCTATGAACTTGGAAGATTTGATGTTTTTGTATAGCTCATCTACCTTGCCCGTAGCGGCTATCTTGCCCAGTGAACGGCGATAGTTATCCATCTTTTCCAGATATACGGAACACTGGTCCATATAGCGGCCGATGTATTCCTCTTTCAGGTAGGAGTTTTCGGCAATGATGTGGTTGGCTTCTTTCAGTTGCAGATTGTAGCGGTGGAGTTCTTCATTCAATTCTTTCAGACGCTTGTTGGCATCTATCACTTCGTGGCGTGCGGCTGCTACGCGTTTCATTTGCTTATACACATAGAAGATGGCAATCAGTAGGAAGATGGACAGCAAGCTGATAGAGACTAACGCCCATTTCATTTGTTCCTGTTGCTTTTCGGCCTTTTGCTGGTAAGTGTCGTTGATGAGGGGGAAAATTTGCAGGATTTCCAGAATACGCAACCGGGCGTTGCAGAACACGGCATCGTCCATACACAATTTCAGATACGAATAGGCACGGTCTATGTCTCCTTCCTGATAGAGCAGCACAGCCAGTTTCCTCAAAGAAATATATTCGCGCACTGCGGACTTCATATCTGCAATGGAGGAAAGAATCAAATACTCCTTCTCTTTTTCTGTGTCTTCTTTCAGGCGGTATGACTCTGATAAAGTGTAGGCACAGATTGCCACATCGTGCACATTGTCTATCTGTCCCGCCAGGTAGTCGGTCAACAGCTGGATGGCTTTATCGAACTCGCCCCGCACATTGTGCTGGTCGGACTGAATCAGCGTGTACACCAGAAGATTGTCTTTGTTGACCAATAGCAGGGAATCACGGTATCTATCCGTTATCTCGGCATAGAGTTTTTTCTCCTGTTCCGTAACGGCATAATCGGCCATGAGGCCATAGACGGTGCGGTAAATATGGTAATAATACGGGTGCAGGTCATCCGGTAGATGATTGATTTGTACGTTATGCATCAGGTCGACTGCTTCTTTATACATGCCTGCTGTGCCCATAATCTCGGCAGTGTTCATGAGGGCGTTGTCTTGATGTTCCTTGTTTTTCATTCGCAGGGCTACCTGGTATCTCTCGCGTGAAATGTAGAGCGAAGAGTCGGTGTTGTAGGAACGGTATTCATCCAGATATTCCCCCAACAGGGTAAAGCGGTTTTCGTCAGAAATGCGTTGTCTCAAGGCTTGTCTCAGGTCGTTCAGCTTCTTTTCTTTTTGCTCGATGTATACAGGGCGGTTTTGAATTACATGGTCCAATTGGGATAAAAGGGAGTCTACAACATTGTTGGCGGCATGGAGCTGACACATACATACACAACATAATAGATATAAGGATGTGATTATTTTCTTCATCTGAGTTTCGATTGGTTAAAGGTTACTTCTACAAGAAGTTCTATGCAAAAATAAGTAAAATTTGATAGAATCCCATGCGGATAGCACTTAAATCACAATATCTTTAAAGTAAAGACGATAGTTTTTTAAAGAATGGAGATGCTTACATGTACATGTTAGCAATATCAACATGTGCATGTAAATAAGGATAACATATACATGTAGACAGTGATGACATGTACATGTAAGTAAGTATATTCTTTAAAAACGGAAAGATAAGATACATATCATTTTAGGAAGAAAAGTACTACAAACCAGTTTTCCCATAGCTACTTTTCTGCTATGAAAATCCCCACAAGGCAAACATTCATTTAATTAATCTAAAAAATAATCGTATTTATTTTGTCGTTTCAAATATTGTTCGTTATTTTGCGAACAACAAACAAAAAAAGGAGATATAAAGTGAAAAACAAACAGTACACCACAGAGCAGGAACAAATAGCTCGCTTTGCAAAAGCACTGGGACACCCTGCAAGAATGGCTATCCTCAATTTTTTAGCCAGACAGGAAAGTTGCTACTTCGGAGACATTCACGAAGAACTGCCAATAGCCAAGGCGACAGTTTCTCAACACCTGAAAGAACTAAAAGATGCCGGACTGATTCAAGGTGAAATAGAAACGCCGAAAGTCAAGTATTGCATTAACCGTGAAAACTGGGAACTTGCCCGTAAGTTGTTTACCGGATTCTTCGGTGAATGTAAATGTACTTCGTGCTGTGAATAAACAGCACCTTTTTTTATAAGCAATGTTCGTTGTTCTACGAACTACGATTATACATATTATTCATTTAAAAGCTATCTGATAATGGAAATTAAAGTATTAGGTACAGGTTGCCCCAGTTGCAAAACTTTGTACGAAACCACCCAACAAGCTATTGCAGAATTAGGAAGTGATGCCACTTTGGTAAAAG
>OGIA01001392.1_pt1 | contig 16053 bp, 9 predicted proteins | sample 1571671 | NCBI WGS metagenome assembly OGIA01 (sample SAMEA2582027, study PRJEB24529) | metagenome | biome: Human gut stool | place: China | collected 2011
GGCAAACAAGACATATTTCCCATCAGGCACTTTGAACTTAAACGTTCCATCGACCTCTTTATCCATCAGATCGATAGCCTGATCAAGACTGCCAAACGGCTCAGGAACCAGCTGCAGGGAAACCAGCTCCATCTTCTTTCCAAGAAAAGGAGAACTGATAGCAGGATCGGCCGCACAGAACAGACCGTCGCGAGAGACTTCATAGTCGATCGGACCACTCAGCTTTTCGGAATAGTTCACTACAACATCCGCCCGTTCATCTCCCTTCAAGAACTCCGCCCCGAACGGCCAGCCGGAACCGACAATCAGATCGCAGGTCATATCAAGCGACTTCGCCTCGTCAAAAGCCACCTTCAACATGTCAATCCATTCGTCGCTCAGCCAAGGTAACGACTTCTTTCCCAAATCGTCCGTGTCATTGCCGGGAAATTTAACCGGATTGATCTCCACTCCTCCGATACCCGCCTCCTTCAATATATGCAGTTCACGTTTCAATTCATCCGCTTCTACTTTATCTCCGTTCCACCACCAACGGACAAACGGGCGGTAAATGGATTGTGGATCACGAAACAATTTATATAGCTCACCGGAACGCAAAACCGTCCCCTTCACCTCATCGGCTGCACTAACCGTACCCCATAGCGACATACGGCTACCGACGGCACAACCGGCTGTCCATAAAACACTCTGTTTGATAAAAGATCTCCTCTGCATAGTTTTCTCCTCCTTCTTATTGATCGCTTGAGACAGCTTTGCCGTCTGGTGTTATACAATTTGTAAATATTAGATTTCCGGTCCGATGCACCGGCATTCACAACGACTTTGTCGACTGTCACATTATGGCAGTCCTTATATATTTCGGCTACGTTCGCTGCATCCTGCAGGGTGACTTGTTCGATTTTCACATCCTCGCAGCCTTCCATGCAGATCAAAGCTGGTGCATAATCGGATACATTTCCTTCGATATGCCCTTTTTGCAATTGCTCTTCCACGCTTGCCCGCACAGCGATGCTACGGCCATCGATAATGCCTTTTCCACCGATACCGATATTCTTTTGCTTGTCTGCGTAAATAATCGCATTACATCCTCCAACCCCTTTAAAATCATAAACGGAGGGAACTGCAACCAAGACGGCTCCCTCTTCGATACGGATCGTCACATTCGACTTAAGTTCGATTGAACCAGTCAGATAACGGCCCACATAAAAAATAAGCCGGCCGCCTCCCTGTTCACTGATATAATCGACAGCTCGCTGGATAGAACGGGTATTGAGTGTCACTCCGTCCGATTTGATTCCAAACATCGCGACTTGGTAATCTTTAGCTGAAAGTCCCGCCACAAAGACCAAAAGGCCTATCACACTTGCAAATAATTTATTTTTATTCATATCGTCTCACTTTTTTGTTTTTAATCCTATACATCCTTCCAGTCCGATATCGTACTCTCATTTTATCACTTTTGACTTATAAGGGAATATCTGTTTCTTTCCCTCGCCCTCCGGCTCGATAAACCGGACATCCTTGAATGTCACCTCCCCGGCATCATCCATCACGATAGCCGGACGGTAATCTTTTTTCAAAGCCTTAAACGTCACATTATCAAAAGTGATTCCCTCGGCATGACGGATGTAGAAGCCCCAAGCCGGCAATTCCTTAAACTGCGAAAACTCCGGATAGGAAGTCGCCATTTCAGGAATACTGTCCAGCTCGGCCGGTGCCAATCCACGGTAAGCGTAGTAGGGATTACCACCTCCGGGAGAAACAATCTCGATATTCTGGAGTGTCACGTTCTGAATCTTATATTCCGGCAATCCAACAATGCTGGCGGGTGAGATATTGCGGGGAAGATCTTCGATCGGTCCTTCATAATTATATCCGGCATCCGGTTTGTCCATCGGGATCTCGGCATAGACATTCTTGATCGTAATATTCTTCATAATCGGTTTCTTCCCTGCACTCCAACGGTCACCGATACGGAGGTAGATCACATTTCCCGTATGAATGGAACGAACGCCATCTACTTCGATGTTTTCGATCAGAGCACCATCGACTGCTGCAAATGTTATGGCCGAACGATACGTATCATATATCTTGATGTTTTTCACTTTGAAGTTACGGAAACCACCTCTCGATACCGTCCCGAATTTCAAGCCACTGGCACTCGAACGTCCCACACAGTTCTCGACAACCACGTTCTGACACATGCTGTTCGCATCATGCGATTTAAAGCAAAGCGCATCATCCGCCGCATCGATAAAAGAGTTTTTCAGCACAACGCCGTCACAGTCTACCACATCGATACCGTCATTATTCCAATAGGATTTGCTATCCACGTGGATTCCGTCGACATAAAGATTCTTACACTGGTCGTATGTCTGGTTCCAGCTTGCCGGGTCCCGCAGGGTGATATCCTTGATTGTCACATTCTCGCATTCACGGAAATAGATGTTCTGCGGACGGTTCGTCTCGTTCGGACGGCCCAGTTTCAGTGGATCTTCGTAGATACCCCGCTGGATATAGTCCACCATATTGTTGGCTGTTTGAAAACCACGCCCGTTAATCGTCCCTTTCCCCGTTATACCAATATTCTGCTGCTTAACTGCGAAAATCATAGACATCCAACGAATATACGGATCTTTTTCGTAATCCCAAGGATTGGTCGATCCCAATAAAGTCGCTCCTTCTTCAAGATGGAGTGTCACGTTCGACTTCAGGTAAATCGTCCCAGTCTGATAATTACCCGCAGTAAAGACCAAGCGCCCCCCGCCTTGTGCATTCACAAAGTCGATTCCTTTCTGAATGGAACTCGTGTTCAATGTCTTGCCATCCGCTTTCACACCGAAATCCGTGGCATAATAATCTTTGGCCGACAAGTGCAGTCCACATATCAAACCTAGGCAAAGAGAGAAAAATCTGTATCTGTTCATCATAATACGGTATTTACAAAAATAAGATTAATCCATGTTCCCATGTGTCTTTCACAATGGACAAAAATATTCACCCTCGCACAAATTTTATCTATGCTTTTGATATTTATAATTAAAAATTTGATACATCTTTGCAGAGTGCTATCATAAACAGAATGAGCCATGAAACAATTATTATTATCTTTATTGACCTTCTTTCTCTACATCGGATGCACAGAAAATAAAGTCGCATCTAAACTCGGAAATACCTATCCGGATATATTTCCGGATTATAAAGGAATAAGTATCCCCATCAATATTGCACCTTTAAACTTTACTGTCAGAAATTCCTCTCATATAAAAGCTGTTTTTTCCAACAATAACCAACCATTATTCAGCATCGAAGGGAAAAACAAAATCGATATACCCTTAAAGAAATGGCAACATATGTTATCCGACAATACTGGCAAGCAAATAGATATATCCATATCCGTATGGAATGAATCTTATCCGGAAGGTATACAATACAAATCTTTTCCTGTTTATATTACAACAGACTCTATCGACCCTTATATTGCCTACCGATTAATCGAACCAGGTTATGAATCTTGGCATGAAATGGATATCCGCCAAAGAGCTTTAAACTGTTTTAAAGAGGATATTATCATATCCAGCAATATGAATGAAAAAGGATGTGTCAATTGCCACTCATTCTGCAATTATTCCCCTACAGATTTCATGTTTCATGCACGGACTTCTCCAGGAGGGACAATCATTATTAAAAATAACCAGCCTACCAAAGTGCAATTATCGCAACTCGGATCATCCAAAGAAGGAACTTATCCCCACTGGCATCCATCTGGCAAATATATCATTTTTTCAACCAATACCACCCGTCAGTCTTTTTATAGCCGAAACCCGAACCTAATAGAAGTCTACGATCTGGAATCAGACCTGGTCTTATATGATTTGGTCCATAACACAGTCATAACGGATCCCCGTTTCAACGGTCCGGCATCTTTCGAAACATTTCCAGCGTGGGCTCCTGACGGGAAACGCCTATATTACTGCACAGCTCCTGCCAGACAATTGCCCAAGAGGTTGAAAGAGATTAAATACTCTATTTGCAGTGTCTCCTTTAACCCGGACAACGGTTCTTTCGGAGAGACAATCGACACGATCTATACGGCACACAATAAAAGCGCTTCATTCCCCCGTATCTCACCAGATAACCAATATCTGCTTTTCACCGAATCGGATTATGCAACTTTCCCGATCTGGCATAAGGAAGCGGATCTGAAAATGATATCTTTACAAGGTTCTGCCCCCGTGGATACCGATATCTTAAACAGCACAGACGTGGAAAGCTATCACTCCTGGTCTTCAAACGGAAGATGGATCATATTCAGCAGCCGACGCCTTGACGGGCTTTACACCCGTTTCTTCATCGCCCACCTAAATGAGAACGGAAAGTTCAGTAAACCGTTCCTACTCCCGCAGAAAGATCCTGACGAGAACAACCTCCGAATGAAATCATTCAACATTCCGGAATTTATCAAGGATAAAATCACAATCACCAGATCTCAGCTGGATCATACCGTAACCGATTAAAACGTACATAAAAATGAAAAAAGGAAACATCATACTTCTGGTCCTGTCAAGTATTTATACACTCGTTATCGAATATATGTTCTATCCCGAATATATTCGTTATCAGGAGGCAGGCGGATTATTCCTGATGACAAACGACTACCTGCAAGGTTATCTACTTGCCCCAACCGGATGGAACAGTCTGATAACGAACTTTTTGTCTCAGTTCTACCATTCGCTCTCACTGGGACTTTTCGTGGAAACAGGTTTACTTTTAATTACCGCAGTCATCCTCCTCCTCTACTTAAGGCAATGGAAAGCAGCACTGCACGGATGGATAATCACCGTACCGATCATCATGTTCTGCATCTATCAATATGCCTGGAACTTATCCGCACTATTACAATACAATCTATTCCTTTTGACACTCGTTTTTTATCTTTTCCTCCAGAACAAAATCATACGGCATATCAGCGCTTTGATCGCTATTCCTTTCTTATATCTTCTTTTACCGGAAAACTGCTTACTTTTATTGTATCTGTATGGAATTGTTTTCGAACGAATTTTCTTCAAACAAAAAGGCTTCCCTATGTTACCGGTTATAAATCTGGTACTTGTTGCCGTATGGCCTCTGTTATGGCAAAACTTTGTTTTTTACACCCCGGTCAATCAGCTGTACACATTCATTAATCCTGAATATGGAATGCGATATATTTACGTATACTATGCCTTGTTCCTAATTCCGCTCTGCTCTGTTTTCCTCTCCGGCAGAAAAGAAAACCGCTATATCTCTATCGCATTCCCCCTTCTCTTAATCGCATTCAGTTGTTACAGCATTTATTCTTCCCCCAACCGGGAAAGGGAGAAACGCCTGGCTGTACAACGGTATGCGGAAGAACAACAATGGGATCGGGTACTACAAACGATCCATACCAGTAACAGCAGCGAAGCCTACTATCATCCTTACCTGATGCTTGCCCTTAATGAAAAAGGTATCCTGCCGGAGCAACTCTTCCACTATCCAGTACAGTCAGCAGACCGCATTCATAAAGGTCAAGCTTTATTTTCCGGCAAACGAATTGGGCGGAGCCAATTTTAACAGCCTTTTCGCCTATGCTCTCGGACTGAAACACGAAGCTCTCCACCAACTTGCACAAGCCAATGCCATGTCTCCACAAGGTCTTTCTTTCTCCCGGCTCAGAAGATTGATTGATTGGCAAACAGAATCCGGAAATCTTCCCCTGGCCCAGAAATATATGGACATCTTACAAACCTCCACCTGTCACAATCAATGGATAAAAGGACGAACCGAACGGATCTCCAAGTCCCTAACAACTTCCAAAGAAGCATACAAGGAAGATTTCATTATCGACGCATCTTCCCCCCTCATTCTTCTGACACAAGCGATAAAAGCCGATACAACCAACCGTAAAGCACTCGACTATTTGTTATGCGGCGTCCTTTTGGATAAAGACTTGAAAGGCTTCTATAATTTATTCCGGCAATACTTTCCACAAGGTGAAGCGATACCGATTCATTATCAGGAAGCTCTGTTAGTGGTCGACCTCATGTTTCCTCATTTGGATGCCACCCGCAACTACCCAGTCACCCCAACCTGCAGGCTGGCTTTCGAAGACTTCGGCGTACTGATGTCACAGCGTCCGAATACGGATCATGTACTCCGGCAAAAATACGGAAACACCTATTGGTATTATGGATTTATCCGTACCGCCTAAACTCGACACAAAATAAAAGCCCGGAAGCATTTCTGCATCCAGGCTTTCTATTTTTATACAGATAGATTTAATCAATAACCTTCATTCTGCGGGAAGTTAGCCCCAGAGTTAGCTTCGATTACCTGTAATGGTATTGGATATTGCCATTGATAATCCTGAATATTGGGACCTGCATCCTTCAATTCGTTTGTAGCTGCCGGGAAACGATATCCATATTTGCGGGTACGCTGTACCAACACCGGATTTTCTTTTGTCGACAGACGAGAGAGTGTTACTGCACGATGTTCTTCGCCATACAATTCACGGGCACGCTCATCCAGAATATAGTCAATCGTCACATCAGCAGCCGTACACAATGGAGCTTTGGCACGGGCACGAACAACATTGATAGCATCTGCCGCACTTGCTTTATCTCCTTTATTCAAATATGCTTCTGCCAACAACAGATAAGTTTCAGCCAGACGAATTACATACCAATCCGGATCATATCGGCGATAGTCGCCATCCACATGCTTATCCGTACCGAACTTCCAGATACGCGGGAAAAGAGTGACCGTATCATTAGCCGTGATTTTATAAAGATCGGCATCCGGATCACCGGACGCTTTTTTAGATTCATATAAAGCCTTCGCCTCATCAATGGCCTGCCTCCATGGCTTACCTCCCGACTGATATAGATTACGTTGAATCATCTCTTCAGAGCCACGGACATCACTTCCACAATTATTCCATAGATCACCTAAGAACCATTCGGTCGGATGGCAAGTTCCACCGCCACCATACCCCGTCGAGTCGGTTGCTACATTCGACTTATTCTTATTCGCATCATAATCCGCTTTACTATTTGTAAAAGTTACAGCCCCCCAACCAAATATCTGAATAACGTCACCATTTGACAAAGTCCTTTTCTTGTCCACATTATAGAAATTAGAGACAAAAGCCTGTTCGATATGGCATTTTGCTGGAGCAGATCCCCAACTTACAACACCACCGCCACCAGTATTACTGATGCGTCCTTCATAATCATATTGAGCTACCCAGATTGCTTCTTTATTTCCTTCCTGATAATTAAAATTACCCATACGGAACAGATCCCAATAAGAGCTATGAGGATTGCCATAACGGTCCGTTGCCTCACCAGCCCGTGTTCCGAAACGTTCGGTCATCAGATGGTAATCTCCGTCTGTTCCATCAATTACACGTTTTGCCGCCGCAATCGCCTTATCATAGTCACCGATACAGATAGACATTTCAGCTAACATATGGTCTGCAGCCGCTTTTACGATACGGCCATTTTTCGTCGTTGTCAACGGTAAATTCTGAACTGCCCATTCAAAATCCGCGGCACACTGTTTCCAAACATCCATACGGGGAGAACGTTCATAATCTACTTTTGCAGAGCGAGCCGGTTCCAATATAATAGGAGTGTCACCGTACATACCGGCTAAACAACGATGAGCCCACGCACGGAAAAAGATCGCTTCCGCCCTAATCTCATTTCTTTGAGTCTCGCTATCCCATTTGATATCCCGAGTATCGATAGCATCGATAATTATATTCGATTGTTGGATTATTTGACACAAATTATCGTACCAGTGACGTGAATATCCCGGTTCGTCAGGAGTAAATGTCTTCCAGTTACTTGTAATATAATTTTGGTCTGTTGCAGCAAAGGTGTCCAGTCCCATGCCTGTCATAAAATAGTTATGATTACCCCATACACCAAAAAACAAATACTGGATGCGCCCATGCAGAAAACCGATTGCCATGTCCAATTCCTCAGGTGTATTATACGAAGTCGAAGACGTATATTCATATGACTTTTCTTCTAGAAAATCATTGTCACAGCTAACCAATCCACATAGGGACAAAGAGCCAACAACCGTTCCTAACAATATATTTTTAATTTTCATATCCGTTCAATTTTTAGAATGTTATATTAGCACCAATTGTAAGTGTCCGATAAGCAGGCTTGCTTCCATAACGGCTACTACCAGGACCGGCAGCAATCGTACCACCTGTTTCAGGATCCAGACCAGACCAGCCGGTAATTGTGAATAAGTCCGTACCACTCAGATAAAGACGCAAATTCTGAATATTGGCTTTCTTTACCCACGGCTGATCGAAAGTATAGGAAAGACTCAAATCTTTCAGTTTCAGATACTGACGTTGTGACCAAAAATAATAGGAATAAGTATTTACATAGCCCAAGCGTGGATGCTCGTTTGTTGGATTATTTTCGCTCCATGGAGCAACTTTCAACTGAGCACCTGATGTCGTTGCCGTATTATGGTAATTACCAAACGGATCACTACCGATAAAATGAGAACTGTTACCTGCATCCCAACGGAAGTTAAAATACAAAGAGAAGTTCTTCCAACTTAACGTATTGCTAAAATTGATCGTGAACAATGGGTCCATATCTCCAATACAGTGACGGTCATCCGTACTGATCTTACCATCACCGTTATAATCCAGGAACTTGATGTCACCAGGTACAGCATCCGGCTGAATCTTATTACCATTCGCGTCTACATAGCTATCAATCTCAGCCTGAGATTGGAAGATACCTAACATTTTCAAATCCCATGCAGCATTGATCGACTCGCCTATAACCAACGCACGAGCAGTTTCGTAACCATTTGTTGTCGCATTACCCGTATCGTTCGCTTCCTTGCCATTAGCATCCTTGCCAAAAAGGTGAACAATCTTGTTCTTGTTACGATAAAAAGTCAATCCGCTTTCCCAACGGAAATTATCTTTACCGTCTCCATTTATATTAACCGTATTCAAAGATAGTTCGACACCGCGGTTCATCACCTCACCCGCATTAAACTTTGCTTCCGAGAAACCAGTCATATAAGGCAATGAACGGTTCAACAACATATCATTTGTCTTTGATTTATAAACATCGATAGAACCAGAAATGCGTCCGTCCAAGAATCCGAAATCAAGACCGAAGTTTCCTGTTTTAGTTGTCGCCCAAGTCAATTCCTCATTTGCCAACGAATTCTGATAGATATACAAAGAAGATGCATCATACCAAGTATAACCGGAAGCGACTGTAGCCAATGTAGCATAGGCTTCGATACTCTGATTACCGGTCAAACCATAGGATCCTCTCAGCTTTAAGAAACTCAATCCCGGAATTACATTCTGCATAAAATCTTCCTGGGACAATGTCCAAGCTGCAGACACACCTGGGAAGTTAGCCCATTTACTACCTTTTGCAAATCCAGAGAAACCATCACGACGGAAGTTCGCCGTCAGATAATACTTGTTTGCATAGTTATAATTGACACGAGCCATATAACCGACATTCTGCCATTCCTTCAATGTCTTGTTAATCTGCTGAGTCGTTGCCAAATTTTGTCCGTACGAGCCTAATACAGTCGGCAGTTTGAAACCACTATAAGCAGTCTTCAACTGATTCTGATGAGTGGCGTCACGCGTATAACCGAGCATTGCATCCAAATGATTCTTTCCGAAATCTTTCGTATAAGTGAACACATTGTCCATTGTCCACGCATAAGTCTGGTTAATCTCCGATTTACCATTTGCCTCCGCCGTATACTTATACGGATCAGCCAATTCCTCAACTTTTCTCGTATCCAAGAAATACTGGGGATTTACAAACATATCAACATTGTTCGTATTTTTTACAGCATTCATGGTAAACTTATAGCTCAGACCTTTTACAAACGGGAAATCGATCTGTACAAATCCTGTTCCATTTAGGTTATCATATTTCTTCTCACGATCTGTCCACAAATAGGAAGTAGTTTCGGAAGAACTCCAAAACGGGCTGGCGACATTTCCATTTGCATATCTTTCATACCAATCAGTATAGCCATCATAACGTACATACTTATGGCTATAGGGCGACAGCCATGTTGCAGACTGAATATTTGCGATCTGACCAGGATTAGAGGCATTATAATAAGATGCGCGCATACCGACCGTCAACCAGTCTGTAACTTTTGCGTCCATTTTAGCCATAAAAGTCAGCTTTTTATAGTCATCGCCAACAATCAGACCATCCTGTTTCATATAACCGGCCGACAAATAATAATTCACTTTATCGGAAGCATTTCCTGAAATACTCAGATTATAATTCTGAATCTGCGCATTTTGAGAGACCTCATCAATCCAATCAACCCAACCACCAGCATTGTAAACTTCCAGTTCCTCAGCATTCAATAGCTGTGCGGGGTCCAAACCTACGCTCGGATCAATCGAACCGGCAGCAATCATCGCTTCACGACGACGATTCAAAAATTCATTTTGATCCGTTACCATCTGAGGCTTTCTTGTCCAACTCTGAATTCCGTAATAAGCATCCAAATTAACCGTAGGTTTGGAAGAACGACCACGCTTTGTTGTAATAATAATTACACCATTTGCAGAACGTGAACCGTAGATGGCAGCAGAACTGGCATCTTTCAGAACATCAATGGATTCAACATCCGTCATGGCAATTTCGTTGATACTACCATTAAAGATAGAACCATCGACAACCAACAACGGCTTGTTCAAGCTTGCCTCCGAAGGACCTGTAATAATAGAATTCATACCACGAATCGTCATTGAAGCCGTATTATCACCACCGGCATCTGTCGTCGGAGAATAATTAAAGCCCGGAATCTTGCTTGACAATGCAACCAAAGCATTTACGTTTGCCAACTGCGTCAACGGAGAATCATCCAATTTAACACTAGAAATAGAGCCTGCCAAATCTTTTTTACGGGATGTACCATAACCAACCACCACAACCTCATCCAATGCCATATTATCTTCCTGCAATTTCACAGTTAAATTTTTGGTATTTCCTACTTTTATTTCTTGTGTCTGGAAACCGACATAAGAAAATACCAATACGGCATTACTGCTACCCGGAACATCTGGAATCGTAAACCTTCCATCACCATCGGTTAATGTACCGATAGTTGTTCCCTTTACCATCACATTTACGCCTGGAAGTTCAAGCCCTCCTGCATCAACCACTTTTCCTGAAATAGAAATCTGGGCAAATGCTTGCAATCCTATACATAGGAAACATAGCAAAAATAGAATTCGATTTCTCATAATCTCCAAACTTATTAGGTTAAACGATATTTATTTTCACAAATGTCTGCCTTTATTATCTTTATAATCATGAAAAAATGATATTTTTCCCTTGCTTTTTGACAGATGTAATAAATTTAATATCTTTGTAAACAGAGATAAATGTAATCTCTCAAGCGAGAAACATTTTATTCTGAAATACTCAAAATAATCACCAAATGGATTTTGATCGCAGTAAACATAATGTCATAAAGTACTTACCGACAAACAATGATGAGAACATCTGGGGAATGTCTATTAGCGGCATAGGATTTCAGTCTATTGATCCAAAAGGCAGTTATCCCCTTAAAGGTCACCCAATCGGATATACATTTAATCCCGACCGGGGCAGAATTATTGACGAGTTCGCCCTGGTATATATTGTAAAAGGAGAAGGAACTTTTGCTTCCATCAACTGCTTTGAAAAGAAAATATCAAAAGGAGACGCATTCTTTATTTTCCCCGGACAATGGCATAGCTACCAACCTATCGCCAATATAGGTTGGGATGAATATTACGTAACCTTTCAAGGTGATTATTTTGAAAAATTATTAAACGGAATTATTAATCGCGCAAATCCCATATTTCATATCGGCATGAATGACCAAATCGTCAAGCATTTCGGGGAAATGCTTGACTGTGCCAGGGCACAGAAATCCGGGTTCCAAGCTGTTTTGGCGGGAATTACGATGCATACGATCGGCTTGATCTATTCGATTAACAAAAATCAGGACTGTGGACCGGTTTCTATGCAGAAGATACAGGAAGCATGCGTATTGATGCGGGAAAACATTTACGACAAGTTTACACCGGAAGATATCGCCGAATCCATCAACATGAGCTATTCCAATTTCAGGAAATCATTCAAGCAATACACTGGGATCGCTCCCCATCAATACATGCTGCAACTGAAGCTCAGCAAGATCAAAGATTTACTGAGCAGTACGGAAATGTCGATCCAAGACATCGCAATGAAGCTCAATTTTGAATCGGCCGACTATTTCTCTTACTTTTTCAGGAGCAAAACAGGCATAAACCCACTCTCCTACCGAAAAGAAATCGAAAAGCAGCGGGAAAAAGCCAAGAAAAACTCACACTAAAAGAAGCCCTCAATCAGAAACCCCGTCCAAACTTATGCCATAGCTGTCCTTCCATTTCCTCCCAACAACGCAAAGTCGAATAGATAAAATCAAAGGAATAACGGGTAAGATAAGCTTGGGCTTCATCTTTCTTGCCTTCCCGAATAAGGACCGATACCTTGTTTTCTATCAGAGGCATTTCGTCGGCAGCCTTCTGCTCGAAAGAGAGGACGGCAGGCTCGATTAATTTACGACCATGCCCCCAACTCACTTGCGCCAAACGGTTTGTACGTCGATAGGTCCAAAGGGCGGCATCAGGACGATATCGTTTATGCCCGCATACCTTAAAGCTTTCAGGGACATCCGTCATTCCGGCAAATAACGGGACACGGGGACTTTCACCCGGATTATCTTCCGACCACCAACAAACGCCTCCAACCTCGTCCGGTAACCAATCTCGGCACTGGATCACAAACGAATAAGCACACCAGACAACCGATATCGTCCGCTGTTTCTCTATCTTCTTTTCACCTCGCTGTGCATTCAGGAATTCAAACATATCATTCGTCATCCAGTTTTGTGCCAACGGGCTTTTATATATCGTATCGCGCTCGGTTCCATCTTTATCCTTGATTTTCTTCGTAACCATCATGTCTTTTGTCATATCCCATTCTGTTCCCTCATATGTTTCACGCAGCAGACGGTTCATATCCGCCAAAGAAACATTCTGTTCGGGCTTGACAGACAAAGGTAACTCCTCCATGTCCATCGTCAGGTTCAAAGAAGGAGCCAGCGTTTTCAAAACAAAAAAATCCCGGATGGTAAAAGGCTTCTTCCCCGTTTCATGGATTACTTTCCAGAACTTGAAAGGCTCTTTCCCGTCCCAATACCCTAACTTCCGTGCTTTCTCCTTCAGTCCTTCACTATACATATAATTATCCTTGTCCCCGAAATCGACATCGGAAATACGAGGTGTATTAGCCGAAACCGTCACATGGTCGTCCGGTATGCGCCGGGCAACCCATAAAGCCCCCATATCTTCCGAACCTGCACCCGTAATCTCGAAAAACCAGAGTTCCCTCTTATCGGCAACCGTCAGGCATTCCCCTCCATCACGATAGCCATATTGTTCTGCCAAACGTCCCATCAGCAAGACCGCCTCGCGTGCCGTACTGCAACGTTGCAAAGCAATCCCCTGCAAATCCTCAATATGGAACAAGCCTTTGGGATTACGCAGCTCCTTACGTCCCACGATAGTCGTTTCTCCCATCGCCAACTGTTTCTCGTTCATACAAGGATAACCGGTATTCAGATAAGCAAATGTATAAGGAACCTGTGGGATAGAACCTTTCAGTTTCACACCCAAACGGTCGTTTTTGCTTTCCGTATGACGGAGATCCCAATAAAGATCGAGTTTTGCGGTGTCCGGCCAGTTTTGGGCAGGCACAACCTCCATCCAAGTACGAGAAGTCCCGTCACACGTCTGCGATGTCATGACCGAACCATCAGTCGTCGCCAATTTGCCAGCTGCAATACTCGTACAGCTTTCGTTCGGATTCGTTAATTCCACTACGCGCTCCTGAGCAAAGAGAGACACCACAGCACAACAAAGGCATATGAACGCTGTATATACTTTTTTCTTCATTTTCCTTTAAAGTTTTTTACTTAATAGGACAAAAATAATCAGTATACGCAAATGCCTCCCCTTATTTTTTGATATTATTCATTATTAATTTGACAATCAACAACCGTACCACGTTTGAATACGATTTACAAACTGCCCTCCCGATATAAATAGGATTAGTAGTGCATGTATTTGGAATTAAAACAAAAAAAGCCGATAACGCAAGTCCAAGTATGATTTGCATTATCGGCGCGATTATGTTGTGATAGCTTTTATCTTCCCTGGCGCTTACGTTCAAGTTCGTCAAGGATGATTTTGCGCATACGCATGCTGTTCGGGGTGATTTCTACATATTCATCGCCTTTGATATATTCCAAAGCATCTTCCAGGCTGAACACCGTAGGAGGAGCCAAAGATACTTTATCATCCGAACCGGAAGCACGCATATTCGTCAGCTTCTTCGACTTCGTCACGTTAACCACCAAGTCATTGTCTTTCGTATGCTCGCCAACAACCTGTCCGGCATACACCTCATCGCCTGGAGCAATAAAGAAACGTCCACGGGATTGCAAGTTATTCAAAGCATAAGCATAGGCAGTACCTGTTTCCATCGCGATGATAGAACCATTCGTACGGCGTTCGATCTCTCCCTTCCACGGCTGGTATTCGAGGAAACGGTGTGCCATGATCGCCTCACCGGCCGATGCAGTCAGAACAGCATTGTTCAAACCGATAATACCACGGGAAGGAATCGTGATTTCACCCTTGCGTTTGGTTACCATGTCGATGATACGGCTGGAACATTCTTCCGGCAGATTGACCGTCAACTGTTCGACCGGTTCGCATTTCTCACCGTCGATTTCCTTGATAATGACCTGCGGCTGACCAACCTGCAACTCGTAACCTTCACGACGCATGGTTTCGATCAGGACAGACAAGTGGAGAACACCGCGTCCATACACCAACCAAGAATCGGCAGAATCTGTCGGAACCACTCGCAAGGCAAGGTTCTTGTCCAGTTCTTTCATCAAACGATCATATATATGGCGAGATGTCACGAACTTGCCGTCTTTCCCGAAAAACGGAGAGTTATTGATCGTAAACAACATAGACATCGTCGGTTCGTCGATAGCAATCGTCGGCAGCGGTTCCGGATCATTGGCATCGGCAATCGTTTCACCGATTTCAAAACCTTCCACACCGATAATCGCACAGATATCACCGGACTGGACAGCATCTACTTTCGTACGCCCCAGCCCTTCGAACACGTCGATTTCCTTGATCTTCGATTTCACCATCGATCCGTCACGCTTGCAAAGCATGATCTCCTGTCCTTCGCGCAGTTCGCCACGATGCACGCGCCCCACAGCGATACGGCCTACATACTTGGAATAGTCCAACGAAGTAATCAACATCTGGGAAGAGCCTTCCAATACCTGGGGTTCCGGAATATACTGGATGATAGCATCCAGCAAAGCGGTAATATCTTCCTTCGGCTCTTTCCAATCTTCCGACATCCAACCCTGCTTGGCAGAACCGTAGATCGTCGGGAAGTCGAGCTGTTCCTCCGTTGCATCAAGACTGAACATCAGGTCGAACACCATTTCCTGCACCTCTTCCGGACGACAATTCGGCTTGTCTACCTTATTAATGACCACAATCGGTTTCAAGCCTAACTGGATAGCCTTCTGAAGCACGAAACGAGTCTGCGGCATCGGGCCTTCGAAAGCATCGACCAGCAACAAGCAACCGTCAGCCATGTTCAATACGCGTTCCACTTCACCTCCGAAGTCGGCGTGTCCCGGAGTATCGATAATGTTGATTTTATAACCTTTATAATTAATAGATACATTTTTGGCAAGGATCGTAATCCCTCGTTCACGTTCCAGGTCATTATTGTCCAGGAACTGATCCGGCTCTGCCTGTCCTTCACGGAAAAGCTTACCGGCTAATAACATCTTATCCACGAGCGTTGTCTTACCGTGGTCTACGTGCGCGATAATCGCGATGTTTCT
>OGIA01001399.1_pt1 | contig 15932 bp, 15 predicted proteins | sample 1571671 | NCBI WGS metagenome assembly OGIA01 (sample SAMEA2582027, study PRJEB24529) | metagenome | biome: Human gut stool | place: China | collected 2011
GTATCAATCACATATCCAGAAAATGTTGGCGCAGAGCGCCCTCTCCCCCAACCGAAAGAATGGTGGCAGTACTTCCTATTTGTAATTCATTTAATTTCATGTCTTTTCCTCTTTCTCATTCGTTTGAGCTTTCTTACTACTCTACCATACACTGATGTTTTTATAAAAGCAACTGTTTGGGCACAAAAATACCGACGGATTACTCCGCCGGCCTTCTATTATTTTAAAATTGCTTCTACATCTGCTGCAATCTGCTCTGCATTCAGATGATTTTTCTCCAATACTTCCTGCACGTCATATCGGTCAAGGAACTCTTTCTTCAATCCAACGTTTAACACTTTCATATCAGAAGCGCCGTAATAACGGGCAATTTTTTCACCAAAACCTCCGTCTAAAATTCCATCCTCCAGGGTCACTACGATTTCATGATCTTTCTTCAAATCATCAAGAAGTGCTTCATCCAGACCTGTGATGTAGTATGGATTCACCAGTGTCGGCTGCACACCTGTTTTCTCTGCGATCAGTTCTGCTGCTTTCTCTCCCAGTGAATAGAATGCACCGAGTCCGATCACTGCAACCTTGCTTCCTTTCTGTATTACTTCATAAGTATTCAGTTTGCCGAAATCCTTAGTCACTGTTTTTCCATCCGAAATCAGCTCACCGCCCGGTACTTTTATTGCAACCGGATAAGAATTCTGCTCCACACTCCAATCAAGCATGGCAAGATATTCTTCTTTTGTCGTCGGTGCCAGATAAACAAGGTTCGGAATATTTGCCATCATCGGAATATCCTGAAATCCCAGATGTGTGACATCATTCATTCCATAAACAGAACCCCAGAATGTCACAATTGTTGCCGGACTGTTGTTGATACACAGATCCTGTGCGATCTGGTCAAATGTCCGCTGTACAAAAGTACTGTACACGCCGTAAACAGGCTTTCCTCCGTTTGCCGCAATACCGGATGCCAGAGCAACCGCTGTCTCTTCTGCAATTCCCACATCAATAAACTGGCGTCCGGCTTCTTTTCGCTTATCTTCTGTAAATCCCATAACTGCAGGCGTTCCGGATGTGATGGCAACCACACGGGAATCTTCTTTCATCTTTTTCAAAAGATAATCTCTCGTAATACCGGCGTAGTCCTCCGTATTTGAAGTATAAAGAGGTTTTCCCGTCTCAAGATCAAACGGACCGCTGAAATGCCACTGTTCTTTATTTTGCTCTGCCGGCTCATATCCTTTTCCTTTCAGCGTATTGATATGAACCACAACCGGCTGACTGCTGTTTTTTACTTTCTGAAATGCCTCCACCAGCGCTTTTGTATCGTTTCCCTGGTTTACATAAATATAATCAAGCCCCATCGCTTTGAACAGGTTACATGGAGCTGTTCCGTTTGTTTCCCGCAGCAGCTTCAAATTCTGATACAATCCTCCATGATTCTCTGCGATGGACATATCATTGTCATTCACTACAATAATTAGATTTCCACCCAATTCTGCGGCGTAGTCAATTCCCTCCAGTGCTTCTCCGCCGCTTAAAGAACCGTCTCCGATCACTGCGATCACATTTCCGTCTTCCCCCTTCAGATCTCTTGCTTTTGCAAGTCCACAGGCAAGACTGACAGAAGTAGATGTATGACCGATCGTAAAGAAATCATGCTCACTCTCATGTGGATTTGTATAACCGGATACATCATCGTAATGCTCTTCATAAAGATATGCATCTTTTCTTCCTGTTAACATTTTGTGCGGATAACTCTGATGGGAAACGTCATATACAATTTTATCTTTTGGAGATTCAAATACATAATGCATGGCAATGGTCGCTTCCACCATTCCGAAATTTGGTCCGAAATGTCCACCATGCCGGCTTGCCCGGGTCAAAAGTGCATGGCGCATCTCTTCTGCCAGTGCCGGAAGCTCCTCGATCGTCAGTTTTTTTACATCTTCAGGGCTGTTGATTGTTTCAATATACATTAATATTCACTCCTCTTTTTCTCATCAATTCTTACTGTTTTTCTCCTTTTTGAGGATTGATGATACTATATCACCTGGAGTTAACTCCAAGTCAAGAGCGAGTTTAAATATTTTTTATTTTCTTTTCACCAGACACGAATGGCACTTTTTTCATAAATGTAATCAAACATACTGGTAATAAAAACGAAGATGTTTCACGTGAAACATCTTCATCTCCATTTTATTCCTTTATTTTTTCAAACCTGTACTGTTGCTTAATATCCGAATATTTTTCATGATCCACTTCACTCATAAACATTCCATATGGTCTTGCACAGATTTTAAACGGAGAATACAACCCCTGATAAATCACCAGTTTTTCTCCTGTCTCTGTATGCTGCGCAAATGCAAGCACTTTATATAAATATTCTGAAGTTTCCCCTGACACCCATTCTCTCTTAAAATGCTGTACAATATCTCCCACTCGGATGTCTCTCGGAATCACCTCTTCTTGCTTTAACTCAGGCTCTGTATCCAATTCTACATATTCCTCTTTATCCAGAGAAACAGGCGCACCTGATTTTCCCATAATATGGACGCCTCCATACCAGGTGCCTGTAATCTCAAACAGATCCCCCACCTGATATTCTGAAGTATATTCATCGTTCTTTTTTACAATTCTTATTCTGCTCATTCTGATTATCCCTTATTCTACTTTCTTCTTTCAATCACATCACTGATTGCATCAATCCCTAAAAGTATCTGACTTACCAGAATCAGCACAAATAAAAATTTCACCACTTTTTTCCCTGTCTCGTCTTCTCTTTCTGCACAGTCTTTTGCAATTCTTCCGACAATCCCCAGTAATCCGATCAGAGAAATTCTCTGCGCTGTTCTGTTTAACGATTTGTTCTGATAATAAATTTCCTGCAATAATTCATGATTGTTCATACTCATGTTCTCCTCTCCTTATAATCCGTCTCTGTAAATCTGATTGATTGTTGCCTGAGCATGTTCCAGCTCCTTTTTCTGCCTGACGGCATCTCGATCACTGAAAATTGCCAGCATCTCATCCACCACATCTTCCGCTCTCGGATTTGATGTTCTGTAAAGATACCCCAGCATACGAGTTGCCGTGTAATCTGTCCTGATTTGATTATACGCAATTTCTCTGCAAAAGTCATCAGGATAATCCTTCTCCTTCAAAGCTCTGTACAATTCATCATTTCTTGCTTTTTCCATATTTATTGCCGCCCGTTCTTTCTAAAATACTGTTTTTCAAATTCTTCTTCCGATAATGGCTTATTCAAAAAGTATCCTTGAATGACATCACAACACATCTCTTTTAATACGCCAAGCTGCTTTTGGGTTTCAACACCTTTGTTTCATCCCTTTTTGCATCACTTCCCAACAAAGCTTACCTTCCGGATGCTCAACCTGAAATGTCTTTTTACAACACTCATTCATATATACACTCTTATTTGCCTCAACATCTATGATACGAATGTTCGAATTTATTCCATTTAAAATTTTATAAAAAAATTGTGAATCTGAATTATCTTTCACCGCAATACTCCTTTTAACAGCAAATAATTCTCTCCCATATTCTACATCATATTGACTGGAAAAATCTACTCAAAAAATCCTGTTCCAAATGGAATTATTACTCCACTTCCAACAGGATTTTGATTCAATCATTTAAATATTTCTTACTTTTTGGATGATTGTACGATAATCTTCATTTTTTTCAAATAAAATCTGTTTGCCCAGTACAAAGCCTTCTACCCCTTTTTTCCAGAGACGCTCCAGAATCTCCCAGGTCACACCGCCGTCGATCACAATATGGAATTTATACCGCTGACGCAATTTCAAAAGTTGCTCAATTTTAGGTTCTACAAAATGAAGATAGTCTCTTCCCGCAAATCCGGGATTTACGGTCATGACCAGCACGTAATCTACTAACGACAACAATTCCTGAATACTGTCAAGTGAAATTCCGGGATTGATCACGATCCCAGGAGCCTTTCCAAGTTTACGGATTCTGCAGAGTGTCTCTGTTGGAATTGTTTCAGAATCCGGATGGATATAAATAATATCTGCTCCGAACTCTGCATATCGTTCTATATAACGTCCGGGATTATACATCATCATATGAACATCCAGCTTCAAAGAAGTGTTTTTACGTATTGTTTCAATATCCTGAAAACTCATCCCGAAATTAGGCACATAATGGCCATCCATTACATCTATATGTAAAATATCCGCTCCACTCACATCAAGTCTCATAATCTCATCTTTCAGATAATCCATCGAAAGATTCAAAAGCGACGGGCATAATAATTTTTCCATAACGCCTCTCTCCCTACTGAATAAGTCCTGCAGCAGTTGGTAATGTCATAGAAATCGCAGGAATACATGTGGTCAGCAACAGTACGATTAAAATCACACCAAAATAGGGCAGTAATTCTTTAAACACCTGCTCAATTTTTACATTTCCGACCTTCGCTCCTGTAAACAAGATAGAGCCAACCGGAGGCGTAATTGTTCCAATACAAAGGTTCAGCGTGACCATAATACCAAACTGTACCGGATGCATCCCGAACGTCTGACAAATTGGCAGGAAAATCGGTGTAAAAATCAAAACAGCCGGAGTCGGATCCATAAAGGTTCCTACGATCAACAAAATAATATTCATTAAAATCAAAATCACATATCTGTTTTCTGTAATAGAAAGCATTCCATTTGCGATCAGATCCGGCAAACCTGTAAATGCCATAACCCATGACATAATAGAGGATAATCCAATCATAAACGTAATAATACCCGTCATTTTTGCAGGAATTCGTCGTTCTGCAACATATCCACATTTCTTTGCTTTAACCCCTGCAAGGAACATCACGAGTAATCCCCACAGAATTCCCGGCACATATCCTCCCGTAAACAAGGCAGCAACTGATACACTTCCTGCAATTGTCGAATAAACAATCATCAGATTGGACGGTGGAATCAGCATTCCCGTCGGTGCAGAAGCAATATTTACACCGGCACTGTAAACCGGATCATATCCTTCCTTTTTTTCCATCGGTCCGATCGTACCACCCATTGCAGCAGCCGCTGCTGCACCGGAACCTGAAATTGCACCAAATAACATGTTTGCTACTACATTAGACTGCGCCAGTGCCCCCGGCATACGTCCGGCAACAACCTTGGCAACATTAACAATTCGCTCTGCAATTCCACCGTTATTCATAATATTTCCTGCAAGAATAAAAAACGGAATTGCAATCAGTGAAAATGAATTGGCTCCGGCAAACAATCTCTGCGCAGATGTCGCAAATGAAATATTTGCATCGAGCATACACAACATAGCCAGCGCGGATGACAATCCTACCGCTACACTGATTGACACACCGATCGCTAGCATAATCACCAAAAGCACAACCATAACAATTGCTGTTTGATGTGTGACTTTATGAAATGAGTATTCAATGATTCGGGAAATGAAGTGTTCCCAGATAAACAGGTACAACAACATTCCTGTTCTCAGTAACTAAAATTTTGAAAAGATAGAAGAAAATAAAAAATTGCTTGAGAAAGTAAGACAAAAATGGTATATTAATAAGTGTGTTCCCTTAGTAAAATGGATATTACGGATCCCTCCTAAGGATCAAGTGCAGGTTCGATTCCTGCAGGGAACGTTTTCAAAACGAGGACAGCAGCTTTCTTTATTCAGCCACTGTCCTCGTTTTATTTTTCTATTTCTCTTTTCTTCTTACAAAAACAACTACACCTATCACCGCAATACAAGCAACGCAAAAAATCACATACGATTTTGAATATTTAAAAATTCACATATCCCTGCAGCCAGATCTCTCCTTTAAATCGTCTTCCAATCTCTGGCTCTCCCAGAACCTCTTTCTTCGGAACACAAACATCGAACTCCAGTTCATTGACATCTAGTTTCATCTGATAAAGCCGTTCTCCGGTCAATGTATTCTCCCGCTCTCTGATCGCCAGAATCTCTCCCATAATTGAATACAGATCACATTCCACACCATAAGGCATAAAGTAACTGTCCACAATGGAATATACATCCTCTGTAGCCAATCTACGAGAAACTTTTGAGTAGATATCCATATCTTCCAGAGTCAACGTTTCAATTGCTCCCTGATCTCCATTACGGGCAGCACTCAAAAGTTTCTTTCGTGTTTTTGCTTCCTCTCTTGCGAAACGCATCTGTGTCTCGCTTTTTCTTACAGGCAGCAGGATTCTCCCGGACAGAGCAAGACCGGAAAAAGTGACACCGTTTGGAGCTCCTGTCATCATACCCAGCTGACGCTCTTTCATATATTCTACGCCATTTTGCATTGTAAAAATCAGACTGATCCCCACTTTTGCATCTTCACAGATTCCTACGTACTGTTCGCGCTCGATTCGTTTTTCAATGGAAACATCTGCATATGTTGTAACACCACTTCCCTGAAAATACGGGAAATAGTATTCCATATCAAACTGGTCATGATCATCCAGTTCTCCACACAATGTAATCCCCACATCCTGACCGTATTCCTTTTGAAATTCACAGTAGTCTGCTTCTTCATTATAGGAAACGGTCATCTGATGGGTAAAGGTTTCTCTTGTCTGCTCCAATATTTCTTTTAGCTCTGCTTTTTTCTTGATGGGACCAAACCCAATTGCTTTCAAATACTGATGCATATTACTCCTTATTTTTTCGGTTCGATCACTGCATTTCCACCCATATATGGACGTAACGCTTCCGGAATCTTCACAGATCCATCTGCCTGCAGATTGTTCTCCAGGAACGCGATCAGCATTCTTGGTGGTGCAACAACTGTATTATTCAGTGTATGTGCAAAATATTTTCCGTCTGCACCTTTTACACGGATACCAAGTCTTCTGGCCTGTGCATCTCCCAGATTTGAGCAGCTTCCTACTTCAAAGTATTTCTTCTGTCTTGGAGACCATGCCTCCACATCCACAGACTTCACTTTCAGATCCGCAAGATCTCCGGAACAGCATTCCAGTGTGCGAACCGGAATATCCATAGAACGGAATAAATCCACTGTGTTCTTCCACAATTTTTCATACCAGTCCATGCTCTCTTCCGGTTTACATACAACGATCATTTCCTGTTTTTCGAACTGGTGAATACGATATACACCACGTTCCTCAATTCCGTGTGCCCCTTTTTCTTTTCTGAAGCATGGAGAATAACTTGTCAGTGTCTGTGGCAGCTGCTCTTCCGGAAGAAGTGTATCGATAAATTTACCGATCATAGAGTGCTCACTTGTTCCGATTAGATAGAGATCTTCTCCTTCAATCTTATACATCATTGCATCCATTTCTGCAAAGCTCATAACACCTGTCACAACATTGCTGCGGATCATAAACGGAGGAATACAGTAAGTAAATCCTCTGTTGATCATGAAATCTCTTGCATAGGAAATAACTGCAGAATGCAATCTCGCAATATCTCCCATCAGATAATAAAATCCGTTTCCTGCCACTTTTCTTGCACTATCCAGATCGATTCCATTGAATCTTTCCATAATTTCTGTGTGATATGGAACTTCAAAATCAGGAACAACCGGCTCACCAAAGCGCTCCAGTTCCACATTTTCACTGTCATCTTTTCCAATCGGAACAGATGGATCAATGATATTTGGAATTGTCATCATGATTTTTTTAATTTTTTCTTCTACTTCTTTTTCTTCTGCAGAAAGTGCTTCCATCTTATCTGCACTCTCTGTTACTTTTCTTTTCAGCTCTTCTGCCTCTTCTTTTTTGCCCTGAGCCATCATTGCACCAATCTGTTTTGATGTTTTGTTTTTCTCAGCTCTAAGTGCTTCTACTTCACCTTTAATTTCACGATTTTTCTGATCCAGTTCCAATACCTCATCTACCAGTGGTAACTTAGAATCCTGAAATTTGTTTTTAATATTCTGTTTTACAACTTCCGGATTTGATCTTACAAATTTGATATCTAACATAATTTTCCTCCTCATACAGTGTATATCACTGCTTCATTGCCTTTTTCAAAGACTCTCTTTCTTCTTCTCCGAGTTCCATATAGCTTTCGCCTTTTACAATTTCCTTTATATAGGTATAACACCCTTCTCGGCTGTGCATCGCATTAAACACCCAGCCATTATTATTTTCATCTAACATCGTCAGAACAAAACTGAGATTTCCTCCCATTTCCTGAAATGCATCATAACGTACAATTCCTATTTTCTGATAATGTGTTTTCATTCTTTTGTAAATTGTATCAATATCTCTTGTATTCTGTTTTACTGCGCGTTCCAGTTTTTCTACTGTTTTAAACTGCTCCAGAAATCCTTTTTCCAGAGATTTACCATCTTTTCCGCGCATAAAAATCTGATATTTTGCCTGCATACGCTTATGTTTCATTTGCAGATTGATCACAATCCCAATGAAAACCACCTGCATGATCAACAAAACAATTACCAGATACAGTAACACTTCTGTTGCCATTCTCATGTCTCCTTCTTATATCTGCGGGACACCTCTTAGCTTTGAATGGACATGATCAAGTCGAATATTCGCTCCAATTCTTCCTCTGAATAATATTCGATTTCAATTTTCCCCTTACCATTCGATTTTGGATTTACATTTACCTTTGTCCCCATGATTCCCTTCATTTTTTCTTCCAGGTTTTCATAGATAAATGTATGCTCAATTTTTTCTTTTTTTGCAGTCTTCTTGGGATTTTTCAATATTTTAATCAGCTTCTCAGTCTCCCTCACACTGAGCTTCTCATCAAATATTTTATTTGCAATTGTGTACTGTTGTTCTTCGTCTTCCAATGCAAGTAACGCTCTGGCATGTCCGGTTGAGATCATATCATCAATCACCATCTGCTGAACCTTACTGTTAAGTTTTAAAAGACGCATTGAGTTTGTCACTGCCGTTCTGCTCTTCGATACACGTTCTGCAATCTCATCCTGTTTTAGATGAAACTCTTTCAATAATCGCTTGTATGCAATTGCTTCTTCAATTGGATTCAGATTTTCTCTCTGAATATTTTCAATCAAAGAAATCTCCACAACTTCCTGCTCCGTATATTCACGAACCAGTACCGGTACTTCTTTTAATCCGGCAAGCTTTGCCGCTCTCCATCTTCTTTCTCCTGCAATGATTTCATAATAATCATTTTTCTTTTGTACCAAAAGTGGCTGAAGTACGCCAAACTGTTTGATAGAATCTGCCAGCTCAAGAAGGGCATCTTCATCAAAATCTTTTCTCGGCTGTTCACTATTTGGTTCTACCTGAGTAATCTTTACTATAGTCTCCCCGGATTTTTCCACTTTTACTTTTTCTTTTTGAGTTTTATTAGCCTGTTTTTCTGTTGTCTTCACTGTCTTGTTTGGAATCAGACTGTCTAACCCCTTTCCAAGTCCATTTCTTTTCACTGCCATTTTATTCTTCTCCTTTATTGATCACTTCTTCAGCCAATAACAAATAACTTTCTGCTCCTGAAGATTTTGGGTCATATAAATTTATTGGCATACCATAACTTGGCGCCTCTGCCAGCCGGACATTTCTTGGAATAATCGTTTTGTAGATGTTTTGATTTAAATTGTCTTTTACATTTTCTACAACCTGGAGTGAGAGGTTCGTTCTGGCATCATACATTGTGAACACAACGCCTTCTATTTCTAATTTTGGATTTAATCTCTCCTGAACAAGCTCTATTGTGTGGATCAACTGGCTTAATCCTTCCAATGCATAATACTCACACTGAATCGGGACAAGTACTGAATTTGCTGTGGTCATTGCATTGATCGTTAGCATACTCAATGCCGGTGGACAATCTATGATAATATAATCATATCTGTCCTTCACTTTTTCAACTTCATTTTTAATAATGTATTCTTTATTATCAACACCAATCAATTCAATTTCTGCTGCCGACAAATTAACATTAGACGGAAGTACATCCAGGTTTTCATAGACTTCTTTGCAAATACATTCTTCAATCCCAATATTCCCAATAATTAAATCATATACTGTATTTTCAACTTCATCTTTATTTACACTCAGTCCACTTGTCATATTTCCCTGTGGATCCATATCAAGTGCCAGAACTTTTTGTCCAAGACTTGCAAGTGAAGCTGATAAATTGATAGCTGTTGTAGTTTTACCTACTCCACCTTTTTGATTTGCAATCGCTATAATTCTTCCCATATTCGTACTCCTTTCATTGAACACGTTCTTATTATATCACCTTTTACTTTTATTATCTATACAATGTTTCACGTGAAACATTGTGATTTTTATGAAATGTTACTGTTTACACTAGATATTTCGTATTCAATACTTTCTCTCTACTTTTTAAAATGTTTCACGTGAAACATTTTTGACTATAATTCTTATAATCATTTTGTGATTCAGCATACATCTACCGTTCCATTTATTTTTGTGCCAAGTTTGTCCAAATATTTGTTTCCGGCACAATTTCTTCTTCATTTCCCGCATAGACCTAATTCAGCTTTTCCTCTCCTCTATTAAATTTAAACTATTTCTCATTGTATCATAAAAACTACTTTTCAGATAGATTTTTCATTAATCCAAAATGTTTCACGTGAAACATTGGCTGTTTACTGTTTGTCTCACAGAATTTTTCAAATTTTCTTTATTTGACACCTCTCCTGTAGTATAATAAGAAAGTATAAATGGAATTATAAAGGAGGGTATCATTTTGAACTGGAAGAAAAATTTGAAAACTTGTACGATCCTGACAGGATTAACCGTTGCTTCTATGCATATCGTTAATCGTTTCGTTTACTATATGTCTACAATAGATGAAATGCTGTCTGACAAAAATGCAGAATATTATGACTGGCGTTTTGGACGCATTTGCTACCACAAAACAGGAAGTGGATCTCCTCTTCTCTTGATCCATGATCTAAACGTCTGCAGTTCTTCCTATGAATGGAACCAGATTGTAGATCAATTATCTAAAACAAATACTGTATACACAATTGATTTATTAGGCTGTGGACGCTCGGACAAACCCTATTTGACCTATACAAATTATCTTTATGTCCAGTTAATCACTGATTTTATTAAACATATCATTGGTGAAAAAACTGATATTATCGCAATGGGGGAATCCGGTTCTTTTGTCTTAATGGCATGTGCTAATGATCACTCAATTATTGACAAAGTTCTTTTAATTAATCCTGGTGATTTGATTGAACTTTCAAAAATACCGACAAAGCGTACAAAGTTAAAACAGCATTGTATTAACATGCCTGTTGTAGGAACATTTCTTTACAATTTACGCTTTAATAAACGAACCATCGAAAAAGATTTACACTTAAATGGATACTATGATTTCAAGAAAATTGATACAAATACAGTAAAGACCTTTTTTGAAGCTGCACATACAGACAATACTGCCGGAAAATATCTGTATTCCAGCATCAAATCTCGCTTTACAAATGCAAATGTGATGTATTCTTTAAATCGAATTAACAACAGCGTGTTTATTATTGTAGGGAATGCAAATCCAGAATATGCACTAATTGCAAACCAATATCAAAATTATATGCCTTCTATTGAAATTCAAGAAATTGATCATACCAAACGTTTTCCACATCTGGAAGACCCTGAAACGTTTTTAGAACAGGTTGAAATTTTATTTGATATCAACAACGGAGAAGAGTTATCCACAAAATAATGTGGATAACTCTTCTTTTTTGGTGGATAAACTGTGAATAACGTAAAAAAAGGATGTAAACTTTTAAATTGTTGTACAATTAAAATACTTTACATCCTTTTTGTTTACTTCTTGATTTTTAAAGAATAATTTTTTTATTTCTCTCTTATTTTATGACAGTGGTTCTTTTGCTGGAAGTCCTGCTTTTCTCGGGTATTTTTTTCGTGTCTCAGAAATCTTTTTTATTTTCACAAAAGAACGTCCAATCTCTGTATCCGGCAGCTGAAACTTTACTGTTTTCTCAATTTTTCCACCAAGAAGAGACACTGCTTTTTCCGATTGTTTCAATTCGTCTTCAACAGTTCCTGATTTATAGGATACGAACATCCCGCCTACTCGTATATATGGGATGCAGTATTCACTCAAGGTTGACAGATTTGCCACTGCACGGGACACACACAGGTCAAATTGTTCTCTGTATGCTGTCTGCTTTGCAAAATCTTCTGCTCTTCCATGAAGCGTTTCCACATCTTCGAGCCCTAATTTTTCTACTACGGCATCTAAAAAATTAATTCTTTTTTTCAGAGAATCCAACAATACGACTTTCAGATGAGGAAAGGCAATCTTTAACGGCAGTCCCGGAAATCCCGCGCCGGTTCCGATGTCAATCACAGAATTTACCTGATTCATATCCACTGTTTTTACAATTGCAAGGCTGTCCACAAAATGTTTCTCATTTACTTCATCATACTCGGTGATCCCTGTCAGGTTCATCACCTTATTCCACTCCACCAGAAGCTCATAATACTGATGAAACTGCTCTTTCTGGCGTTCTGTCAGCCGGATATCCAGCTGGCTTAATTGCTGTTCAAATTTATTTTCCATACACTCTCCTGTTCTCTCATCTGCTCTCCAGATACACCAGCAGAACCGAAATATCTGCCGGAGATACCCCGGATATCCGGGATGCCTGCCCGATGGATGCCGGTCGGATCTGCGACAATTTCTGCTTTGCCTCTAATCGCAGACTCTGTACCTCTTCATAATTAATATCTGCAGGAATCCGCTTTTTCTCCAGTTTTTTAAACTGCTCTACCTGCTTTTTCTGCCGTTTGATATAACCTTCATACTTAATGTTAATATTCACCTGCTCTGCAACGTCGTATTTAAGCTCTGGACGCATTTTATCCACTGAGGCAAGGATTTCATAGCTAAGCTCCGGACGACGGATCAGATCAGCCAGAGACGCGCCTGAAACAAGCGGTGTACTTCCGCAGGACTCCAGAAGCTCCTGTACTTCTTTGGTCGTTCCCACATGCACACTTTCCACACGCTCGATCTCTTTTTGAATCTGCTCTTCTTTTTTCAGCAGGTTCTGATAGCGCTCCTCCTCGATCAGCCCGACTTCATATCCGATCTTTGTCAGTCTGAGATCTGCATTATCCTGTCTTAAAAGCAGACGGTATTCTGCTCTGGAAGTCATCATTCGATACGGCTCATGACTCTCTTTTGTGACCCGATCATCAATCAGAACTCCGATATATCCCTCGGAACGGTCAATGATGATCCCTTCCTTGCCCTGCAGCTTTCTCGCCGCATTAATACCCGCTACAAGCCCCTGCGCTGCTGCCTCCTCATACCCGGAGCTTCCGTTAAACTGCCCGCCGCTGAACAGCCCTTCGACATTTTTAAACTCCAGTGTACTCTTTAACTGTCTCGCATCAATACAATCATATTCGATGGCATACGCATTTCTTACAATTTTCGCATGTTCAAGCCCCGGCACGCTGCGGTACATCGCATACTGAACATCTTCCGGAAGAGAGCTTGACATCCCTCCCACATACATTTCGTTGGTGTCCAGTCCTTCCGGCTCAATAAACACCTGGTGCCGGTTCTTATCTGCAAATTTTACCACCTTGTCCTCGATCGACGGACAATATCTCGGTCCTGTTCCCTCGATCATTCCTGAAAACAACGGAGAACGGTCCAGATTTTCTCTGATAATTTCATGGGTCTTTTCATTCGTATAAGTCAGCCAGCAGGAAACCTGATCGATCTGGATGTCCTCAGGGTCTGTCGTAAAGGAAAACGGTACGATCCGCTCATCTCCTTTCTGCTCTTCCATTTTGCTGAAATCAATACTTCTCTTGTCAATACGCGCCGGCGTTCCTGTCTTAAACCGATACATTTCGATTCCAAGTTCTTTCAGACTGTCTGTCAGATAATTTGCCGGCTGCAGTCCGTTTGGCCCGGTCTGCATGCTGACGTCTCCGTAAATACATCTCGCCTTTAAATAGGTTCCGGTGCACAATACGACCGCTCTGCAGCGATATGTGGCACCGGAATAAGTTCTGACTCCTGTAATGATTTTTTTTCCGTCAGCCCCATCCTCAGCAAGAATCTCTGTCACTTCCATCTGCTTGATTTCCAGATTCTCCTGATCCTCAAGCACCTTTCGCATCGTTTTACTGTAATTTGCCTTGTCCGCCTGCGCACGCAGAGAGTGCACAGCCGGTCCTTTTGAACTGTTCAGCATCTTAGACTGGATAAAAGTCCGGTCGATCACCTTTCCCATCTCACCGCCCAACGCGTCCACTTCTTTGACAAGGTGTCCTTTGGAACTGCCCCCGATATTCGGATTACACGGCATCAGCGCAATACTGTCCACACTTACTGTAAACATCAGTGTCTGAAATCCCATCCTCGCACACGCAAGCGCTGCTTCACATCCGGCATGCCCTGCTCCTACGATCACCACATCATATTCATCTTTATTTTCCCATACAGAATTTGCTGAATATTTCATTGACCAAATCTTCTCCTATCGTTTCTCCTGTAATACTTCCGAGTGATTCATATGCATCCATCAGATCGATGGAATAAAAATCCTCCGGCATCTCATTTTCAATACTTTCAATCACTTTATGCAGACTTTCTCTCGCAGACTGAAGTGCTGCTTTCTGTCTGATATTTGTAATGTATATTTCATCATTAAAGGACAGACTGCCCTTTAAAAACATTTTTTCCAGTGTCTTTTCCAACTCCTGGATTCCCAGTTCTTCCTTTGCTGATATCTCGATCATCGGAATCTCTCGTCCCAGAAGCTGTTCTGCCAGCATCTCTTTCGACACGACAGTCTCCAGATCAGTTTTATTTAACAGGATAATCGCCTTTTTATCAAGTACCAGATTCAGGATTTTCTGGTCGTTTTCATCCAATGACCGTGACGCATCCACCACATATATAACCAGATCAGCACTCTTTGCATACTCTTTTGCTTTTTCTACACCCATTTTTTCAATCACATCTTCCGTATCCCGGATTCCTGCCGTATCAATGATATTCAGGCTAAGCCCCTGCAGATGGATCTGTTCTTCCAAAACGTCTCTGGTCGTCCCTTCAATGTCTGTCACAATGGCTCTCTCTCTTCCGGAAAGCACATTCAACAAAGAGGATTTTCCTGCATTCGGTTTTCCGACGATCACGGTCTGGATTCCCTCTTTTAAAATCCTGCCGTCATCTGATGACCGGATGAGATCCTCCAGTTCTCTTAAAATCCCTTCTGTCACTGTCTGCAGCGTCTCTCCATATCCATCCACACTGATATGCTCCGGATCATCCAGCGCTGTTTCAATAAATGCCGTGTGATACAAGATCTCCTTGCGCATCTCTTCAATTTTTCGCTTTACACTTCCTTTGAGCTGACTCATGGAGCTTCTCAGCGCATACTCATTCTGAGATGTGATTACATCGATCACCGCCTCTGCCTGGGAAAGATCCATCTTTCCATTCAAAAATGCGCGCTTGGTAAATTCTCCCGGTTCTGCCGGTCTGGCCCCGTTTTTGATCACAGTTTCCAGAACCTTTCTCACCACAAATGTTCCTCCATGGCAGTTGATCTCCACGGTATCTTCTCCCGTAAAAGTTCTCGGTGCTCTCATCACACTGACCAGAACTTCATCTATCGTCTCTTCCCTATCTTTGATAAATCCATAGTGTATCGTATGGCTCTCTGCCTGAGATAACTGTTCTTTTCCCTTATAAATTCTGTCAATAATTGCAAATGCTTCCTCTCCGCTGATACGAACAATTCCAATTCCTGAATTGGTCATACCTGTAGAAATGGCAGCAATCGTATCCTTTTTCATCTTCCACCTCTTGGAAATTCTATTTGTCTGATAAAAAAGGACGTTGTTACGCTTCACGAAAGCCTCCGTGAAGCGTAAAACGTCCTCTTTCGCTTCCATTTTAGGAAACCGATTACATAT
>OGIA01001415.1_pt1 | contig 15781 bp, 5 predicted proteins | sample 1571671 | NCBI WGS metagenome assembly OGIA01 (sample SAMEA2582027, study PRJEB24529) | metagenome | biome: Human gut stool | place: China | collected 2011
TTATATTAAACCGTTGAAAATCTAAAATAAATTTCATATTCTTTTATACGGCCGTTAGAACCGTCCTTCCTTCCCTGATAGACGAACTCATCCACTCGGTAAGTCTGTCCCATATCTACCACAATCTCATGAGGATGTGCCGGCTCACTGTTCCCATATTGGGTATGCCAGATCGTAGATTCATCACCGTCAATCGCATTCTCAACTTTTTCACTTCCTCCTTGCTGGCTGGAACAACCAACGATTTTCCACAAGGACTTATCAACAAAAAGATTAATATCCATAGAAGTCAACATACTCTCAAAATATCCAACCCGATTGCAATAAGCTCTGATTGTTCCACCCTGAGCCATATTTACTGGTTCTTTGTACTGTTGGAATTCCGTATCATCTACACTATAATAAATAGTGGCACCTTCGGTTGTTGTTGACAAAACAACATTTCCTTTAGTATCTTTCTCTATTTTTACAGGAGAACAAACCGGACTCGAGATTCTGCCCTGCTCCGAGAGCCGGTCATTACTACTCTTCTCGGTTATAGGAGAAATTATAAAATTGAAAATAGTATTCTCGGCTTTCAATTCATACATTTCTCTCACATCCGGTCCACAACTGGCATTTCCCAGTGCACGATTCCGGGCATCCAGACAAACGACGGTATTCTTTCTGAAACTCATCTGATAAGGATGTTTCACTCGATTGTCACGATTGACATACATATCGCTTGCACGCCAGTGAGCTACTGAAACAGACATCTTCTCCGGAGCGATAAACAAGGCACCCGTACCGGCAGTATCCGTAATACCCATCCAGCGAACCTCCTCCTTATTGCCCATCTCCTGTGGTAAAACATAGCCGGTCCATTGTTCGGCAACAGTACTGTTGTATACACCTTCAAAGCAAGCTTCCTTACGGTCCGCATAACTATCCCATGGACCACGTCCAAACCATGTAAAGTTTTCAAAACCTTCAGGCATCTCCAATACATAACCGATTTTGGGGAGAATGACATTTTTTATAGCCGGGTCGATCACCGAGCTGACGAAAATAGTACCGTCATCCATTACTTTAAAGGAAAACTGGGTCGTAAAAGAATAAGGGAGTGTAGCAGTATACACATTTGTAACGCTCAAATCAACCAAATTTTTGGACACAGACTCTTTCACATCCCATGTGCCGGCCTTCACCTTCAAATTTCTCAAACCCATATTATCCCAATCTGCAGAATGGGTCTTATCATTATCAGTAGGTACGCGAAATACATTCAATTTCAGAGGCTCACAAATGATTGACTTACCATTCAAAACATAACTTTCCAAGGTACCTTCAGTTACGGAAAAGATTGCTTTAAAACAGGAACCCGTCACCGTTATGGCCTTCGCTGTCCGTTCTACGGTCAGATTTCCTTTCTCTGGCACACGGTAAGGAGATTTCCGGGCATTTCTTAATTGAATCTGTTCGGAAGCAACCTCATAGCCCGCTTCTGCCCACCAAGTAGCTGATTTTTGAGTGGCACTGAAACGGATAAAATAGTCGGCATCCTCCCTTATATCCACGGGAAGAGCATCGATAACCACTTCCATCGTTCCACCGGCAGGAATGGCCATATCACCGATTGTTCCCGTTTTAATCACTTTGCCATCTTCCAAGACCGAATAAGCAATATTCAAATAATCGATAAAGCTAAAAGCCAACTTATTTTTCAAGACAAAAGTCTTATTGTCTTCCTTTAATGAGAAGTCAACAGGCTGATAAATCTTCTTCGTATTATATGATTTCGCAGAAATCGAATAATCTGAAAAAACAACCCCGTTTGTGCAGAAATTACCGTCATTCGGTTTGTCACCAAAATCTCCACCATAGGCCCAATAGCTTTCCCCAATTTTACCCGGAACATCCATTTTCAAACCCTGATCTTTCCAGTCCCAGATAAACTCACCTGTCAAGGCCGGATAATGCTCATACAAATCAAACAAATCACGGACATTGCCCATAGAATTTCCCATAGCGTGACTACTTTCACACTGAATATGCGGCCGGGGAGTCTGACCACTCTTATATTGATTCTCCCGCTCTACACCTATATTCTTTATATGGTCATAATCGGCATACATCGTACTGGTTACATCACTCCACTGACTATTACCCTCGTAATGAGTCAAACGAGTATTATCCAAGCTCTTAATCGCCTTTTCCACAGATTCGAAATTTGTACCGTTTCCGGATTCATTGCCATAGGACCACATAAAAATAGAGACATGATTCCGTAACCATTTCACATGGTTCTCGGAACGTTCGACCATCGGTTTCTTAAACTGTTCCACATGGGAAAGACCCATATTACCATGGCACTCCACATTGGCCTCCGCCAATACATAAATTCCATATTTATCGCACAACTCATAAAAATATGGATTATTAGGATAATGGGAAGTGCGGACTGCATTGATATTCAGCCTCTTCATCAGACGAATATCATTTTCCATTTCTTCCCTGGAGACCGTACGACCATTGATCTCGCTATGGTCATGCCGGTTCACACCATGAAATACCATCCGCTGCCCGTTGATCAATAAAGCACCGTCTTTACGGATACCGACTTCGCGGAATCCCACTTTACCGCCACGGATATCGACTGTCTTGGTGCCGTCCTTCAACGTCAAAACCAAATCGTACAAATAAGGAGTCTCGGCATTCCACTTTTTCGGGTTGGTTACATCCATATATAATACATACTTGTGGATTGAAGAAACCGGCTTGATCATCTCCGCCACAATCTGGCCCTTATCCATAATTCTGACGTCCAACTTTCCTTGAGACAATTCAGGACCGCTCAAATCTATTTCAACACGTGCCCTTGCATCCATATATGTATCATCCAAATCCGTTGTGAAAAAATAATCGCGAATCTGAGTCTTAGGTGCTGACCATAGGAAGACATCGCGGTGGATACCTGTGAAACGCCAATAGTCCTGACATTCCAAAAAAGAGCCACTGGTAAAACGATATACTTGTGCAGCAATCACATTTTTCCCTGACTGAAGATAAGGGGTGATATCAAATTCAGAAGGAAGATAAGAGTCTTCCGAATAACCCACATACTGGCCGTTAACCCACAAATAATATCCATGTCCGACACCATTGAAACGAACATAGACAGTCCTCTCACTCCAACCGGAAGGTAAAACAAACTCACGGCGATAGCTACCCACAGGATTCTTCATAAGGTTGTTATAAGTCCAATCAGAAGGACGGTCGGACATCACACTATAAGTTACAGGATCGTAAGTAAAAGGATAACCAGTATTGACATAGAGAGGTTTGTCCCAAGGCTTATTATGACGAATCCCGTACATCTGCCACACAGAAGGAACCTCTATGTCATCCCAACCACTTACATCATAGGAAGGAACGTAAAAATCAATAGGTTTTTGGGAAGGATCCGGAACCCATTTAAACTTCCAGACTCCGTTCAATGACAGGAAATAGGGAGACGCTTCCATTAAATTATTCTCTATGTCCGATTCACTGCCATAAGGAATAGAAAGCGTATGCGCTACTTCCCTGTTTACTTGGGTCACGGTCACATCGTCCCACTCTTTACCTGTTTGAGCCATAAGGGGAAGAGAAAATAAAAGCATTACTCCCATCACCATACCCATAAAATGTTTTTTCATGATATTTGATTTACAACTATGATTAACATAATAGAATGCCGTAATTTTATTTTATAAATTTCCGGGAAATAGTCCGGTTAGAGAGTTGTATCCGTACAATGTACATACCCCCATTCAGATTTGCCATCGGGATATAAGACACACCTGATTGTATTTTCTCATCATGTATTAACATTCCGGTAAGATCACAGACTTGCACTTGTGCGGTTTCGGGCACATCTATATATAATCTATTATTTATTACGCGAATATCTACAAAAGCCTCAATAGCTGTTTCGGATTCAATGCCCACGCTCAAATCTACAAACAATTGCCACTCAGACAACTGCAGCATACCCTCTCCATGATTCTCTGTCACTCGCAAACGAAAATCAGAATAGGACTGTCCTTCTTGGTTGCAAGTGTAGTATTGAGTAATCTGACGATCGCTGAACGACTGGTTCGAACGAGAATCGATAGTCACCCAGTCCACCCCATCATTTGAAGCTTCTAAAACCCAACTTCTCGGATCACGTCCTTCATTATCATTTCCGGAAGTCAAACTATACATATTCACTTTTACAGGCTCTGGTACTTCACAACAAATCCACGCAGACAGAGAAGAGAACGGACCACAATATTTGGAATCCACATCTTTATCAATCAACTTATCAGCTGTCTCTTCTGGGTTTTCACTCTCATATTGAGGCGTTATCGTAGCTACCGAAGTTAAATCGTCAGCAAGAATTCCATTACCATACAATTCAAATTCGGCTATTTTAGCCTCATTACCTTCACCGGAGACAGTCTCAATCGTCAAACGAAAACATTGCCCGGAAACCACACGAGGACAAGAGACATAAACACGTTCATTCCTTTTCGTAAATGCCACTTCCCCTCTGAATGCTCTCTTGAACCGAGCATCTCCTTCATTTTTGTATTCAACTTTAATCATGACGGGATCTTTATCCGGTTCATCAGCAGATACGATTGAAAAACTTTTCAATTTAACTTCTATAGACGATTTATATTCGATCCACGGTGCAACATCACCACCAAACGTATAAAACGTATTCCCATCATTATCCGTCAGTCTTTTCAATGTCTCCGAGTTGATGGCCTCATTCAATGAAGAAGTCAGTTCGCCACCATTTGCAGTAATGTCATTATAAAAGGTCTGAGACACATATCTCCCCGTCAACTGCCATTCAGCTAAACGGGTATCAGATGCCCCATTATTTTCTGTGACATGTAGCTTGAAATAAGTATATTCAGAATCTATTGTAGAAGGAGAGGTGGTGAACGAATATGTATAAGTAGCCCCTCTATAAGGGAACAACTGTCCGGTTCTCTGATCCATTTTGATCCATGTGTTACCATCTTTAGAAGCATATAGAATCCATGACTTAGGGTCACTCTCCGGAGTATCTGCAGTAGTGATACTATAAAATAAAGGAGTATAGGCAGCTTCTGCCTCATATTCGACCCAGAAATCTGAAGTGTTTGTCCGATATGTAGAAATCACATCCTTATCAATCAGTTTCTCAATGCCATCGGAATACTGTGCAGAAATCATACCCCCATCTGTAGTAATACAATTATCAGCTAAAGCCGTACCAAACAGTTGCCATTCTGCCAATTGAAAACGATCACCATTACCTTGCCTATCTGAAACAAATAAACGGAAATACGTATAAGCCTCCACTACAGAAGTATCATATTGTTTTTTCTGATAGCGTGTCTCAAACGTCTTATTATTTTGAGTATCCACATCAATCCACCTTTTCCCATCCTCGGAAGCTTGCAATTTCCAAGATTTGGGGTCTCCTTCTTGTGTTCCTTCTGCTGCTACCAACAGATACCCCTTCAGAACCACCGGATAAGGCGACTGATACTGAATCCAAGCATCTCCGGAAACTGTACCGACAAGTGCAGTAGTTACTTGATTATCAATTACAGCACCAACACCCGGTAACTTGGTACTAACTTCTACTGAGGTGGTAAGCGTACCTCCATTATCAGTAATATCTTGCGAAGTATATCCTTCTTGCTTAAATTGGAAATTATCGAGCTGCAATTTAGCTGCACCCGTTCCTCTGGTATATTTCAAATAAATATTACGCATCCCATCCAAAGGCTTCAACAATTCCAACGCAACAGTCTGCCACTCCTGCTCATTAGGTAAGGTAACCGTACCCAACAATTCGCCATCCGGACTATCCAAATAAACTTCGATTTTACTATTCGGTCTTTGAGGTAAAACCCTAAATTCAAGGCTCTTGGCATAATAAGGTCCGAAATCAACATTATGATATCCCGTATACGCAGCCGCAGCCATATTATCCCCTCCCATTACCGGAGAATCGACACCATCTACCGACAACGTATAAATGCCTTTCAAATAATCAAAATTCTCTGCTTCTATTCCTCTAAAAGCATCTTTGCGAACTGTTTTATCACCTATATATGAGTTGAAAGCAGCAGAAACAGCTGTAGAAGGACCGAATGGATCTTTATTATAATTGGTAAAAGGAACATAGGTCGTATACTCTTCCACAGTCTTTGTCAGCCAAGCTGTACAGGATACTCCGTCAGAGTTTCGGTTGTTATATGCCTGAAAAGCATTTATCGCCATCCATTCTGCACAATCCGGTTGATACAGATCAACCATGAAACGACGTACATAGCGCATAAGAATTCCTTTGAATCCTGGTAAATCACCGACTAATTTTCCCTGATCATCAACAACTCCCTGACAAACTTTTATAACACCAAATTCATTACACATCTGTTCACGGGTATACTTCATTATCATTTGGGCATCCTCTTTATACTGTTCGTCTCCATAATGATTATACAGCATAACGGCAGTCCCTAGAAAAGTACCTTGATTATACGTTGATGCCCAAGTATTATAATTTGAAGGTACTCCTTTCTGCCAAGTAAAACTATCATACACCTGTCCTGTAGAGGGTTTATATAAATATTCACGTTGTGCAGCATATGTTTTCCGTGCCTTTTCATAATAGCTCTCATCTCCTGTAGCTATTGCCAAATAACAAGCAGCAACTCCAGCCGGACCGTTTATGCAAGAGTTGGTTCCATAAGGATTCTCACTTGCATTCCAAATAAGCATATCATGCGGAAGTACGGCTGCCCGTTCGTACATCATATCAAAATTAGATTTTGCCACATCTAAATAACTTTGTTTCCCGGTCATTAAATATCCTCGTACACTGGCTATAACAATCCAGGCAATATCATCATTAAAGTCGTTGGACTCCCAATTATTCCCCTGACGCGCAATAAAATCAGCATGTAGCTTATCGAACATTGTTTTATATTGAATATCTCCTGTAACTTCATAAGCGTCCAAAACCACCTCAAACATCTCGGCATCTCCCCAAAAACCACCTTCACCCAAGCGCCCCTGACTGTCATTATAGTAGTTTTTTTTCCATCCTTCCATCATTGCATCCCGGGTTGCTTCTGTCAAATAATTCGGCTGTGCTTCTACCACTTCAAGTTTCCACATCTGACGTTCAGCCAATGTCCCACTTTTCTTGGTACTCAATCGCACACTTTCTCCATCTGAATCCACATCAGCAACTTCCAAAAAAAGCCCAGACTGAGTTATATAATATAAATCAGCCTGATTTTTAACTGGCACAATCTCCCAAGTAGCAGCCGACTCCCCAGAAATCATTTGACAAATCTGCGCTCCGGAAATAACATTTCCTCTACAAGCAAGGTATTGACCAGTATATGCATTCATCCATTGATAACCTTTCCCTTCTCCGGACACAAGTACCCATCGCTGAGCATTCACATTCGTTTCCGTCCAACTGACTACATCCGAATTATTGGCCAGAGAACCATCTTTTACAGATAAGACTTTTTCTCCCAAAGAAAGCCTATATGTTTGCCCGGAAATTAAATCCGTGGCGAACATATATCCTGTGATCAGAAGAAAAGAAGCTGATAATAGAATCTTCTTCATAACATTAATTATTTTTCATTTGACAGTGAATAGGGATAATCGGCTTTATTGATCCCACGTTTTTTATTAGGTTTATCCCCCATACGAAACTGGATGTCGGCACCATTGAGCAGCGAAGAATGAACCAAGAAATTTTTACTGTAATTTTTACCATTATATTTGACTTCTTGTACAAAACGACTTTTATCACTATTCTCCGGAGCAGAAATTTGAATTTTCTTTCCATTCTCCAAATGGATAACCGCCTTTTTAAACAAAGGTGCACCTAAAACATATTGATCCGATCCCGGACAAACAGAATAGAACCCTAAAGCAGAAAAAACATACCATGCCGATGTCTGACCATTGTCTTCATCACCGCAATATCCATCAGGAGCCGGTGTATACAAACGAGTCAGTACCTCTCTGATCCAATATTGAGTTTTCCACGGCTCGCCAGCATAATTATATAAATAAATCATGTGCTGAATAGGTTGATTACCATGTGCGTATTGTCCCATATCAATCACTTGCATTTCGCGCATCTCATGTACAAGACTTCCACGTGTATCTGAATTAGCACCGAATGTAGGTGGCATAATAAATACGGAATCAAGCATATTCACAAATGCCTTCTCTCCTCCCATCAAATCAATTAGTCCTTGAACATCATGAAATACAGACCATGAATAATGCCAACTATTACCTTCTGTAAAAGCATCCCACCACTTCACCGGCTCAAAATTGGGCTGAAAATGACCATTAGCCTCACGACCACTCATTAAATTAAAAGGTTTATTAAACAAATTCTTGTAATTTAAGCTGCGTTTTTTATATACTTCCAACTCCTCCGAAGGGCGATTCAATTTTTTCCCCATCTGATAAATACACCAGTCATTATAAGCATATTCCAATGTACGGGCAGCACTCTGATTGATATGGTAAGGAACATACCCCAATTCATTGTATTCCTTATACCCTAAACGTCCTGAGGATTTTACCGATGGATGTGAGTGGTTAGCTCCATACAATAAACCTTCATACATTTTTTCCGGTTCTTTCTTTATTATATTTTTCATACAGGCATCTGCTACTACTGATGCAGAATTATTGCCGACCATACAATCCCGATGTCCCGGACTGGCCCATTCGGGGAAAAAACCGCTTTCCAAATAAGAATTTAGAAAACCTTCCTGCATTTGTGCTCCTACAGAAGGATAAACAAGATTGATAAATGGAAGTAAACAACGAAATGTATCCCAAAAACCAGTATCAGTAAACATATACCCAGGAAGAATTTTTCCATTATGCGGACTATAGTGCACTACATTCCCTTTTGCGTCAATTTCATGAAACATGCGAGGAAACAACACTGAACGGTACAAACATGAATAGAATGTACATAAACGATCTTCATTATCTGATTCTATTTCTACTTTACTTAATACCTCATTCCAGCGTTTCTTCCCTTTTGCTTGCAACTGCTCGAATGAAAGGTTTCCTAACTCTTGCAGATTTAATTCGGCTTGATCAAAACTAATAAATGAGGAAGCCACACGTACCTTTACCGTTTCTCCATTTTTTGTGGCAAATCCAATAATCGCACCGGCATGGTTTTCTTTTACCTCTAATTCATTTTTACGAATCTCATTACCTCCCACTACCGCCTTATAAGAAAAAGGCTTGTCAAAAACGATAACAAAATAATTCCTAAAGTTATCAGGAACACCACCGCTATTTCTCGTTGTATATCCGATGATCTTATTCTCTGCCGGTATTACTTTTACATACGATCCATTATCAAACGCATCGATCACAACATATGAGCTTTCACTCTCAGGGAAAGTAAACCGGAACATGGCAGCTCGTTCTGTCGGTACAATTTCGGTCACAACATCATAATCGGACAAATATGCACGGTAGTAATAAGGTTTGGAAATCTCTGATTTATGATTGAACCAGCTTGCCCTTGCATCTTGATCAAAAACAGGCTTCCCAGTAATCGGCATCAAAGAAAATTGTCCATAATCATTAATCCATGGGCTCGGTTGGTGTGTCTGCTTAAATCCACGAATTTTGTCGGACGAATACGTATACGTCCATCCTTCTCCCATCCTTCCTGTTTGAGGAGTCCAAAAATTCATCCCCCAAGGCATAGCAATAGCCGGATAGGTATTTCCATTTGACAATTCAAATTTGGAATCAGTACCTACTAAAGGGTTGACGTACTCCACCGGCTGCTTTCTCAAAGCTGCCGACACTGAATAAAAAATACCCAAAAACAATATAATTACAATATACCTCTTCTTCATTTCTTAACTTAAACTATGTATTTTAAAACAAGAAGAGAATGTGCTGTAAATCCAGCACCATGTGCTATCAAGCCACAAGAAACAAATTGATTTTACAACACACTCTCCAAGTGAAAAACTAAACGATCAATATTTTAGATAAAAGAATCCAACACAATACTTAATTGAAAGAACATTCGATTACATTTCAGTTTCCCATCCGGTATTCTGTACAATCCGAGCATTTCTATTAATCTCCGTTTGAGGAATAGGAAAGAGGCTCATACGTTTTGAATAAACACGTGTTTCCCAAACCTTACGTTTATAGAAAAGTAATGGATCTTTTGCATCGTCTGAGGCCATATCTACAGTAACATCAAATCCGACCATGTCACCTCCTTCACCACCATTATGCCATGACGGATAAATCCAGCCATCACCGGTTGCCATATCGGCTACCCCCCAACGACGTACGTCAAAATAATGATGATTTTCATAGGACAACTCAAGAAGACGTTCACGATAAATCACTTTTTTCACAAATTCCTTATCATATGAATCCAAGGTAATTCGTTCAAACCCACGTTTATCTGTCGGAGTTAAGTCTTCAGCCAACAAACCTTTATATTCCGGGATACCGGCTCTCAAACGAATCTTATTCACATAGTTTATAGCCGTACCTATATCATCCAATTCACAACACGCTTCGGCATAATTCAAATAAATCTCAGAAAGACGGATATAAACATAATAATTCACTCCTGAAACATTTGTCCTTTTTTTACGTACCAATACACCAGACCTTGGATAATCATGTCCATTCTTCGCCTGTCCGGAGTTTCCATTTAAAGAGAAATCCGTATAATAAACCAGCTTATCATCTAAATCCCATCTACGATTCTGGAATGTAAATGCAGCATAAAAACGAGGTTCACGATTATAGAACTGCTTCATGATTTTATGTTTTGAATCCGGTCTGAAATAAACAACCTTAGAAAACGGATTCTGATGAACTGTCTGACTCGTCATTTTAGCAGCAGCACCCGCTGCCGTTAAATCATCATCTGTGTAAGTAAAATACTCAGGATCTTTTTCTATACTGAGCCCGTTTTCCGTAAAAAACAAATCTATCATCTGCAAAGGTGCAGCCAAAGCTCCACCGCCAGATTGAGCATTCGTTATTCCACTGTGCTTAGGGGTCATTGTATAATAAATGTTCCACTCGCCTCCTGTCCTAAAAAAAATCATTTCCGTATTCTCCGTCCGCCCCAATGAAGCTTGAGTTACAGATGTATATGGACATGAAGAAGCTACGTCTGACGTCGCCGCCCCTTTTTTGTCCAAATACAATAATTGAAAACCTGGATTGTTTTTCATAAAATTCTCAGCAGCGGTCTTAGCTTTTTCCCATTTTTCTCTACTATAAGTTTGTGGAAAAAGATGCTTTCCATCAACATTTGTCAAATTCTTATAGTAAGAATCGCCATTAAACAATGGACTGGCGGCATACAATAAAAGCTCCGAACGGATTGCTTCTACCGCTTCTTTGGTAATATTACCAGCAAATTGCGGATTCATAGCCCCATCTTCCCCAAAGTGGGACTTTAACCTACCTTCAGATAGAATTGCGTCGAACTCACCTACCATATAATCTACACATTCATCTACCGAACTACGTTCACGCATCATCGCCTCCACATCTCCTTCAACATCAAATACTTCATCTCCAATAATGACAAACGGACCATATAGCTTAAACAAATTATAGTAATAAATGCTACGTAAAGCACGTGCCTCAGCTTTAGACCACAAGCGTTCGTATTCTTCCATTGCCGTACAACGATCAATATTGGCCATATAAATATTTGCTTTTTGAATACCTTTATAATAAGATTTCCACATATTCTCCACATAGCCGGTAGAAGGGTATAAAGTACCTAAATTAATATGATTAGAATTACATTGATCCCATGGTAACTTTGCTTCCAAGCAAGCAGGTGTCCAAATTCCTTTTGTTTCGTCATCACCGCCCGTATAATTCTGACTAGTTTCATCCGGCAAATAAGAGTATGTGTTGGAAAGCCACTGTAATGCCAGTCCTCGATTCGAAAAAACAGCATCCAAAGAAACCACATTGGAAGGAACACTGTCAAAATAGCTTTCACAAGATGTGCATACCATCATTGACAGCGCAGCCATAAATATACTTTTTACAATTTTCTTCATAATCTAAATAAAAAAATAATTAAAATATACATTTCTCTTAAAGGTTAATAGCTACACCTATCGTATACGAAGAAACATTAGGATAAGAAATACCATTATTCGTATTCAACTCAGGATCCCACAACTTAAATTTACTGAAAGTAAGAACATTAGATCCCATTATATAGAACCGACCCCCACTTAAGAACCTATTCTTTGTCCACGCTTTAGGAAAATAATAAGAAACGGTAAATTGTTTTAAGCGTAAGAAACTCATATCTTTCTGCCACCATGTACTTGTCTGAAAGTTATTTATATTTGAAGGATCAGCAGAAGACCATGCCAATCGTGGATAAAATACATTGTCATTAGAAGGATCGTCTTTACTCCAACGATCGGTGATATTAGCATACAAGGTTCCACCTCCGGTAGAACTGGTAAATGGACGTATACCAGACCCTTCCATTACCCGATCAGCTCCGGCAGTTCCCTGAAATAAAATACCAACACCAATATTTTTATAACGAAAATCACCACCAAATCCATAATAATATTTAGGAACATCTCCACGGCCAATTTTGCACATATCATATTCATCAATATGACCGTCACCATTCAAGTCCTTATACTTAATGTCACCTGGTTTAACCAATTGGCCCGGATAAGTTTCTCCAAATTGGGTGATGTTTCTTTCCTTAATTTCTTCCTCGCTTTCATACAATCCTTCAGCTATATATCCAAATCTCGCAAGTACATTAGTACCTCTTTTCTCCAACCATGGATAAGCTGGAGCAGGCTCTGCATTTTCAATAATTTCATCTTCATTCATTGTAAAGTTTCCACGAAGAGAAACCGTCCAGTCTTTACCAAATTGATGATTATATTCAAATGAAGCTTCAAATCCTTTATTCTCCACTATACCAACATTACCGGAAGCACTTACGGCAAAACCGGCATAGAGCGGCAAATTATTACGCGATACAAAAATCTTATCACGGTGCTCTTTAAACAGATCAAAAACAAAAGCTAAGTCATTATTCAAGAAGTTGATTTCAATACCTAAATCCTGTTTCAAAATAGTACACCAACGAGCTTGGTAACCATATTTATTAATGCCAATACCACCTTGTGCCCAAGAATTACTATATCCATTTTTACTTGTTATTTCAGTTTCAAAACCAAAACGGGTATCGCCTAAACTATCACTACCGACCAATCCATGTGAATAACGAAATTTCAAGAAAGAAATATACGGAGCAACAGATGCCCAGAATTTCTCATTTGAAGGTACCCAACCAACAGCCATAGCAGGGAAAACTCCAAAACGATGTCCAGGAGAGAAGTTTTCAGAACCGGTATATCCAACGTTACCCTCTATAAAATAGCGATCATTATATGAATAAGTGACACGGGAAGAAAGACTCATTTGTTTATAAGGTAATGAATTTATCAAATTATCTCCATTTGCATCGCGATAGTCCCGCATATTAAATAACAAAAGTCCGCTTACATTATGTACACCGCCAAATAATCTCTTATAATTTAAAGCGGCCTCTGCATAAAATGTACGATAAACTTGTTTGTCTCTTTCAAAATTAACAGTTGAATTACCTTTATACTCTTCTTGCAAAATTAAATTACCTGCTTCATCAAAGAGATTACCGTCATCTACCCAAACATCACCATTTTTTCTTCCAGCTGGCTTCCAGGTACTGTCATCAACCTTATAATTTAATTGCTGATTCGCCCGAACGTCGAATGCAATCAGTGCGTGAGCCGTAAAACCCTTACTCCAATCCCAGAAATCAAGATCCTGTGTTACTTTCAGATTAGAATTAATCTGTGTCTTATATTCTGTTTTGTAACCTCTGCGGGTTAATGTCACATAGGGACTATCAAATTCACGTTGATACTGACTAAAACCTGGATTACTCCCATCTGGATACTCTACCGGATAAATTACCGGATTAATCATCATCGCTTTCGAGAAAATATCATTTAAATCAACGGCAGGATAATTCCCACTTGAAAACCAACCATTCACGCCAACATCCATTGTTGTTTTTTTAGTAGCTTTTAAATTGATATTAGTTAAAAAGTTGTAACGGTTATAAGAAATTTCTGTACTGTATGGCTGTTTAGGATCCGTTTTTGTCAAACCGGATTCATCATAATAAGAAAGTGAAATATAATAAGAAGCATTAGGAGCTCCACCACGAACATTCAAGTTTGCACGACGATTACGTCCGAAATTCTTATAAAGTTCTTTCATCCAATCGACATTCGGATAAAGATATTTATTAACAGTACGATCATTGCTTGTATTAGGAATCAAACCATTTGCCATTTTAGTATTTTCAATATACTGTTGTGAATAATAAGGAGCACCATATGTATTATTATAGGCTTCATTTACTGCATCCATATATTCATAACCGTCTACCAAATCCGGAATGCGTGTCAAACGAGTAAAACCTTCATAATAATCAACTGAAAATTTAGGCTCACTTACTATTCCTGGTTTAGTCGTAATAAGAATAACACCATTACCACCACGTACTCCATAAACAGCTGTAGAAGCCGCATCTTTCAAAACTGTAACCGATTCAATATCTTCCGGATCCAACTGTTTGAAATCACGTTCAATGCCATCCACTAATATCAATGGCCCTTTATTTGTATTCGTCATGGAAGAGATACCACGAATCCAAATATCGGAATCATCCTGACCAGGAACACCCGTACGTTGTACAGCAACCAAACCAGAAATACGACCGGCTAAAATAGAACTCATATTTGCTACTGGTGCCTTAATATGTTCCATTTTTAAAGTCGATTGAGCACCTACAACTGAGACTTTACGCATGGTACCGTAGCCAACAACTTGCACCTCGTCCAACGTTGTTACATCATCTTGCAAAGTAATATCGAGTACCGTTCCATTTACTTTTTTTTCCTGAGTTTGATAACCAATATAACTGACCACCAATATCGGATCTTTTGTTGTTAGTGTAAGATTATATGTACCATTCATATCTGTGATAGTTCCATTAGAGGTACCCTTTTCCTGAATGGTTACGCCAATCATTAGTTCACCTGTTGTATCCGTCACACGCCCGGTTACTTTTACAGGATTTGCCGCCTGCACCATCAGTGAGACAGTTAATAAGAAAAGGCACATAATTCCTCTTCCTAATGCAATAAATCCATTTGAATTCATAAGTTTTTTACTAAATCTATTTGAAGTTTATTTTTCCTAAATGAGATCAATTTATCTTATTATTGAAAACTGAGAAGTACTAACAATCTATACAAAAGAGGAGTATCATGTTTTTCAACTTTAGTCAACAAAGTTTTTTTAAAATGCGAAAGTTTATGGCGGCAGTATTCTTCTGCCGCCATACTTCTTGCAATATAAAAATTACCAGTTCATTATTTAACAACAACTTTTACAGTTGTAGTCATTTCGTCTTCCACAATACGAACAATATAGAATCCTTTTCCCATGATTGGGAGTTCTATATTTTCTCCTGAAGTAATAACATTGGAAACTAATTGTCCGTTAATATTATATAGAGCTATCTTAGCAGTATTTTTCATACCAGAAACAAAAATAGCATTATCTGAAGTATACACAATATATGTATTCT
>OGIA01001419.1_pt1 | contig 15751 bp, 18 predicted proteins | sample 1571671 | NCBI WGS metagenome assembly OGIA01 (sample SAMEA2582027, study PRJEB24529) | metagenome | biome: Human gut stool | place: China | collected 2011
TAGAATTCTATGATTGCAAAATTACGAAATATTTTTTAGTAATATGGATTAATGTATTGAAATCACCTCAAAATTATATTATTCCTTAAATTGGAATAAGCAGAATTACGAATTAAACACCTTAACTCGTCCAAAATCAAAGTTCAAATAAATAAGCAAGACGTTTCTGAGAATAACAGAATGCTATTTCATTAATTAAGGTAGAGAATTTGGTGAGACTGCATTGATGGAGTTGCTTGTGGAACTTGCCCTTATAGCGGTAGTAGACTATATAGTCTTTGAAAATATTATTACTTTTTCAAGATTGAGGATTTGCTTACAATTCCGAGACTGCCATTGCAAGAGGGTTCACTGAGAAAGAAAATCATCTTTGTATATTGGGAATAGATAGAAAGTATAAAACTTCTTCAAGAGTTCTCAAAACGATGTATCTACCTAAACCTCAGTCAGTAGACAACTTTGGCGATAAGACTACTCTGGTTGAACGTAGTATCGTAGAAAACATTAGGATATCTTTTTCAGTCCCCTTGGAGAATTTAAGATTTCCATTGATGGAACATATCTTGCTCTACTGGATAATAGTAAATTTCATCTATTGGCATATTACGAATAGTCGATTAATCAAAGATGAATTACAACTAAATTCCATTGTTTTTCCATTGCGTCCGGATAGGCTGATGTATGGTCTCCTGAACTTGCCTAGCTACTCTTTGAAGTAGAAACCACATTTCCAATGCACATCTTTACCGTCATCCGTATTTATGTTTACTTAGATGTTTCTTTAACACAACGTACTGGAAATCCATGTCCTCTACCTGCAGCACTCGTAGGTCCTAATCCTTCATTTATTGCACCTAAATAGTGGGCAAAAGATGAAGAACTATTATATGGAGATGATGACCATACGCAACAATAATAGCCGATATTATAGATTTGCCCATTCCCACCATATCGATAACCAACTGCCGGATAAAAAGCTTGTTCGCCTGATGTGGAAGAAATGAAAAATCGGCGGCCATAAAGCAGTGTATTAAAATAACCTCCACCCTCAACTGTTACATTTATCTTATCCTCAATAGGTGAATTATAGTAGGTAGGAATCGTTGTATTATAATCCAGCATAGGAGGTATCTCACCTGTATTCGTTGTTGTAAAGTTAGTCCAGACATCTTGGGGAGGCATATGCCAGCCCAAAGGACAAGGATCATAAATCGTTTTTTGGGTAAATTTTGTATCGAGTACCAAACTGTTTGTACCATTTACATCACTACCCCACAAATTATTAGAGGCTTTCCAAGCTGTTGTCGGTGGGAAACCGCCATAAATCCAGTTATATGATGGTATATACTCCGCATTGATGTCAGCCATGTCATATAAAATAAATGTAAGAGGATGAGCAATAGCATAAGCTATGATATTTGCAGTTGCTGTAGAAATCAAACTGTTCATTTTTATATAATTATCTCTTCGTAACGCAGGCTCATCAAGATGATTCCCATCTTTATCATAAATACTAATCTCACCCCTCTTATTTTTTCCTGAAGGAAACGGATCTTTCCTTCCAAACTGGTAAAATAGCCCCAAAGCTTTTTCTTCTGTATCTGAATTATAAAGTATTTCAGCTTCAGCGCCTACATTGCGATCCATCATAATCAAATTACGGGAAACTAAGCCATTGTAATAGGACGACACATCCATTATCCTAGGATTCGTCTTATATGTCTGCATAGGTATCTCTGCCAAACTAAAATGGGTTTTCCAAATATGCCAGCTCCACAGTACATTACCACTTCCGTCTTTTACCGCAATCACTGCATTCCCTTCAGCTTTCGGGCCAGTTTTGAAATAAACATATCCATCTTTCAGAATCACACCTTGTATTATTTGCCCATGACCATTGGTTTCCCAAACGAGTTCTGCACTTGTAGGACTGATAGCAGCATTAGCAGCCAAAGCACTTCCGGTCGGAGAAATCAATGCAGCAGTGGCAGCTCCATTTCCTCTCACTGTAGCTTTAAACTTATACCACGTATTTACCTTCTTGGCAAGATAACAATTTGCCGTACCTGCACTACTCAAATCTTCTGTTCCCGTAAAATCTACAACAACCCTTGTATCTGTTGCCGCAACATCATTCAGAGTAATGTTATACGTATAATTGCCATTCCGCTTGATATTGAAATCACTTGTATTATTTTCTCCAAGATACACTGTCCACTTTGCAGTAACAGTGCCTATTGTGCCGTTAATTTCTACATATGTAGCATGTGCAGGCGCATTTGCAGTCGTTTTATCCTTTTGGGCAGAAATCGTTTTGGTTCCTCTACGGTTTTCAAACATATAGAATATTGTACCGGCAGTGGTTGTACTACTTAGACTTATACCGCCATTGTCGAGAACGTCAAAATAGAAGTCCAAGTAGTATTTGTCGCATCTGCTGTACCGGATACATAGTAAGAGCTTTTAGGAAGATTATAAATTTTCAAATTAGTAATGTTAATCCCACTATTTTCTTTCACTTTAATCTTTAACTCAACTTTTGCGACCATACGAGTTAATACCAGTGTTCCCGACAATGTGTTTGCCCCCACCTTGATATTCACACTTTTCATGCTTCCCGTCATTGGCAGATTGGTGCCTTTATTCAAGTCATCCCAATTGGTCAGGCTGTATACCATACTTTTCAGATAAGACTCCTTATGCATGGTATATCCCTTAAACAAGTCAGCTTTACCCGTATTGGCAACGGCATATATGGTACATCCGGTAGCACTGCGCGTATTAATGGTAACCGTAGAACTACCCGTCTGGTATTTCTGTCCGATCAGTTCACCCGTACTGTTATAGACCAAAATGTGCAGGTCACTGATCACACTCTCATTGACTGTCCGGGTAACGAAATTCACCTGTTCTTCCCCCTGCACTTCCAGCCGAATGGTAGCGGGTAACCCTTCCTTCATGTCCACAGCCTCCATACCCTCTTCTTCCGGTTGGCAAGAACTGCACACAGCCGCCATTGCTAACAGTGTGCCCAGCATGAACAGCACGAAAAGTACCTTCCAACAAAACGGTATGGGTTCTTCCGTTTTCGGGTATACCCTGTATTCAAATAACCTATTCATACATTTCTTACTTACATTTCTACATCCTGACCGACCGTTCCCCAGGGAACCACACTCACAAAAACCTTAACCTCCGCATAACGAAAGTCTATATCAATGTTGGTCTGTTGCCCCACAGGGGCATACAAAGGACGAAGTTCATTATCTTTAGTGATAGTAAATAATTTCTCATCTTTCCGGTAGACGTCTATTTCCAACGGTTTTCCCTCCCCGGTAGGGAATATATGAAAAAGCGGTGCATAGACATCCCCCTCGGCATCGGTAACGGAAACCGGTTCGTATCCGGCTCCGTCCCCCGAAGCCTCACCCATAAAATCCATTTCCGTACCGATGCAGTGTACGATGAAACGAGATGCTTCACCGTTATAAGGATAACGTTCGGCAAGATAACGCGTGCGTATACTGAGGCCCGCCACCATACGTTCCATTACGAGCGTAATATCCGTTCCTTCCACACCCCGCGTGCTTATCTCCCCTATTTCTCTGCGACAATAGAACAGGTCTGTTAGCGGAATGTGCGTGCCGTGGGTATATTGCCGAAGCTGGAGTTTCGCATCTTTCAGGGATGTTCCCGGTGCTATCTCCGTAGTAATCAGAGTATCTTCTTTCAGATTACCCCAAGCTACGAGCGTGAGCCGTTCGTCCCTATCCTCTCCAAAGAAAAAGTCCGAGAATCCCTCAGAAGGAATCATTCTGACGAAACCTTGTTCATTAAAAAGGTAGATATCCGATTTCTGCAAAACTCCATTTCCGGTAAGGTCGTTCCCATCCGCATCCACCGCACGGACATGCAGTTCATACCGGACACAACCTTCCATATCCTCACGTACGCACGAAACGCAACAGAGAAGAATAAAAAGAAGCGGAAAGATGGGAAATATTCCGAGAACTCGCATAGGCTGGTACGGATTGGTTTATAATATCATATTCTGTCTCATAGAAATATCACTCGAAAGTCACATTCTGATTGATGGTAAGCGCCCAATCGGCAACAGTAACCGTAAGTTTCAAAGTAGCAGGATCTATTTCCTTGCTATCATCATCCACCCCCTCTCCTTTGATAACGGCGGTAAGTACGTATCGGATGTTAGCCACTATGCTGCCTTTGTCTGTGCCCTCTCCTCCTGTAATAGTGGTGTTCGCCTGTTTCTTATTAATAGTGATGGGATAATACCGGGTCACGGGAGCACTGGTTGAACCGGTTCCATCCGCATCAAACGTTCCTTTAATTATGAGTTTAGTTGGCGTAGTCGAAACATTCGGAAATGTATAGAAGTAGTACGGAGTGGTGAGTTCCGTATTAGCTGTATGGGAAGCCACCGCTTCATACAGGTATTTATTGGCCTTGTCACTCCCACTGATAGAGACACTGCCAGTCTTTTCCGCATTGACGGAACTGTTCGCATTCTTCAGATAGATACCGGTCACGTTGAATGTGGCATCTTTAAATTGCCCCGCTTTGTCGAAAGCGGTCTTGATGCTGCTTATGGATACCCTCGCAACAAGACGGGTTAGCTCCGCGGTAGCCGTGGCTTCTGCGCCCGCCGTGAGATTCTGTTTGTTCACAATTCCCAACATCGGGAGGTTGCTGGGCTTTTGCGCATCCGTTGCATCACCTGATCCAGCAGCCTTGGTTGTTTCCGAAAGAAGCATCAGCTTGGCTTTGAACCCGGCAAGGTTGGTTACTCCCGCAAAAAGCGCCGGGGAAGCATTGGCTACCACATAAATCATTTGCTCGTCGCCGGGTTCGCAAAGTATCGAAATCGTCTTTCCACTACCAGTCTCTGCATCTTTGATATCCTTGCCTGTGAATTCCCGCAAGGCATTGACAGGATTACCCGTTGCTCCGGTGAATACAGCCACCGTCAGGCGGTTGATCTGGGATTCATCGGTGGTGGGTAGAGTCCCCGTAGCACGGCTGTCCGCTGGTGCTCCCACTAATGTAAGTTCAAGTTTTGCAGTCTTTTCTTTCGGCTGCATTCCATTCTCGTTTTCATCACTGCTGCATGCAGACAGCGAAAGGGTTGCTGTTGCCAGCGCAGCCCACAAATAATTACTCGTTTTCATATATTATACCGTTTATGGTTATTATTTATTGCTTAATCTTTAATTTTCAATTTTTCTAATGCCTTAATCGCCTGTTCCACTCCGGCGGCGGCCGCCATCGTGAGGTACACCTCCGCCTTATCCCGGTTACCTTCAAGCAGACAGAGAATCCCCATGTTATTATAGGCTATCGGAAGGGTGGCAAAAGGTTCCAGATACCCACGTGCCTTAGACAGTTCCTTTTTGCTCAAAGCCACTGCCGCCGCATTGATGTTGGCTTCCGGACTCTCCGGGAAAAGCCTTGCAGCAAGGTCCAGTATATCATTATATTCAGTAGAACCCACCGGATAGCTACCTGCCACAGCAAAGAATTCATTCAGATGAAGAGCGCGCTGTTTTCCACTTCGTAGCAACAGAAGACTTTCAGTAGCGCCCAGAGGCTTGCGGGTGTATTCTATCCGATAGTCCACACGCATTACTTCAGGAAATATCTTCTCCATAAGATACTTGTAAGGCTTGCCGTCCGCAAACGACATCAGTATACGTTCGCGACCTTTAACAATCTCTATATTATTAATAAGATCGAGGGTAGCCTCTTTCAGTAGCATATCACTTTTTCTCACCAGGCTAGTGATGGAGTCCCAATCTTCAGAAATCCAACTCACATCCAGCAAGGCTCTTCCCGCCAGGCGGTTTTCACGTAAATACTCCTTTAACTTAAGAGCACGTATCAGGGCATTTGTCTCGTTTTTCTTCAGGTTTCCCACAGGGACACCGTAACCGGTTACACTGATTTTCGCCAATTCTGTACCCATCTCCTGACGTACATCATGCAGTGCGTCGCGAAGACGGCAGTAAATCTCGAAGTTCTGCTTTTCCTCGGAGAGTTCGCCAAGCTGCTTCCCGTCTTTCTGTCCTTCCTTCCGTTTGAAGTATGGGATAGATCCCGTTATGCAATGCAACGTGTCCTTGTCCGGTGCAGGCTGAATAAAGTTCACCAATGAAAGAAAATCGGCATCGATATCCGCATCCAACCGGGATACCTGCATCTTCGGCAGGCGGATTCCATCCGCTATCTTATCTTCATAAACATCCCCTTTCTTACCATGACAGGCACATTCCTGTGAACGCAACAAGAGTATAGCCCTCTCCATCCACTGCTCATAGGGCACCGACACTTTATAGGTAAACGCGCGGGAGGCCGCATGATCGTTGCGTATCACCACTGCCGGAATTGGCGAAATGCGTACCTTAGCATCATTGCGTTTACCAGCCGCCAAAGCCTGTGTCCGCTGATATACTTTTTGTTTCTCCGTCCCGTTGATAAGTACGGCAGGAAGCTCCTGCTCGTATTCACCGTTTTTAAGTACGGGGGTCACGGTCAGCGACTCATCCGAAGGCATTTTCAGTCCTTCGAAGTCAACAGACAATTCCACATTCAGGTGCCCATTCGTCAGCGAAAAATGTTGTCCGGTAACAAATAGTTCTCCCCGGTAAAACTCCTGCCCAAGACAGAGACAGCACGTAGCGAACAGGAGTGTCAATGTCAAAGGAATACGGATTAAGTTTTTCATGCTCTATGTTTAATTACAAATTACTAAATTATAAACAACTCTCAATTTATCAGATATACCAGTGATACCGCAACCCGGGTTGGCGCAATGAAGTTTTTATGTTCGCCGCCAGTCTGTTCACCGCAATGCAAACAACGGTAGCGTTCATATCCGGTATGCAGAAATCCTACGCCGACGCTTGTCTCGATACTCCAGCGGGGGGCGAGAATAAAGTGGTAGCCGTATGATACTCCAAGCCCCATAAAGTCCCCTTCATATCTTGAAGAACGTACTCCCCTAAAGAGCCCCAGAGGGATTTTCATACCTCCCACATTATATACTCCGTACAACAAATGCGCACCGAAGAAGTGCCCGCCAAAGGGCTGGCACATCCAGTAGCGCAGTTCAGGCTGCACAAACCAATGTTTCCAACGCTTGTCTCCGCCTGCCGGAAAAGGATTGTAATGAAAACCAGCTTCTAATGTGAGCCGATTGGAAAGCTTCACTTCCACCCCGAAATTGGGCGAAGAAAGTGCTCCCGTCAGCAGATCACTCTTCACTGCAAGAATCTGAGAATGCAAGTCTGCAAGACAGAACAGCAGTATAATCAGGGACAATATGAAAGTATTTCTTTTCAAAAGGTTTCGCGGATTACGTTTACAACTCAAACAGCTTTATCTCTTTCAGATATTCCCTTGTGATATAGTTCACTATACCGAGTTTCTGCGCAGCTTTCCCATATCGCATGTGAAATTCTTCAGTAGTGGGGTGATTGCAATCCAGATGCTCACCAGTAGCTTCGAGGATATCGAGAAGGGAAACATCAGAAGAGTCACGTGCAGGACTGTACACCTGTATATCACGGGAATCTCCCTTGTCAGACAGTTTTATGAGTCCGGCACTTAAAAGTTTTGAAAGCAGGATATCCATATCTTGCTCTGTAAGCTGGCAAGCATCCGCACGGATTATGTCTCCTCCCGCATAGATGTCGTTAAGTACTGCGATGGCAGCTTGTGTTTTGGATGTTATCATGATAATTGTTCTGTTTTATCCATTATATACACTGGCATTACCTTGTAGGTAACGGATATACACATATATAGCAAGACACAAGACTCATACAAGCCCGATATATACAAAAATTTATATGTACATACGTTTCACGGTGTACAATAATCCTTTTCCCGTCTTCAGCTTCCAGAAACGGGTAAGGGAAGTAGTATACAAATTTGCACGATGCAGGAGAAAATAATCATTCGCCAGACCTGTACACAGGAAGAGAAACTTGTAAAATCTGTAGTATTTGTTTTCTAATATAAATCACCAGTTGATAAATGCATGTAAACAAGCAAATAAAATATCTTTCTCTTGGGATTTAGAAATATATTATCTACTTTTGCGCCATAACAACATCTATGTTACCTACAAGGTAATTTATTCACATTAAACTATAAATCAAGCATTTAATCTTCAAATTTCATATTAGACTAGCTCTCAAATATGTAATTCATTATAACCTTATTCGCCCGATCCATCCGACTATTTCCAAATCCCTTCATGTACCCCTCGGTAGTAGTTACGGAAGCGTGTCCCAGCCCTTCGGAAATGATTTCAATGGGAACGTGACAGTACTTGCCCGCAGTGGCCCATGTATGTCGGGCCGTGTACGATGTCACTTTACCCGGTACTTTCCTCCACAGAGCAAGCGCACGCAGTTTACTGTTAAGCAAGCGTAAAATCCGCAAGTAATCCCTGTAAGCAGCCATTCCTTCCAGACTTCCATCCAGAAAACAAAGTAAATAAGGCGAAGTGTCGTCCCGGTTCCGGTAGCGCTCCAACAACTGCATAGCTCGACTATCCACACGCGCAGAAAGCGGCATCCCCGTCTTTCTGCGGCGCAAGGTCAGATAGCCATCCTTCAAATCAGACTTCCGAAGATGGGCAAGATCAACAAAAGGCATCCCATGAAAGCGAAACATAAGCTCCAAGCATGCACGTGCCCACTCCATACCAGGAGAGATAATATCCAAATCCTTTTCTGCCAGTAATTGCCGCATATCATCCCGTTCCAGTACCCTCCGATGGTCTGCCTTGCGCCCTGTGAACACTTCCCTGAACAAATGGGGAACGAAAGGCACCAGTTTACGCACTACTGCCCGGTTATAAATCGCCCGAAGCATACGCATATAGGTAGAGATTGTATTCCACTCCAAGCCTTTTTCGCCCTTATGGAGCAGGTAATGCTCATATGCCTTCAACCACAGGGGCGTAATGCCCGACAGAAGCAAACCGTCGCCATCAAAGGTCATCACGGACCGCAGCACGCTACCACATACATGGGCGGTACTGTACTGCCCGTTTCTTTCAAGTTCAGTGACCACCGAACTCATAAAATTGTTTAAATAGACTGTCTTCATATTCATTCATTTTTTCTCACGTTATTGCACGCGCATATACTACGTCACAAACAGGCATTAAAGACAAATGTTTCATTACAATACTATCTTTAACCACCGTCTTTAAGTTTTGCCAGAGATGTTAATTTGACAGATATTTGCACCAAAGGTCAGAGGCGGGTAATTGAGAGTCCCGTAGAGAAGCCATGCGTTCCTCTACGGGCAAAGCACCCTTCCTCGTAGAGAAACGACCTATTGGTCGTAGAGCAACATCGACATACCGTAATCATTTGATTTTCCATCGTTTGCCGGAGTAACACATCTACCTTCTTCCACTGCTCCGAGGAACGCTCCCCGCCACAGGAACACAAACGTATGGAAATATTTTTCACTTCAAAACAATATACAAAATGATTACAGTTATCATTCAGGTAAAGCCCTATCTCGCGGCTTACCTGCAAAGCGCATACGCGCATTGTACCATAGAGGGTGCCATCCGTTTCACAAAAAATCAGAATCTTTACAGTTGCCTACTACAGCTCACCACTCCCCGCCCCAAAGGTGTGTCATGGCGGGATCAGGGAAATATCACCTTTTCCCTACCCTGCCCCAGTGTAGGGAAAGATCCACAAACCTACAATTATTTAGGAGAAGAAGCCGTGAAAATCTTGGAACAGGAAATCAACTATGAAATGAGAATGGATTATTACCGCTTCCTACGCAGAAACAAGTTCAAAAACGGGATGATGTTTACAAAGGCTACGGAGTTGTATCTGGAAGAGCACGGAATGACGGAGCTTATACCGGAAGAGACGCTGCTGAAGAGTTATTTTTTGTGGGTGAAGAAGGTGGAAAGAAAATAGAATTGTATTTTCTTTATGCAACAGAAAACATCATTACTCATACCACTTATACAATTTCTTTTTCTAACTTTGTGAAATAAAAACATTGAGTATGATAGAACAAATCTTCATAGAAAACTATAAATCCATCCGCAACGCAAAGATTAGACTGAACAGCCTGAACGTGTTGATAGGTTCCAATGGTGTAGGAAAAAGTAATTTCATCTCTTTCTTTGAACTGGTTCAAGCTATGTTAAACCAACGTTTGGGTAGCTATATTCTCAGTAGAGGAGGAATAGAGCGTATGTTATACCAAGGAAGAAAACAATCAGATTTCATCCGAAGCCTCATTGATTTCAAGAATACCAATGCTTTCTTTTTTGAGATAAAACCGACTATTGGAGAAAAAGCCTTTATTGAATATTCAGGCGACTACTTCAATACAAAAGGAGAAAAGAGCAAAGACTATGAAGGTCAATGGAATAGAACATGGTGGGACAAATCTGTGGAAGAATCAGAAATCCTGCATAGCCCCAAATGGCATGGTGGATATTTACGTGCATTCCTAAAAAGTTTCACTGTCTATCACTTCCATGATACCAGCATAAACTCTCCAATGAGACAAGCATGTAAAATTGGAGACAACGAAAGATTAAGGCACGATGCTTCCAATTTAGCAGCCTATTTATACCGATTACAAGAGAACGAACCACGGACATTCAGGCTGATAGAGGGAGTAATACGCTCCATCGCCCCCTACTTCAAAAGTTTCAAGCTGAGACCCAACCCTTTATCTCCGGACACTATAACTTTGGAATGGGAAGAAGTTGAATCGGACATGTATTTAGATGCCAACAGTTTCTCCGACGGAACACTCCGCTTTATAGCCTTAGCGACCTTGCTTTTACAACCGGAATTACCAGAAACGGTCATCATAGATGAACCTGAATTAGGATTGCACCCCACAGCCATCAACAAACTAGCAGCCTTAGTGCGGAAAGCTTCTCTAAAAAAACAAATCATCTTGGCAACTCAGTCAGTGAATTTTGTCAACTGCTTTGAACCGCAAGACATCATTGTAGTAGATAGGGAAAATAAACAAACTGTATTCCACAGACTTAATACAGAAGACTTAGCAGCATGGATTGACGAGTACAGCATCGGTGATATATGGGAAAAAAATGTGATAGGAGGTCAACCATGAAAAGACTTTATATCATCGTTGAAGGACAAACTGAGCAAGAGTTTGTCAAAACACTGATTGCTCCCTATTTACAAAAGCATGAAATTTTCGAGGTAACTCCCATCCTGATACGTACAAGCAAAACAGGACGGGGTGGCTTTGTAAACTATCAACATCTGAAAAAAGATGCAGAACGGTTATTGAAATCAGAAAAAAAAGATTTCATAGTATCCATGTTTGTTGATTTCTTCCGTTGTCCGGAAGTTCCACACAAAGAAAAATGGAGTGTAAAAAGCAGCCATATAGGACAGGTTGAAGAAATGGAGCGATGCATAAAAGATGATATTAAAGATGTACGTTTCATTCCCTACATACAATTACATGAATTCGAAGCTTTACTCTTTGCTTCAAATGAAGGATTTAATTCATTCTTTGATGAAATACAAAAAGAGAAAGCCCAACGAATCATCAATTCTTATGATAATCCGGAAGATATTAATACAACCCCGGAAGGTGCACCTTCCAAACGGATATTAGCTATCAAAGAAGATTATGACAAAGTATTGGAAGGTAACTTGATTGCATTGGAAATCGGTTTTTCTAAAATTATGGAAAAATGTACCCGATTTAGGGCATGGATAGAAAAACTCATAGAACTGTGTAAAGAGTCATAAGAGAAAAGTTCTACTATTATTACGATAAAGTTTTGATTGTAGATTCCTAAATACATCTATAACGAGTAAAGGATATGAGAAGTCCTAACAAACATAAAATAATAGAATCAACGAAAAAGCGACCACACTTATTTATATTGGGAGCAGGTGCCACAAAAGCCACCATTCCCAATGGGGATAAAAATGGCCGGCAAAGTCCTGTTATGGATAACTTTCTACAGGAAATCGGGTTGAGCGATTTATTGAAAGAAGTGATACTGAAAACACAAAGTAATAACATTGAAAATATTTTAGCAAAAAAATGGGAACCATTTGTCCAAGAAACAAACTATCACCTAAATATTCATCGATCATTATTAGATACTTTACTTTCAGAATTTCCACGCAGAAGTATTGAAGAATACACTAAGCGTTATATTGAAGGTTGGTGGGGTAATTCTAGATTAACTTTAAAAGAATGTACATCGTTTAGCATGTTACGCCAATTATTTGAGCCTCTTATAGTCAACGAAAAAAACAACAATTATAATGTCATATAATCATGTCCCGATTAAGCGATCTATACAAAGCAATGGAAACATTGCGTAAAGAAGGCCTTTCATTGAATGAAGACCTTGAAAAGCAAGTGAGTGATTTGGAAGAAAATATCATTAAGAAAGAAATTCTTCCGATTGTAACAGAAACAATTGCACCCGCATTAAAACAAGTACAACGTGAATTGGTACTTGTAGTTGATTATGTACCGGGAATTCCTATCAGTGTACATCTATCACGCAAACGCAATTTTACAGCTGATATTACTGATGCCAAAGAAATCCTTCCTGACCCTCAAGTTGAGCATAAGGAGATCGGCAAGACGGGACCCAAAGGAAAAATATCTGCCGCCACACGATTGAAGATTACTTTTGCCAATGGCAATGTTATTCAAGAGTCGCAAGCATCTGAAACCTTCCGTAAATTCGTGATGGAAATAGGCGCTGAACGTGTACGCTCCTTAGGTCTGAAACAAAATAAAGTACCTTTGATCTCCAATACACTTGATAAAAAATACAAAAGTTCACAAAAGGCAGTTGGCAATGGTTGGTATTTAATGACGTGTAGCAATACATTAACTAAAAAACGTGATATAGAACGTATAGCCAATGCATTTAAAGTCAAGATTAAGGTTGAAATTATATAAATTATTATTTATAAAAATATTCCAGTTCTAATACAAGGAATAGTAACAGAAAATCCTATAGAATAAATAGATAATAGATTGATTGTTTTACCTACTTACAAATAGAGTTTACATGCTAATTCAGTTACTTTCAATAGATACAAGTAAATCTAATATGAAACACAAAGAACATTTTTATCTCCACTCTTTGTCACATAATATTTTTTTTATAAATTGCCATCATTTATTCGTTTAACTACTATAGAAAATATTATGAAACAATACAATAGAATAATGCTCGGCAGAGGTGGAATGTATGTCGAAGAGTGCGTAAGGGACGGATATATAGGCGTAGATTTCAATATATATGAGGATTTATCTGCCGCATTACCGGAAAATTGGAGAGAGTTTAATAAACGATACATACCCGTTTTCATGGAGGCCAATCCAGACAAAAGCAAAGTGGCTGCTGGATTATCTTGTAGTATGTTATGGACTATATGCAAAGGGCTGCAAATAGATGATGTTGTAATCAGTCCTGATGGTAGTGGGCAATATTATGTTGGACAAATTACAGGTGGATATTACTATGTACCTAATTCTACATTACCGCACCGCCGAAGAATAAAATGGCAATCACAAAAAATATCCCGCTCAGATATGAGTGTTGAATTACGCAATTCTTCCGGTTCCGTCGGCACATGTTGCAATATTACTAAATATGCAACAGAAATAGAAGCGCTCATCAATGTACATTCGGATAACATTGTTTGTGGAAACCCTGAAGTAGAAGATCTTATCGAATTTGCAATGGAGAAACATTTGGAAGATTTTCTAATTAAAAATTGGAAAAACACTCCACTAGGTGCTAAATACAACATTTATGAAGTAGACGGTGAGTTAGTTGGAGAACAATATCCAAGTGACACAGGTCCCATTGATATCCTGGCAATCAGCAAAGACAAAAGAACGTTACTGGTCATTGAACTTAAAAAAGGACGAGCATCTGATGTAGTGGTTGGCCAGATTCAACGGTATATGGGATATGTGAAAGAAGAATTAGCCGAAGCAAACCAAGTAGTAAAAGGAGTAATTATAGGACTTGAAGCTGATGCACGCCTTAAGCGTGCCTTAGCTGTAACCCATAACATCGAATTTTATCGTTATCAAATTGACTTCAAATTATTAAAGTAAATATGATACAGCACAATCATGATCTAGAAATACTGAAGCAAATGGCAATGGCTGACGGTATTCTAACGGAAAATGAAAAAGAACTGTTCCGTTCCTATTTTCAATTGACAGACAAAGAAGCAGAAGATTTATTTCAATCTATTGAAGCCGAATTAGAATGTGTACAATCTGAAACAGAAGTAATTAATTGGAAACGAAAAAATGGCATTGATTTTGAAAAATGTATTGTAAAGATGCTTAATCCTCAATATTATACTTTGCAAGAGTGGACTGGAGACAAATTTATAGATGGAAGGTTCTGTGAAGCAAATTGCAACCCTGATATTACTGTAAAAGTCAACCTTGACAAATTGGACGTTAAATTTGCCATCGAATGTAAATGGAGGATGAACAGAAACATTCCGATCGCGCAGCAGGAGGAACGAAATATAACCGTGTTTTTTGCATTGGGTGTGGGAGGTACCGGAGAACAACCTCAAGACATCTATCTTTTTCCATTAAACAAAATTAAATACCCTATTTTGAGAGAAGATTATATAGCCAAGTATTTGAAAAAAGGAAGAGATCTTTATTTCGATGTAAAAACACAGAAATTGACATAAGAAAACTCTTTTCATCATAAAATCCTATAATAAAAAATGTCAATCTATTAATGTACATTTTACTTGTTTCTATTAGCAAGTATCTATAGCAGATGCACTATCAATAGTGCAAAAATAAACAAAAATTGCACTATCAACAGTGCAAAATAACGTATTTTGCGCACTGTTTACAATTCAAATTCATTTTTTGCCGAGAACATATACAATATGGAAAAACTAGATAGAAATGCCCTTTCAAAGTTATACACCTAACCTGAAAGGGCATTCTAAAATAATATTTTTATATGATCTTCTGTACAAATAATCGTTTTTCAATTAAAACTCATAATGAAACCCGAACGACAGGTCCTCACTCGTGAAAGCGAATCCATAACCATTATTAGCGCTGCTTCCATTATAGTCATCTCTATATCCCATAAATCCACATTTAGCAACCAAGTTAAAGTTCTTATTCAATTTAATGGAAATGCCCGGTTTGAAAACCACTAACTGAATCAGAACCATCAACTTTATAAGTAGAAAAGCCCAGACCACCATCAACAAACAAGCGAATTAACTTATTCTCATAATAAGAATAGCGTGCATAAGGAGCAAGAGCGAAAGCATTTCCTTTCAAACTTAAATCATCTTTAGAAACTTTGCTATGTGCAAACTCCAAAACAGCTCCTACCGCCCATTTTTCACTAAAATTATAACCGACTTCAGGTGCTAATGTAAAAGTCGTCGCATCTGCATCATCATTGTGCCAGAAGCCAACCGTTCCACCTACATACACCTGTGCTTTTACTGATAAAGCAACCATTACCACAAATAAAAACATTACAATCTTCTTCATCTTTTTTACCTTTTTAATTATATAGTTCGTGTTAATTACCCATGCAGAAAACCTCCTGCATTTATCGGGGCGCAAAAGTATACCGGATATTTGATTTAGACAAATTTTTAGTTAGTTTTTTATAAAATAAAGAAGCGGTATATTA
>OGIA01001447.1_pt1 | contig 15288 bp, 10 predicted proteins | sample 1571671 | NCBI WGS metagenome assembly OGIA01 (sample SAMEA2582027, study PRJEB24529) | metagenome | biome: Human gut stool | place: China | collected 2011
CTGACAGGTGTGGTAGGCGCGCTTTTCGTCCTCACGGTTCTGGCGCATCCGGCGAACATCCACGCTGTCGGCCATCCGGGTGATGGGCTTGAGGGCCTTGGGAACAGCGGAGTCGGCGATCTCCTTCACGCCCTGCACCACTTCGCCGCACTCCATGCCCCGGGCCGTCTCGACGATAACATAGTCGCCGGTCTTGATGGGGGTGTCTGCGGGGTCAAAATAATAGGTCTTGCCGTTGTCCTTGAAACGGACGGATATAACTTTCTTCATAGCATTCCTCTTTGGGGTCGTATCGAACGTATATAAGCCCGGAACATGGGCCTTATGCAGTCTGGATAGACGCTGTGCCTGAAATTGCGATAAAATTCCATTCTGCATTCTAGTATAGCATAATCCGGCCCGTATTTCCACGAAATATGGCAAGAAAGTAGCCGGGATCTTCCCATTGACTTCCTAAACTAAGGCGATTTAAGGAAAGTTTTGTTAAATATTAACTTCAGGACTATTGCAAGGGAGATTCCCTCGTGTATAATAGGAACGATAAGAAGCGTTCAGAGGGTGCTGCCGTGGTTGCGGCGTACCTTTTGCCGCGCGGCGGCATAAAAAAGAAATGGATAGGAAATCATGGAAAAATTCAGTGTCAAAAAGCCGTTCACCATCCTTGTTGCGGTCATCATGGTCCTGCTGCTGGGCTTCGTGTCCATCACGAACCTGCAGACGAACCTTCTGCCCGACATCAGCACGCCATACCTCATGGTGGTCACCGTCTACCCCGGTGCCAGCCCGGAGCGTGTGGAGTCAGAAGTCTCCGATGTGATGGAGAACGCGCTGGGTACAGTGTCCGGCGTCGAGAGCATCACGGCGACCTCGGCAGAAAACTACAGCCTTCTGCTTATGAAATTCGCCGAAGGCACCGACATGAACAGCGCGATGGTCAAGACCTCCAATAAGGTGGACCAGACCGCGACCAGTCTGCCCGGCACCTGTCTGACCCCCTCCATCATCGAGTACAGCCTGAACATGAACGCCTTTATGACGGTGGCTGTCAGCCGGGAGGGCAGCGATGTCTACGATCTGTCGGATTTCGTGGATAACACCCTCGTGCCTTATGTGGGCCGCACCAGCGGCGTTTCCAGCGTGTCGGCCAACGGCCTCATCGAAAAGATGGTGCAGGTGCAGCTGAATCAGGATAAGATAGACGAAGTGAACGCCCGCCTGCTGGAACTTATCGACACCCAGCTGGCCGACGCCCGCGCCCAGCTCGATGACGCCGAGGCCCAGATCGCCGCAGGTCGTGCCGAGTACGAAAAACAGCTGAAAAACTTTGGCGACACGGTCTCTGACACCGTCATGGCCCAGATGGGTACGGAGGTGGCCGACGCCGTCACCGTCGTGCGCGACCAGGCGCAGGCTTTGCTGAGCAGCATCAACCAGCTCATCGGCGTGGTCAATGAGCCGGAGATCCAGCAGGCCCTCATCGACGTCCGCGACGGCCTGCAGCGCGTCGTGGACCAGTTCAACCAGACCGGTATGCGGGACATCGACTCCCTCATCGAGATCGTCGGCGAGCTGCGCGACATCACCGATAAGCTTACCAACGCTCTGCAGGAGCTGCAGGGCCGTCTGGGTACCAGCGACGGCACCGTCTCCGACCTTGCCGACGAGCTGGAAGTCTCCAACAGCCTGAGCACCATTTATAAGACTCTGGACGAGGTCATCAAAGCCATGGATAATGTCCCCGGCCTGATGAACCAGTTCTCCGTCGCTCTGGGCAACTATTCCAGCCAGCAGCTCAGCGCCTATATGCAGTTCACCGAGGCCCGGGAGAAGCTGAAGGACTACGAAAACCAGCTGGAAGACGCCAAGCGGCTCTACGAGGAGACCAAGGAAAAGGCCCTTGCCAGCGCCGATGTGGCCAAGCAGCTGGACATCAAGACCCTCGCCCAGCTCATCTACGCCCAGAACTTCTCGATGCCTGCCGGCTATGTCGCCGATAAGAGCGGCGAGTCCTGGCTGCTGAAGGTCGGCGAAGAGTACGACAGCGTTTCGGACATCGAGGGCGCACTTCTGCTCCACGTCGATGGATTCGGCGATGTCCGCCTCTCCGATGTGGCCGACGTGGCCGTCATCGACAACGCCGAGGCCAGCTACACCCGCCTGAACGGCGAGCGGGCCGTGGTGCTGAAAATTTTCCGCAACGCCACCTCCAGCGCCAGCAGCGTCTCGGACGGTTGCCTGAATGCCTTCAAGGAGCTGCAGGCTCAGTATTCTGACCTTCACGTCGTCGTCCTGTCCAATCAGGGCAACTACATCACCATCATCGTCAACAGCATCATCAGCAGTATGCTGGTGGGCGCTGCGCTGGCCATCATCGTGCTGGCCATCTTCCTGAAGGACATCAAGCCCACCCTCGTGGTCGGCGTCAGCATCCCGCTGTCCGTCCTGTTCGCCGTCGTTCTGATGTACTTCACTGGCCTCGACATGAACATCATGACGCTGGCAGGCCTGTCGCTGGGCGTCGGTATGCTGGTGGATAACTCGGTGGTCGTCATCGAGAACATCTACCGTCTGCGGGGCCGGGGCGTACCGGCAGCCCGCGCCGCCGTGCAGGGCGCTCGTCAGGTGAGTATGTCGGTGGTGGCCTCCACCCTCACCTCGGTCTGCGTCTTCCTGCCTGTGGTGTTCGCCTCCGGCACGGTGCGCAGCCTGCTGCAGCCCATGTCCATGTGCATCGGCTACTGCCTGATGGCCTCTCTCATCGTGGCCATCACCGTCGTGCCTGCCGCTGCTTCCACCGTCCTGAAAAAGGCTGAGCCGAAGCGTCTGGTCTGGTTCGAAAAAATTCAGGATAAGTATGCCCACAGCCTCGAGTGGTGCCTGAAGCACCGCGCCCTGCCGCTGGTGGCTGCAGTCGTGCTGCTAGTCTTCTGCGGCTGGAAGGTCTTCTCCATGGGCGTCGTCCTTCTGCCGGAAATTTCCAGCAATGAGGCCACCATCGCCCTCTCCACCGACGACGGCCTGACCAAAGAGGAATCCTACGGTGTGGCCGGACAGGTCGTCGAGGCCGTCATGGCCGTGGACGGCGTGGAAGAGGTGGGCGTCACCACCGACACCACCGTGGCCGGCATCGACATCGGCCAGCTGGGTCTGCCCAGCGCCATCACCGACCTGCTGAGCGCCGCCAACAGCTACGGCAGCTACCGGTTCAACGTCATGCTGGACGAGTCCCTCTCCTCCACTAAGATCGCCGCTGTGGAGCAGGCCCTGAACGATGCGGTGGCCAGCGTCGAGAACTGCACCGGCACCGTCGAGATCAGCGGTATGCAGGACCTGACCAGCCAGCTCAGCAGCGGCCTCTCTGTCAAGATATACGGCCCCGACGCCGATACCATTACCGCACTGGGCGATAAGGTCGTCCAGATGGTCAACGACACCGAGGGCTTCGCCAATGCCGCCACCGGCCTCGGTCAGGGCGATGCAACCATCAATCTGGACATCGACCGCGACAAGGTCCGCGCCTACGGTCTGACCGTCGCGCAGGTCTACCAGCAGATCGCCGCCAAGCTCACCACCACCACCACGGCGGAGACCCCCGTCACCGTGGACGGCTCCACCATGAAAGTCCAGATCAGCGACAACCTTGACCCTGTGACCAAGGAAAACATGATGGACATCACCTTTACCACCAGCGTCATGGACGCCACCGGCGCCATCACCACCGGCACCTGCACGCTGGGTGACATCGCTACCTGGTTCACCGGCACCGCCCCCGACTCTATCACCAGCGAGAACCAGACCCGCTACATCACGGTGTCTGCCGACACGCTGGACGGCTACAACACCACGGTCCAGTCCCGTGTGCTCCAGAAGACGCTGGACGACTTCGCTCTCTCCGATGAGATGCCCGAGGGCTGCTCCTTCTCGCTGGACGGCGAGTCCTCCACCATCAACCAGATGGTCGACGAGATGGTGCAGTGGATGGCTCTGGCCCTGCCCTTCGTCTATCTGGTCATGGTGGCTCAGTTCCAGAGCCTGTTGTCCCCCTTTATCGTCCTGTTCACCGTGCCGTTGGCCTTCACTGGCGGCCTGCTGGGTATGCTGGTCACCGGCCAGCAGCTGACCATGATCTCCCTGATGGGCTTCATCGTCCTGATGGGTACCGTCGTCAACAACGGTATCGTCTTCGTGGACTACGCCAACCAGCTGCGTCTGGGCGGTCTGGAGCGCCGTGCGGCCCTTGTTGCCACTGGCAAGACCCGTATGCGCCCCATCCTCATGACCACCCTGACCACCGTTCTGGCCATGCTGCAGATGGTGCTCAGCAACGATATGGCGAGCCAGCTCATGAGCGGCATGGCCATCGTCATCATCTGCGGCCTGAGCTATGCCACCCTGATGACCCTGTACATCGTCCCCATCCTCTACGACATCCTCTTCAAGAAGCCGCCGCTGGTGGTCGATGTGGGTGACGACGGGATGGACGACATCCCCGATGATGCCGCCGAGTACATCGCACAGTCGAACGCCGCCGAGGCTCAGCCGGAGGCGTGACCCTCACATTGAAACGCAAAAGAGACTGCCGCAGCGCGGCAGCCTCTTTTTTGCGTGAGGGCAAAGCCTCTCCCAGAGGGAGAGCCTTTTAAGATGAAAGGATTTTTCGCAATATATCCAAAAAATCTCTCGAAATTTTGGAAGATAAATCTAAAAGCATTCTCACACAAGTCTGGAAAATTGTGCTATAATCATAATTATGGACGAGGCCGGGGCTGCGCTGCCCTGACCGAAAATAATGAAGAAGGAGGCGAGCCTTATGGCACAGTTCCGCTCCAAGCCCTTTGGTGTGACCAAAAACGGCGATAAGGTGGATGAATACATCATCTCCAATCCCGGTGGACTTGAGATCAGCGTGCTGAACTATGGCTGTGTGATCAAAAATCTCTTCGTCCCTACAAAAACGGGTCCGGTGGATGTGGTCGTCGGACACGACACCCTCGCCGACTATGAGGCGGATTTCAACTCATCCGGCAGCACCTGCTGCGGTGCGTTCGTGGGCCGGTATGCCAACCGCATTGAAAATGCGGAATTTTCTCTCAGCGGCAAGACCTACAAGCTGGAAGCCAACAATGGCAAAAATCACCTGCACGGCACCTTCCCCCGCAAAATTTATGATGTGAAGATGTTCGGCGACACCCTTTTGATGGAGACCGAAAGCCCGGCGGGCGAAGACGGTTTCCCCGGAAATCTGAAGGTCAGTGTGCGGTATATCCTCACGCCGGACAACACCCTGCGGATGGACTACCGTGTGTCCACTGACGAGGACACCATCATCAATCTGACCAACCACACCTACTTCAACCTCGACGGCGGCGGCAATGTGCTGGGCCAGAAGCTCCGCATTTACGCTTCCAACTACCTCGAGGGCAACAACGAGACCTGCCCCACGGGTAAGATCCTGCCTGTGGACGGTACGCCGATGGACTTCCGCACCGGAAAGCCTCTGGGACGCGACCTCGACACCGGCTTCTACCAGACCACCATGGCGGGCGGCGGCTTCGACCACTGCTATGTCCTCGACCGGCCCCGGGGTGCCAGCCAGAGCCTCTGCGCCTGGGCGTCCAGCGACAAGACCGGCATCAGCATGAAGATGTACACCACCCAGCCGGGCATCCAGCTCTACACCGGCAACTTCCTGCAGGACTGCCCCTCCCCCGGCAAGGGCGGCGTCCCGCTGGAAAAGTACGGCGGCTTTGCCCTTGAGACCCAGCACTTCCCCTGCAGCCCCTCTCACCCGGAGTTCCCGACGACGGTGCTGCGGGCAGGCAAAGTCTTCCGAGCCAACACTACGCTCCGCTTCTTCACCGGCCGTCAGTGCGGCCGTTTGTAAGCAAATATCAGCCGCAGCAAATGGCAGCTCTCTTGCGGGAGCTGTCCTTTGCTGTTTTTTGGGTGTCCTCTCCATGCCTTGCGGACTAAAAATCTTTGCAGTTCATCAGACTGGCCGAAAAGATGCAACAAAAATACATTTTCATAAAAAAGCCGGTACTTGATTCTCGGTGCAAAAAGCGGTATCCTTTAGGCAGGCAGAGCACAAGGGCTCTGTGCGAAGCAACATTTGGAACAAGAGAGGTACTGGACATGGCTATTTTGGTTTCCGGCGGCGCAGGCTACATCGGCAGCCACACCTGCATCGAGCTCCTGAATGCCGGCTACGACGTCGTCGTGGCGGACAATTACTATAATGCATCCCCTGTGGTCCTCGACCGCGTCAAGCAGATCACCGGCAAGGACTTCCGCTTCTATCAGGCCGATATGACCAAACACGAGGATGTGGAGAAGATCTTCGCCGAGTGTCCCGACATCACGGCGGTCATCCAGTTCGCAGCCTATAAGGCTGTCGGCGAGAGCGTGTCCAAGCCCATCGAATACTACTACAATAACCTCAACTGCACGCTGGTCATCCTGGATGTGATGCGCAAGCACAACTGCCACAACTTCGTGTTCAGCTCTTCCGCCACCGTCTACGGCGACCCCGCCAGTGTGCCGATCACCGAGGACTTCCCCGTGGGTGCCACCACCAACCCCTACGGCACCACCAAGGCCATGACCGAGCGCATCCTCACCGATGTCTGCAAGGCTGACCCCACCCTGAACGTGGCTCTGCTGCGCTACTTCAACCCCATCGGCGCCCACAAGTCCGGCCTCATCGGCGAGGACCCCAACGGCATCCCCAACAACCTCATGCCCTACATCGCCAAGGTGGCTGTGGGCAAGCTGGAAAAGGTCCATGTCTTCGGCAATGACTACCCCACTCCCGACGGCACCGGCGTCCGCGACTACATCCATGTCGTGGACCTGGCCCGCGGCCATGTCTGCGCCATCAAGAAGCTGGAAACGAACTGCGGCCTCTTCATCTGCAACCTCGGCACCGGCAAGGGTTACAGCGTGCTGGATGTCATCCACGCCTTCGAGAAGGCCTGCGGCAAGCCCATCCCCTACGTCATCGAGGCCCGCCGCCCCGGCGACATCGCCGAGTGCTATGCTGACCCCACCAAGGCCAGGAATGAGCTTGGCTGGGTGGCTGAGTACGGCATCGAGGAGATGTGCGCCGACAGCTGGAACTGGCAGAAGAAGAATCCTGACGGCTACCACACCGCGAACTGAATAAAAAACGATAAGAGCCTGTACGGCGGGTACTTCCCGGGTACAGGCTCTTATTTTTTGCACTTTTTCTGATATTCGAGGAAGGCGACATGATTTTTTTTCAGAGAGCAGTTCAGAACGGCCTCGTTTCTCTTGACAACGCCGGAAAGTTAGCCTATATTACTGTTGTTAATGCAAACTAACAAACGCGCTCGAGAGGAACATTCCATATGACGTTGAAAGATTTGAACATCGGCGAGACCGCCGTGGTCGGGACCGTGGGCGGCGAAGGCGCTCTGCGGCAGCATTTTCTGGATATGGGGCTGATCCCCGGTGAGGAGGTCACGCTGGTCAAATTTGCCCCGATGGGCGACCCGATGGAGCTGAGCATCCACGGCTACGAGCTGACCCTCCGGCTGGACGATGCCGCCCGCATCGGGGTCACTCTGGCCAAAGCCCCGGCGGCGAAAAAGGCAGCGGCAGAAAGTGAAAAGCCGGTGGAGCACCCGGGCCTCGGCGAAGGTGGACGCTACCACACCAAAAAGGGCGAGAACCCTCTGCCCGACGGCACGACCCTTACCTTTGCGCTGGCGGGCAACCAGAACTGCGGCAAGACGACCCTCTTCAACCAGCTCACCGGCTCCAACCAGCACGTCGGCAATTTCCCGGGTGTGACGGTGGACCGCAAGAGCGGTGCGATCCGGAATAACCCGAATACGGAGGTCACAGACCTGCCCGGCATCTACTCCATGTCGCCCTATACCAGCGAGGAGATCGTGACCCGGCAGTTCATCATCGGCGAGAAGCCCACGGGCATCATCAATATCGTGGACGCCACCAACATCGAGAGGAATCTGTACCTCACCATGCAGCTCATGGAGCTGGATACGCCGATGGTGCTGGCGCTGAACATGATGGACGAGATGCGCGGCAACGGCGGCACTGTCCGCATCAATAAGATGGAGGCCATGCTGGGCATCCCGGTCGTGCCGATCTCTGCGGCAAAGAACGAGGGCGTGGACGAGCTGGTGGATCATGCGCTCCATGTCGCAAAGTATCAGGAGCGGCCGGGCCGGATGGATTTCTGCGGCGAGGAGGATCACGGCGGCGCAGTCCACCGCTGCATCCACGGCATCATCCACCTGATCGAGGATCATGCCAAGGCCGCAGGCATCCCGGTGCGCTTTGCGGCCACAAAGCTCGTGGAGGGCGACCAGCGCATCGAGGCGGCCCTGAAGCTCGACCAGAACGAAAAAGAGATGATCGAGCACATCATCGTCCAGATGGAGCAGGAGCGGGGTCTGGACCGCGCCGCCGCCATCGCGGATATGCGGTTCCACTTCATCCACCAGCTGGTGGATCAGACCGTCGTGAAGCCCCGCCAGAGCAAGGAGCAGCTCCGCTCGGCCCGGATCGACCGGTTCCTCACGGGCCGCTATACCGCCATCCCGGCCTTTGTGGGCATCATGGCGCTGGTGTTCTACCTCACCTTCGGCGTCATCGGTCTGGCGCTCCAGAACCTGCTGGAAGTGGGCATTGATGCCCTGACCGCCGCGGTGGACTCCACCCTCACGGCGTGGAACGTCAACGCAGCCGTCCACTCGCTGGTCATCGACGGCATCTTCACCGGTGTGGGCAGTGTGTTGAGCTTCCTGCCCATCATCGTGACCCTGTTCTTCTTCCTCTCTCTGCTGGAGGATACCGGATACATGGCCCGCGTGGCATTCGTGATGGATAAGCTTCTTCGCCGCATCGGCCTCTCGGGGCGCAGCATCGTGCCAATGCTCATCGGCTTCGGCTGCACCGTCCCCGGCGTCATGGCCAGCCGCACCCTGCCCTCGGAGCGGGACCGCAAAATGACCATCCTGCTCACCCCCTTTATGAGCTGCTCGGCCAAGCTGCCCATCTACAGTCTGTTTGCGGCGGCCTTCTTCCCGGAGCACGCGGCTCTGGTGATGGTCAGCCTCTATTTCCTCGGCATTGCGGTGGGCATTCTGATGGCCATCCTGCTGAAGAGCAGTGTCTTTAAGGGCGAGGCCGTCCCCTTTGTGATGGAGCTGCCCAACTACCGCCTGCCCGGCCTCAAGAATGTGGTCCAGCTGCTCTGGGAAAAGGCCCGCGATTTCCTCCAGCGCGCCTTTACGGTCATCTTTGTGGCGACCATCATCATCTGGTTCCTGCAGAGCTTCGACCTGCGGCTCAGCCTCACCGCTGACCCGCAGCAGAGCATCCTTGCATGGCTGGCCAGCGGTATCGCGCCGCTGTTTGCGCCACTGGGCTTTGCCGACTGGCGGGTGTCTACGGCCCTGATCACCGGCTTTATGGCCAAGGAGAGCGTCGTTTCGACCCTCACCATCCTCTATGGCTCTTCTGCGGCCTTTGCCGCCGCGCTTTCCCCGGCGGCGGCTGCACCCCTGCTGGTGTTCTGCCTGCTCTATACGCCCTGCATCGCGGCGGTGGCCTCGGTCAAGCGGGAGCTGGGCGGCAAGTGGGCGTTTATCATGGTGGCAAATCAGTGCATCGTAGCATGGCTGGCGGCCTTCGGCACGCGGCTCATCATGATGCTGTAAAGAAAACGGAAACAGGGAGCGGCCTGCAAGATGCGGGCCGCTCCTTTTCTCTTGACAATCGCTGCGTTTTTGTGCTATTATTACTTCAAATTTGAATGATACAATTTTGAATCACAAGGAGGCGCCCCATGAATACCCCGGGCATCGAATTTGGGCGGAAGACCTCAGCGGCTTACGCCGCCCTCTGCAAGCCCCTGTGCCAGAAGCTCCATCTGCCCCAGACGGCTTTTGACATCCTGATGTTCCTCGCCAACAACCCCGGCTACCAGACCGCCAGCGACGTGGTAGAGGTGCGCAAACTGAAAGCAAACCTCGTCTCGGTGAACGTAGACCGTCTGGTGCAGGAGGGCTACCTCGTCCGCGAGGCTGACCCCGGCGACCGCCGCCGCACCCTGCTGCGCTGCACCGAAAAAGCCTGCCCCATCATCGAGCAGGGCCGGGCCTTGCAGGAGGAATTTGGTGCGCGTCTGCTGGAACACACCAATGAAGCACAGCGAAAGGCGTTCTTCGAGACGATGGACATTATAAATGAGAATCTGAACGCCATTCTGGAAGGAGAAGCATGAACATTTTATTTACGATCTTAGTCACCTTTTTCGCCGGCATGGGCGCGGGCCTTGGCACCGGCTTTGCGGGCCTGAGCGCGGCGGCTGTCATCAGCCCCATGCTCATCACCTTCCTGCACATGGACCCCTATATGGCCGTGGGCATCGCCCTCTCGTCAGACGTGCTGGCCAGCGCCGTCTCAGCCTACACCTACTATAAAAATAAGAATCTCGACATCAAAAACGGCCTTATCATGATGGTGAGCGTGCTGGTGTTCACGGTGGTGGGCAGCTGGGTAGCCAGCCTGCTCCCCTCGGCCACGATGGGCAGTTTCTCGGTGTTCATGACCTTCCTGCTGGGCATCAAGTTCATCGTCCGGCCCGTCATGACCACCAAAGAGGCCATGACGGGCGTCAGCGCAAAGAAGCGGGCCATCCAGTCCATCGTCTGCGGCGTCCTCATCGGCTTAATCTGCGGCTTTATCGGCGCAGGCGGCGGCATGATGATGCTCCTCATCCTCACCAGCGTCCTCGGCTATGAGTTGAAAACGGCTGTAGGTACCAGCGTGTTCATCATGACCTTCACGGCCCTGACCGGAGCTGTCAGCCATTTCGCCATCGGCGGTGCGCCGGTCTGGCACGTCTGGGCGCTCTGCGTCGTCTTCACCCTGCTGTGGGCGCGCATCGCGGCGGTCTTTGCCAATAAGGCCGACGCCAAGACCCTTAACCGCGCCACCGGCATCATCCTCGTCATCCTCGGCGTGGTGGTCATGGGCTTCAACTGGCTCAGCTGACCGTATCCGGACAAAAAGAAATGCCTGTGCGGCAGATGCTGCACAGGCATTTTTAATGTTCTTTTAACGGACGAACTCGACCTCAACGTCGCCGTTCTTGGTGGCGAGGTTCAGCTTGTTGGGGGCATCTGCATTCTGCTGCAGGGTGTCCTTGCCGAAGAAGACGAAGTTCTTGTCGCTGGCGTCGGAGACGCGGATCTTGCCGCCGCCTGCGGCCAGCTCAAAGCCGTAAGAGCTGCCGCTGCCGATCACAGAGCCGGTGATGCTGCCGTTCTGCACCTTGGCATTGCAGACGTTCGCAGAGATGTTTTCCAGCTTGAGGGTGCCGCTGTTCTGGATGGTGGCAGCCACATTCTGGGAGGTGACGCCGCTCATGGTGATCTTGCCGTTGCGGGTGGTGCCGCTCAGGGTGGAACCGTTGAAGTTCGATACCTCGATGCGGCCATTGTCGGTGGTAAGGCTGGCGGTCTGTGCCGAAACGCCGGCCAGCGTGATGCTGTCGTTGGTGGTGCTGACGGTGATGTTTGCCAGCGTCTGGCGGGGTACCTGCAGCGTCAGGGTGCAGCTGCGGGTGTCCTGGCTCTGGATGACAAGGGAAGCGTTGGGCTCCCGGGTCTTGGTCACGGTGAGGGTGCCGCCCGCCACCGTGAAGTCGTAGAGCTTGGAGCTTTCAAAGGCGTAGCTCGAGGTGTAGGTGTAATCGGCGCGGATGTGGTCGATGTCGGCGGCCTGCAGAATGACCGCAGCGCTGTTGTCCTGCACCACGATGGTGTTGATGCCGGCCGGTGCGTCATAGCTGGCGCTGTAAGTGGCCACAGATGCTGCCGCGCCGCAGAAGAGCGCAGCCGCCGTGACAGCTGTCAGAAGAGCGAGAAGAAACTTTTTCATAAGGAAAACCTCCTGTCGCAATAAAATAGATGAGCGGAATGTCCCGCAGAAGATTTTACTTTATCCGTCCGGGCCGCAGCTGCGGCTTGGATAGAATTTCTCACCCTAAAAATACCGCAGCAGAGAAAAAAAGTCAAGAGAGAAAAAATGAACAATAAAAAACGCCTGCACAGTGGTGCAGGCGCAAAAGCAGGATAAATTATTTTTCTTCGATGGTGGAGTGCTCGATGACATAGTCGGCAGCGCGGCGGATGCCCTCGTTGCGGCGGATGGCCTCCACGTTGGACGCAGCCTTGACTTCCTCGAGGGTCTTCTTGGTGCGCTCAGCGCGCTCGGACAGGGTCTTGTCGATGTCCTCCTCAGTGGGGACGAGGTTCTCGTTCTGAGCGATCTGCAGCAGGGCCATCCGGGCGCGGGTGTTCTTCTCCGCAGCGGTGCGGACAGCGGCAGTGAAGCTCTCGCGGGTCTGATGGATCTGGCTCAGGTAGAGGTCAAGGCTCAGGCGCTGCATCTGCAGCTGCTGCTGGATCTGCTCCATCTCCTGCTGATAGGCACTCTCGACGAGAACGCTGGGCAGCTCGCCCTCAGCGGCTGCGGCCAGCTGGGTGAGGATGGCGTCCTTGGCGCGGTTGAGCGCAGCGGCGTGTTTGTTGTCGTGGAGCTGCTGACGGATCTGGGCGCGGAACTCGTCCATGGTGTCCACATTGGCAGCCTTCTTGGCAAAATCGCTGTTCAGTGCGGGCAGCTGGCGGACGCAGACGTCGTGCAGCTTGATTTTGAAGACCACGGGCTTGCCGGCCAGGTCCTTGACGTGGTAGCGGGCCGGGAAGGTGACGAAGATGTCGAACTCCTCGCCGCCCTTGTGGCCGAGGATGCCTTCCTCGAAGCCGGGGATCATCCGGCCGCTGCCCAGCTGCAGGGTCTGGTTCTGGGCGGTGCCGCCGTTGAAGGGCTTGCCTTCCAGCAGGCCCTCGTAGTCGATGTGGACGATGTTGCCCTTGACGGCCGGACCCTTGTGAGGCACCAGCTCAGCGGCCATGGCGCGGCGGCGCTCCAGCACAGCGTCGATCTCCTTGTCGGTGACTTCCGGGGTGACGCACTCGGTCTTGAAGCCGGTGGTCTGGGTCAGGCTCAGCTCAGGCTGCAGGGCGGTGGTGGCGGTGGCCACAAAGCCCTCGTCCTTTTTCACGCTGACCAGGTCGTAGACCGGCTCATCCACAGCGTGGAAGCCGTGTTCTGCCATCGCTGCGTCGTACAGGGCCGGGACATCCTTGTCCATCAAATCGTTGATGGCGTCGTACCAGAAGGTGTGCTCGCCGCGGTCGGCCTCGATCTGGGCGCGGTCAGCCTCGCCCTTGGCAAAGCCCTTGATGGTGTACGTTGCGCGGGTGCGCTCGTACACGGCGTTGGACGCAGCTTCCAGCTCTTCAGCCGAAGCGCTGAAAGTCATTTTGCAGACACTCTTTTCGGGAGTTTCCACGCTTACCAGTTTCATAGGTTCTACCCTCCGTGCTGCCCCCTGAAAGGGCGAAATTCAAAGCATTATAAAGTTATTATAGCACAATAAGCTCAAAAGCGGTATAATAAAAAGAAAGAAAATCTGTTCTTTTGTCAGCGAATGGGCTCCCGGGCGCTGCAAAACGGAAGGAAGTGTACACCTCATGCGTCTGTTCGACGTTCTCGGGCCGGTGATGATCGGCCCCTCCTCCAGCCATACGGCGGGTGCGGCCCGCATTGGATATACGGCCCAGAAGCTGCTGGGCGACGTCCCCGCCGAGGCGGATATTGGGCTCTACGGCAGCTTTGCCACCACAGGCCGGGGCCACGGCACCGACCGTGCGCTGGTGGCGGGCCTGCTGGGCCTCCGCCCGGACGACCCCTGCCTGCCCGACAGCTTCGCGCTGGCCGAGGAGGCCGGCATGAAGTTCACCATCCATCCGGTGGAGCTCCGTGCCGCCCACCCGAATACGGCGGTGCTCACCTTAAAGAGTAAGGCGGGCCGGACCCTCGTCCTGAAGGCGGCCTCTGTGGGCGGCGGACGCATCCGCGTGACTGAGATCGACGGTGTGCCTGCCGACTTTGGCGGTGACAGCAACACCCTTATCATCCATAATGAGGACACCCCCGGCTGCATCGCCGAGGTCACTATGTCGCTGGCCCAGCGCCGCATCAATATCGCGTCCATGCAGGTGTTCCGCGCCGCGACGGGCGGCTACGCCGTTATGGTGCTGGAATGCGACTCCCACATCCCCCACATGCTGGAACAGCAGATGGCCGTGATGCCGGGCATCCGCAAAGTTACCTGCCTGAACATCGACGAGCCGGAAGAATGCGAGGAGGGCTGAGAAGTGTCGTTTTTATCCTGTGAAGAGATGCTGGCCGCTGCCCGTAGCCAGAATATTTCCCTTTCGGAGGCCATCCTCCGCAGCGATTTAGCCGAGAGCCGCCTCACCGAGGCCCACAGCCGGGAGATGATGCACCACCTCTGGCAGGTGATGCAGGCCACCAGCCGGGACTATGACCCGGCCCAGCGCAGCCGAAGCGGCCTTTCGGGCGGCGATGCAGCCAGGGTGGAGCAGGCCCATCAAGAAGGAAAGAGCCTTGGCGGCGATTACCTCGCCGCAGTGACTGCCGAAGCTCTCAAGACCGCCGAGTGCAACGCCTGCATGAAGCGCATCGTCGCTGCTCCCACGGCGGGCAGCTGCGGCGTCCTGCCCGCTGTTCTGCTGCCGCTGGCCCGCAGCGGCGAGGCCGACGAAGAGTCCATTTGCGACGCCCTCTATGTCGCCGCCGGGTTCGGTCAGGTCGTCGCGGCCCGCGCCACTCTCGCGGGCGCGGAGGGCGGCTGTCAGGCCGAGGTGGGCGCTGCCAGCGCGATGGCAGCCGCCGCTCTCTGCCACCTCAAGGGCGGCGCGCCGGAGCAGTGCGCCGCTGCCGCCGCAATGGCTCTGGGCAACCTGCTGGGCCTCGTCTGCGACCCCGTGGCCGGCCTCGTGGAAGTTCCCTGCGTCAAGCGGAATGTCGTTGGCGCAGTGAATGCCGTCTCCTGTGCGAATATGGCCCTTGCCGGGGTGGACTACGCCATCCCCTGTGATGAGGTCATCGACGCCATGGGCCGCGTGGGCAGCCTGCTCTCCCCCGACCTCCGCGAGACCGGTCAGGGCGGTCTTGCCGCCACGCCCACCGGCGTCCGCATTGCGCAGGCTCTGGCAGAGCAGGGCTGATGCATAGAAAATAAAAGAAAAGTGGATGAAAAGACGTTCTTTTTCAGGAATCTCAAAAATATTTCCGAAAAAGTGTTGACAAAACCCCGGTTCAGTGATAAAATACATCATGTTCCGAACGGAACGT
>OGIA01001448.1_pt1 | contig 15278 bp, 11 predicted proteins | sample 1571671 | NCBI WGS metagenome assembly OGIA01 (sample SAMEA2582027, study PRJEB24529) | metagenome | biome: Human gut stool | place: China | collected 2011
CATGCCGGCCTCGTTCGAGAAGAGGCCGCGCTTGATGCCCGTCATGATCGCCATGCCGAAGCCCGCGCCCATCACGGCCTCAAAGTCGAAAGCGCTCTTGACGATCAGCACGAGCATATCAGGCACGAGCGTGATGTTCATCACGGTCACGATGAGGGCAACGAGCAAATAAGCGCCCGCCATGAAGGGAACCATGAAGCCCACGACCTTGGCGATGCGGGTCACGCCGCCGAAAATGACGAGCGCCGTCAAAGCAGCGACAACGCCGCCCACCACTTCGGGCGAGAACCCGAACGAGGTCTTCATCGAGAGGGCGATCGTGTTGGCCTGCACGGAATTGAAAATGAGGCCGTAGGTGACCGAGATAAGCACCGCGAAGACCATTGCAAAGAATGGCGAGCCCAGAACGTTGCCGATGTAGTAGGCCGGGCCGCCCACAAAGCCGCCGCCCTTCTTCGGGGCCTTGTAGACCTGAGCAAGCGTCGATTCGACGAAGCCCGTCGCGGCGCCGAGGGTCTCCACCCAAAATGGGTAATGCAAATCTTTGCTTGAGGGCTCAATCCCACCCTTTATGAGCAATATCCCTATATTCGTCTTTGACCTCCTTCCCGTCCTGTTTGTAGGTGACCGTCACTTTGTTCGTGTAGTTCGGGTAAAGCCCGAAGACGGGAATGCCGTCGTGCTCCAGGAACGTTTCGGGGCCCACGTCATAGGCGATATCAACACCCTTTTCGCCTTTCCCGTGAACCACCACGTGAATCGACTCGGCATTCTTGCCGGCGCGGTCGATCACGGCAACAAGCGGAGTGTGCCCGTAGGGGTTCACGATTACGGCCCCGAGGTGAGTGCCCTTGGGAGCGGGTGCGGGCGGGTAGCTCGCGAAGGCGGCGCTGGACAAAAGCGTGGCGGCCGCCACGGCGAGGACGCATTTCTTAAACATGCCGTTTCTCCTTTTTGAAACAAATCAATCGGCGGAGGGGATTCTATGGGGCATGTTCATTCGGGCGAGATACTTAAAACCGAAACAGGATATTCCGAAATATGAAACGCGATCCGTTCAACCTAGAGCTGTGCCGATTTCTGCGAGTTCTCATGGAAACCCATAACTTGACGGCTGCGGCAAATCGCCTCGGGTTCTCGAAGCCCGCTGCTTCGCGGATGCTCGGCAACCTCAGGGAGTATTTCGGAGATCCTCTCTTCATCCCTTGCCAACAGGGAATGCGACCAACGCCTCGCATGTACGAAATCGGCCGGGTGCTCGGTCGTCTGGAGTCGTCGATTGAGACGTTGTACGAGGGCGAATGCTTCAATCCGAGCGAATCGGAGCGCGTCTTCATCGTGACGACGCGAGGACTGTTGCAGATAGATCTTTTTACGTACCTCACACGCCGATTCCGGACGGAAGCTCCCAAGATCCGCCTCGTGCATCAACACCGCTCTGACCGGAGTTTCGAGCAGCTTCTCGAAGGCAAGATCGATGTCATCATCGCGCCCGACAAATTTATTCCGCCCGAATGCCGTCACGTGCCGCTGTGCCCGCTGTCTCTCGGTGTGGTCGCCCGCCGAGGTCACCCTCTGTTTGCCGACCATCCAGCGGGAAAGCCGATCGACACGAAGTCTCTGAAGGACTACCCGCGGGTCATGGGGCAACTCACCACGGAGTTTGCGGATGCAACCTTCGATGCGCTCGTGCAAGCCTTGCCCCAACGCGTTACGGTGCAAAGCAACGACCCGATGTCTCTGCTCGGGATCCTTGCCGAAACGGATCACATTCTCATTTCGCCTTTGGTAGGCGCCCTCTCCGCGGCTCCTTATTTCAACTTGGAATTCCGTCCACTGCGCCCCAAAAAGCATGGAGAGGGTGCGGGATCGATCGCGCTTATCTGGTCTGAAACGCATCAAAACGACAAGGCTCACATCTGGTTCCGACAGGTGATCAAGGACTGGGGTGTCCGAATGAGCGCCGAGATCGAAGCTAACATCAATATCGACTGAAAGACGACATCCGGAAGCCGCCGTCGGAAATTACCCGACCTCGGACGGATCGGAAAGATTGGTCGGAGCGGAACTTTTTGCGACCGGAATCGCCACGCGTGCCGAGAGGCTTCCCGTGCCGCCGCGTTCAAACGTAAGTCGTCCCGAGTGGTTTTCGACAATGCTCTGCACGATCGAAAGCCCGAGACCGAGCCCCTTCTTCTTTGGGCGAGGGGGCAGGCTTGGAGAAACGTCGCAGAAGATCTTCTTCAATCGGCCGTCCGTTGCCGGAAACGATGAGAAGCGCATGCGTTTCTGTGAAGACAACCGTCGCCGTGACCGTGGGGGTGACTTTCGACGGGAAATGGCCGTCCGTCACCTGCGTGTCGAGCGATTCGAGCGCGAATTTTGATGAGGTTCACGGCTACCAACTCCATCTCGAAGGGATCCGCTTCGATCGTCACGTCTTCGAAGGGCGTGGCGACGATCACCGATTTCCACCGGCCGGTGACGGTGAGGTCCATGACGGCGGAGCGCACGACGTCTTTGAGCGCCACCCTCTGGCGGCTCGCGTCCCGACGCTTCGCGTAGCTCCTCACTCGCGTGCCGATCGCATCGGCACGGGCTGTTTGGCGGTCCAATTTGTCCAAAACGTCGAGGATCTTCGTAGCAGGAACGCTACCTACGTTCTCGGCATTTCCGACGTGTTCGGCGTTCTGCGCGATTTTCCCCAACCCCAGGCTGTAGAGCAAAATCGCTCCCAGGGGCTGGCGAATTTCGTACGCGAAGATCGTGGAGAGTTGCCCGATGACGCCGATTCGCTCAAGGCGCTCCAGATGTTCGCCCGCCTCGCGGACTTCGTTTTTGAGGTGCTCTTGGGTGTCGAGCGCTTCGACGAGGAGGCGTGTTCGGCGCCGCACGAGTTGTGAGACGCGAACGGAATGCCTCACGGGCCCGAGCGCGGGGACGAGACCGGAGGAGAGACCGCGAGCGAGTTTCGAAAAACGTGCAAGCGCGCCCCGGACGCATCAGAAAGACGTTTGTAGGATCGTTCGGAAGCGAATTGAGGGAAAAGCAACGGGCAGGTTCCCGACCGCCCGGACGAAGGAGAAAAGTTCGCGGTCAAGATCGAAATGTCTACGGTGTCGCGTTCCACCCGCTTTGCGTGGAAGCTGACAAAAAGACGTCTTCGGCGACAGGATCCGTGCCGAAGCTTATGCCTCCCGTTCGCACGAAGTCGGCAAACGGGAGGCATACGGGTCCATCGGGCTGTCGGTCGTATCGGAAGTTCGTCAAGCGTCAGTTTCCTTTTTCCTCCCGAACAACGACCGTTCCGCTCGTTCCCCGTGCGCGCACCGCATGCGAGAGGAGCGATTCGGCCGCGGCGGGCGCCGCGCGGAAAGTGCCGGGCGTCGTCGCGCGAACGCGGTAGGAATAGATCGACTCTTCGCTCGTGACGCGCTCAAGGAGGAAGCGAATGCGGTCTTCGGCGCGTTCGGTCGAGATCGCTTCTTCGCCCGTCACGACTTCAACGGGCGTGCCCGGAGCGTCGGCGAGCGAAAAGCCGCCCGGAAGCAGGTCCGTCACCGCAATTTGGCGAAGGAGATCCCGCACGTCGAATCGCGTACCGCCGTAGCCGCGCAGACGGATTTCCACCGTGACGAGTTCGCCGAGCGCGAATTCTCGGGCTTCCTCGCCTGCGGCGTTCAGGTAACGTCGCTCGATTTCAAAGCCTTCGCTCACGGGCCCCGGCGCTGCGTCGCGCGCAAAGCCCGAGCGGATTGCACTCCAGTAGAGACCGTCAAGCGTCCCCGCTTCGGTTGCGTCGATCCGGAAGTTGAGGCACCCCGGCGCAGTCACCGTGACGCCGTAGGGCGTGCGGTGCGTCTCGGCCCGGGGCTCGAACCCTTCGGCCCACTTCGTGCAGACGGGCTCGGGAGCGGTGTCTCGGGCCTCGGGCGCATGCCCCAACGTACCGCTTCGCATGAGCGCGCGCACCGTGAGGGCTGCGTCGAGCGGTCGCAGATCGTCGCGCGAAAGCGCATCGAGGGCGGCTTCGGTCAGGCGAGTCTCCAACGCCAGGAGTTTCGCCGCGTTCGCCTTTCCGGAAAGTGCGGAGTCGGGTCGGGCGGCCGCCTCCGCAAGCACCGTCGTCATGCGTGCGAGATCCGTCGTGCTGGCGTTCGGATCGATCTCGGCGGGCAGCAGCGTCCGGGCCGCGTCCTTCATCCTCATGAGGTCGGCCGCTCCCGCGAGGTACACCCAGAGCGCGTCTCCGGGGGCGCCCGCAAAGCGTTCCGTCACCGTGCGACGAAGACTTTCGAGCCTGTCCGCGACGAGCGTTCCTTCGCGGGTGAGGACCCAGAGGCCGTAAGCGCGGTCGCGCGCATCCTCAAGCGTTTCGGGAAGGTCGTTGAGCGACGTTTCAAGCGAACGGCGAAGCGCGGGGATCTCCTCGTCAACGGACGGATCGACCCGTCGCGCGTCAAGCATCGTCATCAACGCTTCGGCGCTTGTTGCCGCGTCGGGCTCGTCCCCGGGATAGGGGCTCAAACCCCGAGCGCCGAGGTGCTCGCGAATCGAAGCGCGCAGCGCGGCAAGGCGCCGAGCGCGCTCTTCGGCAAAGGTCGGGAGCTTGTCGTCCGTCGTCGCGTCCGTACCTCCGTTCGCAGCGGGACGCGGCGTCGGTCGGTCGACTTCGTCTTCGCCTGCCGTGGCGGGGCCGTCCGCCGCACGCCAGAGCGTTTCGTCAAGAAGCAACAAAGGCGCCGCCGCAGCGAGCCGCTCGTCAAGCGTCCCCCAGAGGGCGGGGGCCGACGCGGAGAGGCACCCCGACAAGAGCGGCACCGGCAGGCTCGAAACCGAAAGCCGCGTGTCGGCTTCGATCGGGTAGAGCGCATCCGGCCAGGCGATTTCCGCTCCCGTCGCGTCGAACCGCGCCGAGGCGTTCCCGGTCGTCGAGGGTTTCGCGTTTGCGCTTTTCGTACCGAGCCGTCCGCCCGAGCGGGTCGTCTCGAAGAGCGTCGCAGGACGTACCGAAATCGTTTCGTCGACAACGGTCTTGAGGTTGTCTGCCGCAACGTTCGCGCGCAGCGTGAAGAGCCCGGGCTCCGAGGGCGCCGTGAGGGTGCCCGCAAAGGTTTCCGTTTCTCCCGTGCGAAGCGTCACCGTCCCCGAAGCGGGTTGCGGCGCGAAGTCGGGCGCGTCGAGCGTGACGGAGGCCTCAACCGTTTCTTGCGTCGCCGGGCTCTTTTCAGCTTGCGCACTGCGCGTTATGAGGAACGCCCCTCGGAAGGTGTCGCCGGGCGAGAGCGCGGCGGGCAGAACGGGTTCGAGGGCGAGCGGCGGCGCCACGGTCGCGGCGGCGGAGGCCGCAACGAGGGCGCGCCCCGCATCCGCGGTACCGGCAACTTCGGACTTCGCATCGGGTTTCGCTTCGAGCGGCTCGGCCGTTCCGACCGCAAAGATCCGAACCCGACCGTTGAAGCGTTCGGGAAGCGTCATGTCGAACGTTTTCCCTTCGGGGCCCGTCTCGACGAGCCCGCCCCACCAAACGGCGGTTTCGACGCCCGTGCGGCGGAAGGGATTGGTCATCGCGCCCATGGCGGCGCGCGCTTCGAAGTCCCCGCCGAAGGCGGAGAGCGTGGAAGGCAACGCGGGCGCGTCGGGCATCAGGTGCTCGATCAGTTGGCGCGTTTCGACGCCGAGCGCGCGGTCGTCGAGAACGGCGCGTGCCGGATCGGGCGTCGCGTAGTTCGTGAGCGCCAGAACGCCTTCGTCGACCGCCCAGAGGAAGACCTTGGCGGGGCGGTCGGAGGCAACCGTCACGGGAATCGAGCGAGGCGAGTCCGTGCGCTCGGGCGTCGTGATCGTGACCTGCGCGGTGCGCAGTTCACGGTCGATCGAAACGGGGAGCACCGTTTCGGTGTAGCCCTTCAAGAGGCGCGCGTCGGAAAGCGACGCGTTCGAGGGGTCCGTTGCCGCGGTCTTCATCACGGCCGCGTGGAGGTAGTGCCGCCCCGGGGCGACGCCTTCGGGCACGGTCCACTCGATCGTGTTGTCCCCCGCTTCGACGTCCGCCCAGAGGGCGTCTTCGACCTCGGCGCCTTCAAGCGTCAGGAGAGCCTTGCCGCGGTAGGGGGAGAGAACGGAAAGCTTCACGCGTTCGCCCGCGCGTACGGAATTCTTTTGGAGGACCGCCTTCACTTCGGCCGTTTGCAATTCCTCCGTCGAGGCTTCGAGCGTGTCGGCCGCGACGTGGTAGGGAATGCGGCCGAGCGACGTTCCGTCCGCCGCAGCAAGCTCGACGAGGAAGTCGCCTGCTTCGGCGGTCGGGAGCGTCACGACGACGCGCCCGTTCGCTCCGGTGACGGCTTGTGTTTCGCCCGCGGGCACGGTTCCGTAGGATTCGCGGATCGTGACGCGACCCGAAGCGTCTTCGGCGAGTTCCGTTACGCTGCGGCGCTTCGCAAAGCGCGCCGTGAGGGTCGTTCCCGCCGCGGGTTTGAGATTCGGATCGACGAGCGCGATTTCCATTGCGACGGGCGCGTTTTGCGCGAGCCAGTCGGTCGTGCGGCTCGTGTCGACCAAGCGCCAGCCCGCCATCAGGCGCGCAGACGAAACAAGAAACGCCGTCTCTTCCGTCACGGCGCGGCCGCCTTCGAGTTCGAAACCCTCCCAATGCACGTTCGCACGGTAGGTGGCGGGGGTGAGTTCCCCGAGGGGAAGCGTTGCGCGCGCCGCGCCCGTGCGGTCCGTTTCGACGGTCGCAATCGGGAATTCGCGGTACGCGACGACGGGAGCGGGCAACGGATCGAGGAAGTCGTACGCTTCCCAGCCCGGGAACGTGATCGAACCCGCGTTGGCGGCAAAGAGCGTCCCCGAGACCGTACGGCCTTCCGCGGCCGACCCCGTACGCTGTACGAGCGAGAGAAGCGCTTCGCGGTTTTCCAGGGGCACCCACCCCGCGGGCAACGAGCCCGTATCGACCGTAAGGCGCAGCGTCTCGGGCGCGAAGTCTTCGACCGCCACGCGTGCGGTCGAGAGAATGCGACCGTCCCCGACCGTCACGTCGCACCGTACGGACCCCGAAACGAAATCCTTCGGGATCGTCCAATCGAAGTTGACGAGCCCCTCTTTGCCCGCCCGAAGGGCGCGTTCGGCAAGCAACTGCCCGCGACCGTCGGTGACGCGCAGTTTCAGGGGGAGGCTTTCGGGCAACGCTTTCCCGTCGGTCGATGCGACGATCGCCGCAAAACGCACGGTTTCGCCCGAGCGGTAGAGGCCCCGGTCCGCAAACGCGAGCGCCGCGAGATTTTCGTTGCTCGCACGCCCCGCCGTCTCGAAGCGCGAGAGGTTCGACAGGTTTTCGTAGTCGGAAAGCGAAATCCACGCGAGGTCCGTCGTTTTCCCGTCGGCTTCGCGTTTGAGAAGAATCGCGCTCGGGCGCTTTTCGCGCTCCAGCCCTGCGGTGGAACGGAAGCGCGCACGGCCCGTCGCATCGGTTGCAGCCCGTTGCAGTACCGTCCCGTTCGCGGCCAAAAGGAGCGCCGTACGCTCGGCGGCGGGAGCGCCCGTATCAAGTTCGAGCGCGAAAAGGTCGATCGAGCGGTCGGCGTTTTCTTTGACGACGAGCCCCGTATTCGTAATGAGCACGCTCCGTTCGGTCGTCGTGCGGGCGCGGCGCTTGCCGTCCTTATCAATCACAAATCCCGTGAGCGTCACGCGGTAAAGGCCCGGGCCCTGCTCGGCGAGGAAGGGTGCGAAGTCGATCGCACCGAACCGGGTTTCTCGGGTTCCCTCCGCAGGGCCTTGCGCACCGAGCGCGATCGTGCCCGTACGCGCGTCGACTGCGGTATCGGAGGCCGCCGCATTCGTAAGTGCCCGCGGCATGTCGGCCGCCGAGGCGAGGAAAGCGTCGCGCACTCGTACGATCCGATAGTCGACTTCGTCCACGGCCGAGGCGGCGAAGGTGAGCGTTTTCGTACCCGAGAGGGCGAGAACATGCCCGGGCTGCAAAAAGTCGAGCCGACTTCCCGGGTCGGGTAACGCCACGGCCGCAGTCCACGCGGTGCGAAGCCCCGCCGTACCCGGTGCGGCAAAACCTTCCGGAAGCCGCAGAACGGCGTAGCGCCCGGCGGGCGCCGTAAAGCGGATGCGGTGTTCGACGGCGGGCGCGTCGGCCGCATCCGCGGAGCGCGCCTTCAACGGGGCGGAGCGCTTGAGGACGTTCGCATCCAAAGCGGGTACCGCCGACCAGTTCGTGTTTGAGGCGGCGTCGTCGTTGAGCTTTTCGGGAAGGAGTTTCACCTCCAGCGCGCGCACGAGCGCTTCCGTCGTGACGTTCATCGAGGTCGTCACGAGCACTTCGTACACGTCGTTGAGATTGTCGTCGCGCGTGCTCGAAATCGAAACGCCCGTCACCTGAAAGAGCGTCGATTCGCCCGGAAGGCCGAGCGCCAATTGAGCGTTCCCGGAAGCATCCGTCCCCGAGGCCGTCAACCATCCGCCCAAGCCGTCGGCCCGCACGGAGGCGGCCGCCCCGGGAATCGTCGCCCGAAGTTCCGCGGGATCGCGCCCGAGTTTCAGAATCGGAATCCGAACGTAAAACGCTTCCGGAGCGTCCTTTTCCCAGATGAAAAGAGGACGGCCGAGTTCGGGCAAGTCCGCCTTCGTCGCTTTCGGATTCCCCGCCACCCGTTCGATCTCGAAACGTCGCTCGAAGTCCGCGCGATCGACGACGGTGGTCAGCATCCCCGAAAAGATTGCAAAACGCTTGCCTTTCGGATCGGGGTCGATCAGGAGGGCGCTTTCGTCCGAAACGAGGGCAAGCGGAGGAAGCGTTGCCGTCGCCTCCCGGGCGGTGAGACGCACGCCCGCGGGAAGTGTCAGGCCCGACAGGTCGATGCGAACGGTTTCGTTCGGCCGCCAGGGCTTTTCGGGCGTAAAGACGAGGGACGAGCCCTGAGCGCGCCAGACGCCCGGGAGTTCCGGCGTCATCCGAATGCCTTCGACGCGCGAACCCGAGCGCCCGATCGAGCGGCGGCATTTTGCGTACCAGTCGTCGCCCCAGAGCGCGCGACAGGCTTTTTCGTCGGGAAGAAGCGTCACGGTGAGGGGTGTGAAGGCGCCCGTCGCGGCGTGTGCTTCGGGGGCGAGCACCGCGCTCGCAGCGCTCGTGCGCGCCTCGGCTCGCGCTGCGCCTCGAGCGTTTTGCGACGTTTCCGCACGCGTCCCCGATTCCGTAACACCGAGCGCGCGCTCGAAGGGATAGGGCTCGTTCTGAGCGGCCTGAGCAGTCTCAACGCCGTGAACAAGGGAAAGCGCGCCCGCGGATCCGAGCGCGAGAATAAGAGCGGCATCAAGTGCCGTACGCCGTGTGTACGGACGTCCTTCTACGTCGGGACGGTGTGCGAAAGCGGGAAGTTTAGACATGGTTCCTCCGGAGAAGCAGCGGCACGAACGATATCGGGGCGTGCAGGCATGCAAACGCGCAAACCTGCAAACGGTCGAATGACGGAGTGTCCGAGGGCCGCGGTTTCTTTGAGGATAGCCGTTCGAGGAACGGCACCGAGCGCGAATTTGTATGCACTCGTACCGAGCTCGACCGCAGGCCCCCGCGCTGCCCTTGCCATCATGCGAAGTTTGCGATCGCCCAGAGAAGGGGAAGAGCCGCAACCAGCCCGATCGTCGTCACGCCCACGGCTTCCGAGACAAACGCGTCGTCCGCACCCGCACTGCGGCAGAGCACCGCAATGACGGACGAAACGGGCATGGCGGCGGACGTGATGAAAACGCGCCGCATCGTCTCGTCCATGTCCAAGGGCATCGTGACGAGGTACATCACGAGGGGCCGTACGATGAAGCACGAAGCGCACACGAGTTTGAGTTCGAGCGGCAGATGTTTGAAGGGTTCGACTCCCACGCGGTGGACCACCATGCCGATGAAAAGGAGTGCCAACGGTGACGTCACGGCCCCGATCGTGCGGGTCGTGCCCGCAACGACGTCGGGAACCGGAATCGGAACCGCCACCGCGAGAAGCCCCGCAAGAAACGCGAGAAACGGAGGCGAAAGGAGCATTCGCAGGCTTTCGGACGAAACGAGGGGAGGTTTCGGGCCGCCTCGGGCCGCAACACCGTCGAGCTTTACGGCGTAAAGCCCCACCGTCCAAATGAAGACGAGGTTCGCGAAAAAGTAGACGAGGAGGTAGGGAATGCCTTCGGGACCGTAAAGAGCGGTCGTGAGCGGTACGCCGACAAAGAGAACGGTCGAGCCCGTAAAAGACGCGACGAACGCGCCGCGCACCTCGCGGCGTACGAACCCCGCACGAATCAGAAGGAGCGAAATCGCCGTGTTGATCCCGACCGTGACGAAAGGAACGAACGCGCTTTCCAAGAGCTCGATCAGCGCTTCGTGAGAAAACTTCGAAACGACGGAGTGGAAAAGATAGAAGGGGAGCGTAAAGGTGACGATTTTCGCCGCCGTCGCGCGTTCTTTTTCGCCGAACGTGCCGCGTCGGGCGGCCCACCAACCGCAGGCCGAAACCAGAATGAGAACCAAGACGTTCGAAAGCGAACTTTGCAGAGCTTCGAGCACGGATGCCTCCCGACGGGCGCCGCGAACCGCAACGTGCGCCGAGAGGGGCGGCGCCGCCCGCTTCGCCTCGGGGGAACGGGCGCTCGTCCGGACTCGGAAGGCGCCTCTCGGAGAAAGTGTAGCGCGTCGCTCTTCCCTTGGGAATTCGGAAAATTCGGGGAAATCGAACCGAAAAACGCAAAGCCCGAAGTACCGTGCGATACCCCGGGCTTTCCGGTTTTCAGGCCTGACGGTCGAGCATGTCGCGGTGTGCGGCTTCGCCTGCGTCGTGGCCCGCGTGACGCGGTTTGGGCCAGCGCATCGACACCGTCACGGCAAGCATCCCGGCGAGGTCCGACGCGCCGATTCCGAGGCGGGTGTTCCCCGCCGAGCGCAACATCGCGCACGCGGGTTCGACCGAGAGTTCGACGATGCGCTTCAGTTCGGCCGTGGGCCTGAGGAAGTAGGCGGCGTTGTGCGTGCGCAGAATCGCCGCAACCGGTTCGTTCGTTTCGGCGGAAAGAACGAGCGCGTTCACGACGGCCTGCAGGAGGTCCTTCTCGCGGATCCGCTCCGCCCAGTGTTCGGGGTCGTCGTTTCGGCCCCCCTTCGACTTGTATTCAACGGAGACAAGCCCGCCCGGAATCCGAATCACGGCGTCGGGCTGCGCGAAAAGATCGCCCGAACGGAAGGTGGCGCGGTCCGACTCCTTGAACAGCAGCGTGCACGCTTCGGTCGGCAAAAAAGGAACGAGCCGTTCGACGGGGTTCGCAAGCGCATTCACGGCGTCGGCGGGGAAAAAGACCGCTTCGATCGACATGCCGCAAAAGTTCGCGTGTCCGGTCGTGAGCCCTTCGATCGGACGGAAGGGCAGCGAAAGGAGCAGTTCCCCGAGCCGAACGGACGGGAGGGTTTCGGGGGCGGCAGGCGCAGTACTCGACGTCGCGGAAGTCGAGGCGGCACGTGCGGCCGCGTTCGCTCCTGCGATTGCCGATACACCTTCCCGCACGACGTCGGCGGCCGTCTGTTCGTCGTCCGCCTCACGGTCGGCGCGGCGTTTTCCCAAGTGCGGCTCTTCGGTTTCCGAAAACCGGGCGGTCGTTGCTTCGCGCAGACGCGCGAGTCCGATCGCGCCGCGCGATTTCGGCGCACGCGCAAGCGGGTCGTTCGAGGACGTCCGGACTTTGCCGCCGCGAATCGCACGCACGATTTTGAGTACGACCGAGGCGAGCGCGATCGTAATGAGAACAAAGAGCAGTATGCCGAGGACCGCAAGGCCCGCGGGCGACAATAGCCAGTCGCGAAGTTCGGAAAGGGCGCTCATCGGCGGGCTCCCTTGGTCGGGCGGCCCGTACTCGTACGGTCGGCGTGCGACGATTTCGCCGCCTGAGCGCGGTGTCCCGCGGGCTTGCCGCGCTTATCGCTCTTCACGCTCTTGGCGAACGTGCCGTGCTTTTCCCCTTTCTTTTCCCCCTTGCGCGAGGCGCCCACGGGCGCGTAGCGAGGCGCAACGGCGCCTGACGGGGCCGCGAGGAGCGCAAAGACCGTGGGGAGTTTCGGGAGAGCCCGTGCCTCTTCGGGCTGTTCGAGCCAGAAGCGTTTCCACGCGTCGACGCGCATCGTGCGAATCGATTCGGCCGCCCCCGTCACGTCGGTCGCAACGGTGAGGCGCGTATCGGCGGCAAGCGTTTCCACGAGGCTCGTCATCATCGAGCTGTTGCGGTAGGGCGTTTCGATGAAAAGCTGCGTTTCGGACGCGCGGCTTTCGCTTTCCGCATGTTTGATGGCCGCACGGCGTTCGTCTTCGCGAATCGGGAGGTAGCCGAGAAAGCGGAAACGTTGCCCGTCGAGGCCCGAGGCCATGAGCGTAAGGAGAATCGAGGAGGGGCCCACGAGCGGCACGACGCGCCCGCCCGCAGCCTGCACGCGGGCGGCGATCTGAGCGCCCGGGTCCGCAACGCCCGGACACCCCGACTCGGAAAGAACGGCCATGTCAAAACCCGCGCGCAGGGGTTCGAGCCACGCGTCGATTTGAGTCGGATCGGGGTCGTGCCCGATTTCGACGATGGAGAGTTCGGCGACGGGCTTCGGGTGTCCGAAGGTGCGAATCGCCCCGCGGGCACTCTTGGCGGCTTCGACGAGCCAGTGGTCGATCCGACTCGCAAGCGAACGGACGTCGGGAGGAAGCGCGGCCGTGACCGTACCGTCGCTGATCAGATTCGGAAAGAGGTAGAGGGTGCCCGGCATGGGTGGTGCCTCGCGGTGGAAACGCACGACGGGAAGGGTGCGGTTACGAAAAGGACCTCCGAAGCGGCGCTCGGAGGTCCTTCGACGAAGAAAAAAGGGAGCGCGGGTTGGCTCAGCAAGTTTCGCCGAGCCCGTCGATCGCTTCGATGCCCGCGTGCGCGAGAAGCGTCGTGAGCTTCATGAGCGGAAGGCCGATCAACGACGTCGGATCGTCCGAGGAAACGCTTTCCATGAGGGCGATGCCGAGCTTTTCGATCTTCGCCGCCCCGGCGCAGTCGAAGGGCTTTTCGCGTTCGACGTAGGCTTCGATCGTGCGTCGCGTGAGCGGGCGCAGTTTCACGGTCGTCGCCGAAACAAGTTTTTCGGCCTTTCCTTCGGCATCGAGCACGCAAAGCGCCGTGTAGAAGATGACGGTATTCCCCTGCATCGCTTCAAGCTGCTCGACGGCCCGCTCGAAGGTGTGGGGCTTTCCGAGCTTCACGCCGTTGAGGTCCGCCACCTGGTCGGAGCCGATCACGACCGCTCCGGGGTGGTTCGCCTGCACGGCGCGCGCTTTCATTTCCGAAAGGCGCAACGCGGTGTCCTTCGGGGTCTCCCCGGGAAGGCTCGATTCGTCGATGTCGGGGCTCTCCGTGATGTAGTCGAGGCCGAGACGGTTGAGGAGCTCGCGGCGGTAGCGGGAGCTCGAAGCAAGGATAAGAGTGGGCTGAGTCATGATCCCGTCATTGTAGCGGGTCCGTCCGAAACGGGCGCTTTCCCGCGAAAACCGCGGAAGGCCTTCTTCCTGTCCTTCCTCTCGGTACAATTCGTGCAACTCTTCTTACTTCAAGGAATCGAGGACGTCCCCATGCAGACGATCGACATTTTTGAATTCGCCCGCCGTCGTCAGACCCTGTCGGGCACGATTTCCGTGGCGGACATGCCGCAACTTTCGGCCTTTCTCGCCGATACGACGGGTGAAATCCGGTGGTTCGCCGAGGGCTTGGGCGAGCGCCGCGGACGACCGGCCGCGCGCCTTGAAATCGAAGGCGAAGTGGCGATGCCCTGCGCTTTTTGCAACGGTCCCGTCCCGACCGAGGTGTATTCGGATGCGGTCTTTCTCTTTGTGAAAACCGAAGCGGAAGCCGATGCGATTCCCGTCGACGAAGACGAAGAGGACGAAGAAGTGACCGTGGGGTCGAACCGCTTCTCGATTGCGGCCTGGGTCGAAGAGGAGGCGATTCTGTCGCTCCCCGCAACGACCTCGCACGACGAAGGCTGCGAAGGTACCGAAGTCTTCGAAGAAAAGCGTGCCGCCGAAGAAGCGGCCGAAGAACGTGCCCGCGAAGAGCGTCCGAACCCCTTTGCGGCGCTCGCGGGCCTCAAGACCGGACGCTGACGTCCGCAGGCGAATGCACCCCGGGGGCATCCGCCGACGGCGAGCCCCCGAAGCGTTTTCGCATTTGATCCTTGTTTTTCGCCCGTAGGATTCGTCCTTCAAGCACGCCCCTCGAGTTCGTCGAGGAACGTCGCCACGAGCGACGCACGCTTTTCGGGATCGGCTCCGCCGATTTCGACGCGCAGCCGATCGGGGCCCGCCATGCGGGCCTCTTTTCGTCTCTGGAGAAATTTCACGACCGCCATCGGTTCGACCGCCGTCTTTTGTTCGAACGTGATCACGGTCGCGACGGGCGCCGCGTCGATTTTGCGAATGCCGAGCTTCTCGCACCGCAGTCGCAGGCGGTGTACGAGGATGAGACGCTTGGCTGCATCGGGCAGTTTTCCGTACCGGTCGACGATCGCCTCGTGCGTGCGTTCCAACCCGAGCCGGTCTTCGGCGCTCGCGAGTTCCTTGTAGTAGGCCAAGCGTTGCGAGACGTCCGAAACGTAGTCGGACGGCAACAAGGCGGGCGCGTGCAGATTGATTTCGGTCGTCGTCCGAAGGGGGGCGTCGAGATCCAACGCTTCGCCGCGTTTCAACGCTTTGACGGCCGACATCAGCATGCGGTTGTAGAGTTCGTACCCCACTTCGGCGATTTCCCCCGACTGGTGTTCGCCGAGCACCTCGCCCGCACCGCGGATTTCCAAGTCGTGCATGGCAAGGTAAAAGCCCGAGCCGAGCTCCTCCAACGACTGAATCGCTTCGAGGCGCTTTTTCGCGTCCTTCGTGTAGGCGCCGTCGGGGGGCGTCAAGAGGTACGCATAGGCCTGGTGGTGGGAGCGCCCGACGCGCCCGCGCAACTGATGAAGCTGCGCAAGGCCGAGCTTGTCCGCACGTTCGATGATGATCGTATTGGCGGTCGGGACGTCGATCCCCGTTTCGATGATGGTCGTGCAGAGGAGCACGTTGTAGCGTTGCTGGTAAAACTCGCGCATCACCCGTTCGAGTTCGCGCTCCGACATCTGCCCGTGCGCAACCACGATGCGCGCCTCGGGAACGAGGCGCTCAAGGCGCTCGCGGCGGTTTTCGATCGTCTCGACTTCGTTGTGAAGGAAATAGACC
>OGIA01001455.1_pt1 | contig 15221 bp, 13 predicted proteins | sample 1571671 | NCBI WGS metagenome assembly OGIA01 (sample SAMEA2582027, study PRJEB24529) | metagenome | biome: Human gut stool | place: China | collected 2011
CCGAAGGGGCGGGAAGCATCGAACAGCCTCTCTTTGCCTACTACATGTGGCTGCCGGCATCGGATCGCTATCGGGCGATGTCGGCGACGCTCTTCAACGAGACCGTGGACGAGTACGAAGAGGAGGAAGAGGTCGAGGAAGAAGACGATCCCGAACTTGAAGCCGAGGCCGCGGATGAAAGTGCGGACGATCTGTCGGACGACATTTCGGACGCCACCGCAACACCGAATACCGAACCTCTCAAGGATGCACCGTGAGCACCGTAAGTACCGACCGACGCCTCAAAGATCTCTGGGCGGACTGCCCCCCCGGAAGCTGGTCCCTTTACGACCGCAAGCCCCTCGAAATCCGTCTCACGAAGACACCGAACGGGTCGCCGGGGATCGAGTTTATCTTCAAAACAGAGCCCGACGTCACACCCTCCTCAAGCAACGGGTTCACCTGCGAAGTACTCGCCCGAGAGGACACGCACGTCGTACGGATCGTGCGTACGGACCCCGTACTCCCCGGACTTTTCGAAGCGTTCGCGCTCGATCTGATCGAGCTTTGCCGCTCGCTTCAAGGTGGTGCGGCGAATGCGTCCGACGCCGTCGATTGCACGCCCGTAATCGAGCGTATTGCCGCCTGGCAGGAATTCATGCGACTTCGCCCCGAGGGGTTGTCAAAGCAGGCGGAAATCGGTCTCTTCGGCGAACTCTCGGTCCTTCTCGACTGGCTGCGGGCGGGCGGCAATCCGCAAAAGCTCGCCGATGTGTGGACGGGCCCGTTGCACGGTGCGCGGGACTTTTGTTTCGACGACACGTACGCGCTCGAAGTCAAATCGTCCGTGAAAATTACGCCCTTTTGCGCCACGATCGAATCGCTCGAGCAGCTCGACACGTCGGAGTACCCGGAGCTTCGCGTCGCGGCCGTCTGCCTGGAGGAAGTCGACGAGGAAACGACCCTCGCGGACAGAACGGAAAGTACGAAGGACGTTACTCTTGAGGCGGAGCTCCCCGAAACGCTTGCTACCCTGTGCGAAGCGATCCGCGCGCATCTGCCCACCGAGCTTTTGCGCCGTCGCTTCGAGAGTCTCACCCTGCGAGCGGGCTTTCGTGCGGACGAAGGAAAGCGCCCGTTACGGCGCCTTCTGCGGCGCAACGTCCATTGCTACCGCGCCGCCGACCTTCCTCGGCTCACCCCCGGGGAAACCCCCGGAATCGTTCGCGTCCGTTACGACATACTTTTGAGCGACCCGAACGGCGAAGCGCTCCCGAGCGTGCCTCACCTAGACTTCGCCCTCTTCCTGCAACAAACACTCCGGAACTGACATGATGTCCGACTACTATCAGGACGCTCTCCAAAAACACGGCTCCGATTACCGGACGCTCCTCTCCGAAATCGAAAACTCCGTGAACGACGAGTATTCGCCCGAGAACGAAGCGACGATGTACCCGCAGACGATCTTCGCCCGACACATGCTCGACGAACTCGTCGACGCGTCGCTTCTGCCCGTCGTCAACGACAATCGAACCGACGAATACGTCGCGGAACACCTCCTCGACACCCGCATCGGGCGCTCCGACGTGAACATCTACGGCTCGGCCATGTACCGTCTCCCCGAAGGCGGTTACGACGTACACCTCTTTGCGTGCGACTACGAGCACCGCGACGACGTCGACGTCTATACGCGCGCGGAGTTCACGAAGCGCTTCAACGCGCTCGTCAATTTCTACAAAGCGTCGGTCGCAGGGAAGCTCGACAAGGTGCTGAACCCGGGCCACCCGGCGCGCGCCGCCGCAGCCGCGCTCTACGAGCACCGCGAAGCGATCGCGAGCGTTGCTGGATCTTCACAAACCGCCTCTACGAACGGCCCGACAGCACGGGGCTGGTCGACGCGAACGGTCTCAAGATCGCGTTGCAGTTGGTCGACCTGGAGTTCCTGCGTGGCATTCGAAATGAAAGCGTGCGGATCAACCTCAACTTCCGCGACACCGACATCGGGGGCGTTCCCTGCATCGTCTGCGCCGACGACCCCGACTATGCCTGCATCCTCACGGCCATTCCGGGCAACATCCTGGCGAAGCTCTACGGCAAGTACGGCACTGCCCTCGTGCAGTCGAACGTGCGCGCCTACCTCGGAAACAACACGGTCAATAAGGGTGTCAAGGAAACGATCCGCACGGAACCCGCGCGCTTTCTCGCCTACAACAACGGGCTCGTGCTTTCGGTTTCCTCCGCCGTTATCGACGAGAAGACAAGTACCGTTCTTTACGAACTCTCCGACATCCAGATCATCAACGGCGGCCAAACGACCGCCAACATCTACCAGACCTGGGTCTCCGCAGGCCGCAACCGCTCGGGGAAGTCCCGCGAACAGGCCGAGCTCGTCGAAGCGAACATCGCCAAGCTCCTTGTTCCGGTGAAGGTGATCGTTCTGAGCGACAAAATGAGTTCCGCCGATCGCGCGAACCTGCGCGAACGCATTTCCGCGGCCGCCAACTCGCAGACGGCCGTCAAAACCTCGGACCTCTCCTCGAACAGCGCCTTCCAGATCGCATTTGCCAACGTCGTCAACAACATGCCCGCACCCGACGGCGCGTTCTGGTACTACCAACGAGCGCGCGGCCTCTACAAGGCCGAGATCGAAAAGCTCACGGGCGATCGAATCGGCATGGCCGCCTTCAAGAAGAAGTACCCCAAGGAGAAACTTCTCGAAAAGACCGACCTCGCCATGGCAATCCTCGCCTGGGAAGGCGATTGGGTGAATTGTGCGAAGGGGAAAGAGCACGCCTTCTCCGAATTCGCGAAGCGCTTCAACTCCGAAAGCGATGTCACGATCGACCCCGCAGAAGCGAAGACCATGATCTCAAAGTGGATCCTCTTCAAGCGGCTCGAATCCGAAGCACGCAAGCGCCTTAAGAAGCAAGGCCTAGCAAACCCGCGCGTTCCGGTCATCTATACGATCGGGCTCTTTGCCAAAGCGTACGACACATCCGTGCATTGGGACCGCATCTGGAGCCGTCAGGACATCTCGCCCGCATTCCTCGAAGCGCTCCTCGCGATGACGGATCGCGTGACCGCGCTCATCAGCAACGCCATGGGGCAGGAAATGATCGCCATGTGGGGCCGCAAAAAGTGCTGCGGTGAATCGCTCGAAGCATCCTTCACGTTCGACGGGCTCGACTTCTCGAACGTGTACGAGCTCGGCGATTGACCTCCGACCGACGGTACCGACCGGGAACCTTCCGACGGGGCGCGAAAGCGCCCCGTTTGCTTTCAATCGGGGGCGGAGGAACGCCGCGAACCAGACGGAGCCCGCAGGCCCTTCGGGCACTTCTTCTCAAAAAACAAAAACCCCGCGGACGCATCCCGCGGGGCTTTGCTGCTCCTTGCCGACTCGGACGGTCGGCAGGAGAGACAAGCGGCATTACTTGCCGTTGACCTTGTCCTTCAGAGCCTTGCCGGCCGTGAACTTCGGCAGCTTGCAAGCGGCGATCGTGATCGCGGCGCCCGTGGCGGGGTTGCGGCCTTCGCGGGCGGCACGTTCGGAAACTTCGTAGTTGCCGAAGCCGATGAGCTGGATCTTTTCACCCTTGACGAGGGTTTCCGTCACAACTTCGTGGTAGGCGGCAACGATCTTTTCGGCCTCAACCTTGGTGGTGCCGGCCTTGGCGGCGATGGCGGCGACAAATTCGGACTTGTTCATTTGAGAATCTCCTAATTTGCAGGGTTTCCGGGCCTCCATCGCCCTATTGCCCTGCAATCGATCGAAGTATAGCGGCAGATTCGCGCGACGGGGGAGCATTTTTCGCTCGAAACCCCCGAAACCTCAGGAACGGCGGGCGTCGACAGAGTTTCGAGGAACCCCGAAAGCGCGGCCCGCGGTCTTCCTCCGAGCTTCGACAAATCGAGAAGAACCCTCGACGGGACGGGAAAGTACGATTCGCCGATTTAAAAATACCGGTGAAAACAGCCCTTAAGCACTGATAAACCCTAAGGTATACGAGTTCGGCTCGCCGAAATTCTCGCGACGCACTTCGGAAACTCTTCGGCATAGTCTCACGGTCCTTGACGGCGTAGGGACACCGGGGCGAAAGCCCCGTCTTTTCACGCCGGAAACATTGAGTTACAAAGTATGAAACTCGCAACCATGACCGCGACCGATTGCGCCGCATCTTCTTCGATTCCTCTTTCGACCTCGCTTTCCTCTTTCCTCTGCAAGGACGCCGCCGCATTCCTCAAGCGGGAACGCGTTCGCAAGGTGCTCTTCGTGCTGCTTGCGGCCGCGCTCGTCTACGCGGCCTACGCCCTCATTGCGGACCCCGCCTTCGCGGCCGCAAGCCCCACGGGCACGACCGACTTCGACGCGCTTTACAACCGACTGCTCGGCTGGGTCGGGGGTTCCCTCGGGAAATCCGTGGCGCTCGCCTTCCTCGTCGTGGGCCTTTGCGTGGGCATCATCCGCGGCAACCTCACCGCCGCGATCGTGACGCTCGGCGCCGGGATCGCGCTCGCGATGTTCCCCGCGATCATCGAAAACCTCTTCACCCTCGGCAGCTGAGGCAACTGAAGGAACGGAGAGGCGTTTCTCCCCGAACTCGCTCAAGGAGACGATGCGATGCGCTCGACACCCGTACCCAAAAACCTCGACGCGAAGCCCCGGATTCTTTTCTGGGACGCGGAAACGGTACTTGCGGCCGTCGCCCTCACGGGGATCGGCACGGTACTCGGGCACGCGGTGACGGGCGCTTTGCTCGGCGTCGCTGCGGGCTATGCCCTCCACCGACTCCTCGCCTCCCGCGTTCGGGGGTTCCCTCTGCACCTTGCGTACTGGCACTTCGGAGCGGGGTCCTACAAAAGAACGCCCCCGTCCGCGAAGCGCCGGTTCGTGGGGTGAAGGCAAGGAGCGGACGGGCCGAACGGACAGATCCCCTTGATGTCCGAAACGAAACGCAACCCAACCCCGCCCGCTCCGATCCTTCCCCGAAGGACCCGCACCGCGTCGGGTTCCTCCGCCCTCCCGCCCGATCCGACCTGTGAAGGTCGGTCTCTTTTCCCGTCACTCACCCATTTCGCTTTACCTTCCATGCCGCTCCTTTCCGACCGCGTGTGCGAAGCCAACCGCACGAAACTCGTGCTCGAACTGACGGTCGCCGCGTTGTCGGCGACGACCGTCCTGCTCGCAGGCGCCCTGCTTTTCCGCAATCCTCCCGTCCAGACCGTGGTCCTCCCGCCCTCCGTCGTGAAAGATTCCGGATGGACCTTCACCGAATCGGGCCCCTCGAGCGCGTACCTCGAACGCTGGTCGACGGACCTTCTCGCTTTGGCCGCGAACCTCACCCCCGAAACGGCGGACGCGTCCCTTCAGAGGCTCTTGGCGCACGTGAACCCCGAGGACGTCGTGCGGCTGCGCATCCTCCTGGAAACCCAAATCGAAGGCCTCAAAGCCGACCGCGCTTCGAGCGTCTTTTACCCCAACGCCGTAGAAGTGAACGAAAAGGCCCTCACGGCGGACGTCTCGGGTATTCAGAAACTTCTGATCGGCACCCGCGTCACGCACTCGGAGTCGGTCGTCTATCGACTGCGCTACCGCTACGAGGCGGGGCGCCTTTTCCTCAAATCGATCGAACGGGTCGACGCGGGCAAGGGAACGGAAGGTCGCACGTCGGCGGGATCCTCTCGGGAGGCCGCGCGATGACCGACCGCACCCTCTTTTCGACCTCGAACGTGCTTTCAACCGTGCTTTCGAATGCTCTCTCCGGCACGTTCCCTCACGCGAAGCACCCGGCCCTCCGTTCGCTCTTTCCTTTTGCCGCTTTCCTCACCGCGGGGACCGCGGCGGGACTCGGCCTCACCGCGCTCCTGGCGCTTCTCGGCCCGGCCGACTGTGCGGCCCGCACGACGGACGTGCCCGCGCAGCCCGAATACCGGTCGATTCTTCCGTTCTTGGAGGGCTACGCCTATACGGGCGACCCCGACGGGGTGCCGAACGAGAACACCGCAACGCCGGCTTCCGCTCGGGAAGAATCGAGCAACGCTTCGGACAACGTCTCGAACGACGTATCGAGCGCCGCGATGAATCCGGCATCCGAAACGGGGACGCCGGAAATCCCGGAAGGCTCGAAAAGCCCGAACAGCTCGAACACGGCGACTCCCGCCGAACGAAATACCGCCCGGAGCGCCGATCGCCTAGTAAAGAATGCGCCCGCTCGGGAAACCGAACCCCGAGGAAACGCCCCCGCGGCCCGAGAAAGTACCGACGAAAGCGCCGCCCTGCCGACGGTCGCTCCGGACCGAGCCTCCGAACCCGCCTTCCGCTCGGCCCCGCACGCGGAGGGCCCTTTCGTGCGCCGGCGGGAAACGGCGTCCTCCCTGGTCTTTCACATCTCTCCCTACCAGACGAGTCGCCTCGCGATCGAGGGCGAACGCATTGCGTCCGCCATCTGGGACCAGGCGGATTTGACGCTCGAAGCCGAAAGCCGCACGGGCGAAGTCTATTTGCTCCCGAAGCGCCTCGGGCGCATGCAGCTCTACGTCACGACCGACTCGGGCGAAACCGCGGGGATCACGATCGTCGCGGACGAGCTCGCGGAACCCGAAAACATCGTGCTGGAGCGCCGTACCGCGCGCGAAACGACCGAACGCCGCACGGCCCCGACCCGACGGCTTCCCGCCCTTCCCGTATCCGACTTCGAAGGGGCTCTCAAATCGTTTGCCGCAACGCTTGCGCGCGGGGAAGAAACCCCGTCGGTCGAAAAGCGTCCGTGCGTCGAGACGCAAGCGGTGCTTCACGCCCGGGAGGTCCTGGCGGCGCTCTCGCCGAAATCGCAAGCCTGCTACGCGGCGCGGGGCCTTTTTGCAACGCGCATTCGCATCCGCAACCGCTCGATTCGTCCCGTGCTCGTTCGGGAATCCGCCCTTCTCGCCCCCCAAGTGCTCGCCGTCACGGCGGAAAAACCCGTGCTCTCTGCGGGCGAGAGCACCGTTCTTCACATCATCGAGGCTACGCATGACTGATTCGTCCGAGCATTCCGTCGACCCGAATCCCGTGTCCGATACGGATACCGCATCGGGGTTCCCCTTCGCCGAGCGCCTGCGCGGCCTTCTCGGCCGTCGGGGCGGCGGCACGGAAACGCCGCCCCTTTCGAACGCCGCGCTTCGCACGCGTCAGAAGCGCCTCGGGGCCCTCACGGTCCTCGCGGCGGCGCTTCTTTCGATCGGGGCCGTTTCGAGCGTCGATTCGCCCGAACCCCCGACGCGCCGTGCGCCCGACGAGACGACGAAGGTGGACCTCACACTGGCTCCGGATCGCACGCAGCGCGAGCGTTACTTTCTGGAATTCGAAAAGGATTTCTCAAAGCTCGAAAGCGAAGTGGGTCGTTTGAAGAAGGAAGCCGCCGAGCGCGAACGGCGCGATGCGGCCGAAACGAAGGCCCTCCGAAGCGAAAACGCAACCCTCAAAGAGGATCTCGAGCGCTTGAACGAAGAGCTCGTCGCCGCCAAAAACAACGCGGCCTCGACCGAGCGAACGCTCGCGGACCTGAGGGAGCGGGTGGAAAAGGGCGACGCGGGCGATCGTCGCCGTCCGCGGCTTGCGAACGGAACGAACGGTGCGTTCGGCACCGAAACCCTCCCGCCCGACGCACGCTTTGCGGGTTCGGGCGGATTGCGCTCGGGGTTCCCGCCCGTCGCGGGCGGATCGGGAAATACCGACGGCACCCGAACGGCCCGCTCGGGGCTTTCGATTCTTCGCATGCCCGAGCCCGTCAAGGACGAAAAGCACGCGGGGGCGAGCGCTCCCGCGGCCCCGGCGCCCTTCGTGGAGCGCGATTCGCCGATCGCCCTCAACCGGGCGGCGGGCAGAACCGTGGAAACGTATTTGCCGCCCGGCACCTTCACGACGGGAACGCTTTTGACGGGCGGGCTCGTCGCGACGGGAGGCGGGAGCGAAGGCCGCCCCATGCCCGTTCTTCTTCAGGTGGAAGACACGGCCTTCCTGCCCAACAACTGGCTGAGCGACGTCAGGGACTGCCGCGTGACGGGGGCCGCGTCCGGAGACCTTTCGACGGAACGCGTTCAGGTGCGGCTCGACCGTTTGTCCTGTGCGGGCCCCGACGGGGAAGCCCTCGACGTTCGGGTCTACGGCTACGCCGTGGGTGCGGACGGACGCGTGGGCGTCAAAGGAAAGCTCGTCACGAAAAGCGGCCAGGCGATTGCAAACGCCCTGAAGCTCTCGCTCCTCTCGGGCTTCGGCAAAGCCGTCTCGCTTTCCGCCGAAGAAGTGCAGACCTCGATCACGGGAACGCAAACCCACACGTACGAGAACGCCTGGAAGGCGGGGCTCGGACAGGGCCTTTCGGGCGGCATGGACCGACTCGTCGCCTACTACCTGAAGTTGGCCGACAAGGTGATGCCGGTACTCGAAATGAACCCGGGGCAGCGCGTCGACATCGTCTTCAGCCAGGGCGTGCATCTGGCGGCGGATCCGCGGTGAGGGACGACGAAAAGAGACGGTCCGAGAGGTCCGGAGAGGCTCCGAAAGGTCTCAAAGGACTTCCGGAGGGCCTCGACCGGCCGATCCGGACGTCGAAACGAAAAAATTTTCCTCGGTAATTTCCCTTAGAAAAACACGAAGAAAGGTCGATTTCGGCGCAACGACAGACTGTAAACCTACGCAAATATACGTATCTTCAAAAACCGATGCTGACGAAAAACTTTTACATCCATTTACATTTAATCGGCAAAATCGCTCTCCGACAGGGGGTTTACATCCTTTCGGCATCGCTTCCGACACCCTCGCTCGGGCTCCGCGCGAAGGCCCTCCCGTTCTCCGAGGCGTCGAACGGGACCCCGATCGGGGAGGCGACGCGTACTGCGAGCGCCCTCCCGGCGGCTCTTCCCGGCGTACTACCGACTTCAAATCCATGCAATACGAATCGAATGAAAGGTTTGTTCGGACTTTCATTCCGTTCGAAGGATCGGAGTCGTCGAAGCTGCGACATTTGTCCGACTCATCGTTTTCAAGTCGGCGGGAAAACGTCAACGAAAAGTTTATGGCCGTCGGGAAAAAGCTTCGCTGTTTGTCTCTTCGGTCGCAGACCGCTTGCGTATTCGGTCGTGTTTTCGGATTCCGAAGAATCCCGCACGAAATTCGGCGCAACAAAGTTTTCGAACAATAAGGAATTTATTGTTCGATTAAACGAGACGCTCGCAACGACCTCTCCGTCGGCCGAATTCCTTCTCTTTTCAAAGGACTCCCGCCCGACCGTCGAAGACTTCCGTTGCGAAGCGCCCTCCCCCGGCACCTCGGCCGCCGCTCGCAGCTCAAGGGCCGCAGCACACGTCGAGAGCGAAATTCCGGCGGTTTGCGGGCTCGGCAAGTCTCTCGAAACTTTTCAGGATTTTTCACGATGTTACACGCTTTGCCTTCGTCATCCCGCTTCGGGCGACGACGCGCAACCCGTCCTTCGAGTCGGACCCTCGCCCGCACCGACCGCCGCGCCCGAGCTCGGCCCGCCGACCGACAAATCGCAACCGAAACCCATCCGCAAGCGTAAGAAGCTCCCCCGGCTTTCTCTTGCGAATGCGTTTCGACGATTCGAGTTTCCCGACCGTCTTCTCATTGAACGGACGACGAAACAACGATCGAAACATCGAAATCCGAATCGAATACTCATCGAAATAACCTCGAAACGATCTCGTATGATCCCGATACTCGACTTTATAAACGAAACGTTAATAAATTCCGATTTGCGTTCGAATTCAAACAACTAATGCAAATCTTTTGAAATCAAACGGACGTCTTCTTCAAACTCGAAAAGTCGAATCTTTTTCCGCCTTAATCATGTTGTCAATACTCACAATCAAAGCTCTGCTTTCCCATCACATATTGCCGACAAGCGGAGATTCAACTTACCTCACGAAGAAGAACTATTTACCGAGCCACGTAGCGCACGCCTCGTGCTTACTTACACGAGCGCGCACAAATAGCATATCCGCGGAAAATTTGCAAAGCGGAAACCGTTGCACTTCGATCGTTCTCTCTTCCGATTTTTACCGACTTCAAGGTATATATCCGTCAACCAAGCCTGTTTGCGAAGATGAAATCGGGAGCGTATATTTGCACCCGCTGTCGGACAGCCGGGCTTCGAACCGAATCCGTCCCTATCGAAGGACGCTTATGCACTCGACACGCGCACATTTCAAAAGCCTTTCTTGAAACACCGGGAAGACCCTTCGAAATCGATGCGCGATCGCTTGAAAAGCCGACTTTGAAGGTCGTATTCGGCTCATGCCCTAGGGATCTTTCAGGATCGTCAGAAGTCGTCGAAAGGGCATCGATTACGCATTCTTTGCCGCGTCGCCTTCCGCGATTTCGAAGTCCTTCGTCCCCTGCGACGCATTGCGTTGGGATTCGATTCCGTCGATTCTCGGACGTCTTCGACACCCTTTGCGACATTGCATTGCGGTGCCGGAGAAGCGTTCCTCGGGATCCGCTCCGACGCACCTCATGTCGGGCTGAAAGAGCGACCGATCCTCGTGAGAATGCCGCGTCGAACTCCTCAACCCTTTGTTAATCCTTTTTTTTCACACTTCCCGAGATCATGTCGGAAGCACACAAAACCCATCTCGAACACGAGCAAACCCTCGAAACGACCGTATCGGCCCGTGACATCCCGACGACGCCCGCGTGCACGAAGCGCACAGTGCTCCCGAACCTTTCAACCGAACGCGTTCCCTCGATCGAAACGCTCCGCACGGCGACGCTCTCGCGTTTGGCGACCCTGACGCCCGAAGAGCGAGCGCGCGTTCCCGAACGGCTTGCTCCCGGGCACGAGTACGCCCGTGAAGTACCTTCCGCGTTCGTTGCGTCGAGCGTATTTCGCCGCGCTCGGAGCGTATTTCTCGCAACTCGTTCGCCCCCGGACGCCCGTCGGGAGTACCGAGACGGATATGACGGCGTCAACCGGCTGTTGCGTCGAAGTCCTTGACGAAGTGGACGCCTACGTGTTTCACGCCGCCGTCGAAAACAACCTCGTCGCCGTGCACGAAATCCGTCGCGCGGCGATCCGCGTGAAACTCCTGAAGGCGTTCCTGCGCGACCAGCGGCCGATTTTCCGCCACCAGACGGCGCTTTTCGGTCGTACGCCCGAAAAGCGCAAGGCCCTGCTGGAAATTCTTGAGGCTCAAAAACTTCACGGCGACGAAACGGTGGAATTCTCCGTCAAGCTCGAGAAAAAGGTGCGCGCTCCGCGGACGACCTCGGAGCTGCGCGGCAATCTCCGCTACCACCGCTCGCTCCTTGCGACCTACGACCTGGAACTCGAACTCTGCCTCGGCCGCAAACCCCGCGGGAAGAGCGAGCGCGCGGCTTTCGAACTCATGGACGCCCTCACGACCGCGAAGCCGAAGTCGGAAAAGGACTATGTGGCCTCGGCCTCGAAGAAGGCCGCGCAAGCGAATACGGGCGAAACCTCGGAAGTCCCGGCGAACGCCGCCCCTTCGTTCGAAGAGGATTCGGAAAAATGAACTTCGCCTTTCAACCCCAAGTACGTTCCCGAAGCACCTCCGAGGCTCCGATTCGGCCTCTTCGGACGCTTTCCATCGCGCTCGGCTCCGCCCTCGTCCTCTCGGGCTGCGTCACCGACCTCACGGGGATCGGTGCGGGGTCGGACTTTGCCTGCCCGTCGGACGACGGGACGCTCTGCGCCTCCATGGCGGACATTTCGCGGATGAGTCGCCGCGGGGAACTGCCGTGGGAAAAGCGTCGCGCCGAAGCGCGCGCTCGGACCGAAGCCGGGGGACCGGAAGCCGCGAACGCTCCGGGCGGCTCCGCCGCCGCAAACGATTCCGACCATTCGACCGACGCGTCCTCCGCGAACGAATCCTCCGACGTGCAACCGAAGCGCGTCGAAGGAATCGCCAACGTCGTGAGCTCGCCCGAAACGTCGGAGAGAACCGAGAAGACTTCCGCGGAAGGTCCCTCGAAAGGTTCCTCGAAGAGCACCGCCGAAGCCCGAGAAGCGGACAAGGCGAACGAACTCCACCCCGAAAGCGAACCCCGATCGGGCTTTCGGGCGAACCGTCCGCTCGGGTCTCGTCTCACGGAATCCTGGGGTCGGTCTCCCTTGACCGCCTGGGCGACACCCGAACGCACGCCCGAGCGACTCGTTCGGATTTTCGTTGCGCCTTGGACCGATCGGGACGGGGACCTCCACGACGCGCACTACGTGTACGCGACCGTGACGCCTCCCGAATGGAACACCGCCCGCAGGCGGCGTCCGGACGGACGGGCGGTGGTGAAGCTCCCGTTCGAACTCAACCGTCCGGCCCGATCCGACGGAACCCGCGAGGTCGGGAACCTCGACTCGGCCTACGGATCTGTCGGGACTCTCGGGAGTTTCGACACCGTCGGCGTCGACGACGTGAAAGACCCTTTCGGTCATCCGTCGGAATCGGACTCGGACCCCGGCACGAACGCCGATCGCTCGGGGGCCGAACGCCTTCGCGCCGATCGGGCCCGACGGCTCTCCGCCGCCCGACGGCTTGCCGAGCCCGCGGCGGCCTTCGGAGGAGTTGAGACGACGGAAACACCGGAAGCGACGGGAGAGACCGCAACGTCGGGAACGTCCGAAGCAGCCGAAACGCCGGAAAAGTCCGACGCCTCGTAAACCCCGACCGAGCCCGAAGACGGCTTCCTTCGTCTTCAACCGTTTTTCTTCCTTCGCCCGGGCGGGGGCGCTCCCCGCCGTACGCTCGCGCCCGGCTGCTCTCCCGCGGCGCCTCCCCGGGCGGCGGAAAGAAAGCGTTTTTTCGAGAACGTCGAAGCGTTCCCGCGAACGACGACCCGATCCTTTTTGTTCGGACCATTCAACCTCTTCAACCCTCACGCCTTGCGCAACCCCCGGGGCGCTCTCGCCCTCGGGGTCGGATCCGCCATGAGTCACACAACCGACACCCTCCCCCGCGCGGTCGATGCCGCCGCGCCCCCTGCCGATTCGGCGACGCCTTCGAACGCCGTACCCTCCGCGGTCTCCTCCCACCGAGGCGTCCTCGGCGGTTTGAACCGACGCCTGAAGGAAAAGTTCCGCGCCCTCTTCCCCGAATCGAACCTCCGGATCGCACCCGAGCAGTCCCCCTACGGGGCAGGGCTCGGTCCCTCGGATCCCCCGCGCGCCGACCGATTCGGGGACCTCCTTCCGCACATGGGGACGGTGACGCAATTCCGTGCCGTCGCGCGCGAACGCGAGCGGGATGCGGCAAGCGTCTTTCTCCTCGAAGGGGCCGCGGCCGGCAAGCCCGAGGCATTGGGCTTTGCGTTGGCGGTTCTGCCGCAGACGGGCGTTTCCGACGAAATGCAGGAGAGCCTCAAAACGCTCGGGCTCAATCTGCCGCTCCACTCCACCGTCACCGTCATGACCCACACGATCGCAAGCGTCAAGCCGCGGCTCGATCGTCTGCGCGACGTGTACACGCACGGAATCCGTACGTTCGAGACGGGGAACAAAGAGGTTCTGACGCGGATGGTCGAAGGGCGCGCGGACTTTTTGGAGCGCGTCTCCCGCGGGGAGCCCGTCGAGAGTACCGCCCCCTTGCTCGCGCGCGAATTCCGCACGGTGGTCTCGGTCGTGATCCCGTGCTCCGAGCCGTTTTCGGACGCGGCGCTCGTCGAAATCCTCGACGCCCGCAGTTCCGTCGAAGCGACGCTCCTTCAGGCGGGGTTGCCGTCCGCGCGCATGGGGGCGCAGGAGCTCCTCGATTTGCTTCGCGCGACGGCCAATCCCGAAAAGCATCTCCGGGACGAACTCGGGCCCCGTACCTTCAACCCCTTGGAAGAACTCCGTCACCAGGTGATGGACGCCGACACGGAGGTGACGATCGGAAAGCACGGGATCGAATTCCGCGGGGGCGTGTCGGAATGGAAATCGGACCGAAAGCCGTCGGATCCGCCCTCCGAACCTCCGTCCGACGCTTCGGACCCGGTGACGGCGCTCGCCTTCACCGTTCAGGGCTACCCGGCCGAGATTTCGGTCGCGCACGTCTCCGCTTTGCTCGGCGACATCGGTCGCGCGGGAGCTCAGCTTCCCGGGCGCTTTGCGTTGGCCGTTTCCTGGCAGGTTTTGGACCGACGTCGGGAAAAGGACCGCATGGGGACGCTTCTCGTGCGCTCCATTCAGATGTCGCACTCCCAAATGGCGGTCTTCTCCGCGCAGTACGGCGAAAACATGCGCCACTTCCGCACGGCCTTGAAAAGTTTCGAATCCGACGGGGGCATCGCCTACGTGCGCCACGCCCTGCTCCTTTTCACGAAGAAGAGCCGCATGAAGGCGGACGCGCAGACGGCGGTGGCGTTGGGAAAACGCCTGTCCTTCGACCTCGTTGCCGACACGGCCGTCATGGGGCAGTCCTTTTTGATGATGCTTCCCCTGGGGTTGACGCCCGCCCTTGCGGCGGACGCGCGCCGCATGGAGCGGTTCGAGCGCCGCACCGTCTCCACCGCCACGAACGGCGCGCCCTGGATTGCGGGGTGGTCGGGAAACGGCTGCCGCGCGGGGTCGACGCGGGAGACGCCCTTGGTGACGTTGCTCTCGCGCCGCGGACAGATCTTTCACGTGGATCCTTTCGCGAACGTCTCCGGGAATTATTCGATGACGATCGTCGGCAAATCGGGATCCGGCAAGTCCGTCCTCATGAACGAACTCTGCGCTTCGGCCCTCTACGGGAACGGCGTCGTGTGGGTGATCGACGTGGGTCGCTCCTACGAAAAGCTCGCACACCTCGTGGGCGGGACGTACCTCGACTTTACGAGCGACCGCGTCCGAGACCTCAATCCCTTCCGATTCGCGTTGGTCGCTGCCGGTGCCGCGGTCGGCGTCGAAAGGCCGGGCTCCTCCGCTTGCGCTTCTTCGGCTTCGTCCGATTCGTCCGGCTCTTCCGCGGCCGCCGACCTCGCGCGCGAAACCCAGGAGATGGTCGTGCGGATCATCGAGGCGCTTTTGACCCTGAAGGAACTCCCCGACCGGGAGCTTTCGATCCTGCGTGCGGCGGTCGACCGCGTGGTGACGCGAGCCGCGCGGGAAGGGAGGGTCGCGACGCTCGACGACCTCTTCGACGAGCTCGTCCTTTACCGCCTCCCGAACGACCCCGACCGTACGGTGGACGAAGCCGTGCATCTTGCCGCCATGCTCTCCCCCTACACGAAGAGCGGTCCCTTCGGGCGGTGGTTCGACGGCTCGGGC
>OGIA01001479.1_pt1 | contig 14981 bp, 12 predicted proteins | sample 1571671 | NCBI WGS metagenome assembly OGIA01 (sample SAMEA2582027, study PRJEB24529) | metagenome | biome: Human gut stool | place: China | collected 2011
GTTGCAGGATTTATCGGATCTCCTCAGATGAACTTCATGGATGCTGTTGTTGACATCAAAGGAAATGATGTAACATTAACTGTCGGAAAACATACACTGAAAGTTCCTGCATCTAAAAAACAGGCACTGATCGACGGTGGATACAACGGAAGAACTGTTGTTCTTGGTATTCGTCCGGAAGATGTACATGATTCACAGGCATTCATCAGCAATTCACCTGACAGCGTGATCGAATCTACAATCAAAGTTTATGAGCTGCTTGGAGCAGAAGTATATCTGTACTTTGACTTAGAAGGTACACAGATGACAGCCCGCGTAAATCCTCGTACAACATTAAGAAACGGAGATCACGCAGTATTTGCTCTGGATATGGAAAAGATCCACATCTTCGACAAAGAAACAGAGTTGACGATTACAAACTAATGTTTTAAAATAGTTATAACTAAAAATGACAGGGGGCTGTACGATTGTGCAGCTCCTTCTCTGTCTACCGGGAGAAACACTATGAATCATACAGCAGAATTAGAGAAAGCATTGACAGACCTCAGACATATTACCGGAATTTCTATGGAGATTCACGCAGAAACAGAAGAAGAAGTGACAAAAGCGCTGGAGCAGTTAAAGCTCCTTTCCTCCGCATACAAAGAAAAGTATAACAAGATTCATTTTCTTCAGAGCCTGATGACAGACAGCATCCCTACATATAATGTATATGACCGGGCTGCCCGTCTTCACATTGCTCCGGAAGAGCCGCGTATCCTTTATCTTCTGGAGACTTCTCACAGCCTGGACGAAGATATTTCCGAGATTTTAAAGAATCTCTTTCCATCCCAGTCAGGAGCATTTCGAATTCCGCTGACAGAAGCTTCCTGTGCCATTCTCTGTCCTGTCAGATCTCTGGCAGATTCTTCACAGGAAACTGTACATCTTACTGCCCGCATGATCGTGGATACCGTAAACGCGGAAGCTCTGGCACGTGTCCGTGTTTCGTACAGCAAGACTCTGCATAATCTGCTGGATCTCTCCACTGCTTTTCGTGAGACAAGTCTTGCACTGAAAGTCGGTAAGCTGTTCTATTCCGAACAGACGGTATTTCCATATAACCGACTTGGAATCGGACGTCTGATCTACCGTCTTCCAACTTCGTTGTGTGAGAATTTTCTTCATGAAATTTTCGGAGAGGAGATTCCACAGGCACTGGATGAAGAAACCACTGCAACCGTTAATAAGTTTCTACAGAATAACTTAAATATCGCAGAGACCTCCCGGCAGCTGCATATGCACCGCAATACTTTAATCTATCGTCTGGAGCAGATTGAAAAGCGGACCGGTCTGGATCTTCGCCAGTTTGAAGATGCCATGACATTTAAGATCGCCTCTATGGTAATGAATTATTTATATACTGAAAGGAATATACCACATGAATGACGCACTTTATGAACAATTAGTTACTCGTAAATCCCGACCTATGGACCTCGTGATCCGTATTTTGTGCATTGCCGCTCTCGTAGTCGTGCTTTGCGGAGGTATGCTTTTTATCGGTTCTCTGGCAGTTCTCGTTACGATTCTTCTCGGAGTTCTGATTTACTACTTTGTATTTCCGAAACTCGATGTAGAATATGAGTATACACTTTTGAACCACGATCTGGAAATTGACGCTATTTACAGTAAATCAAAACGCAAAAAACTCATGACTCTGGATATCCAGCAGGCTGAGATCATTGCGCCAAAAAATTCTCACCGTCTTGATTCTGTACACGCAGACAAGACAAAAGATTTTTCCGCAGGTACAGGCGAAGGTACTTATGCCATTGTAATCCCGGCTGAACAGACGATGAGCTGTATCCTGATCGATCCGGATGAAAAGATGCTGGATCATATGCAGCAATGGATGGGCATGAAGATGTTCCGTGACTAATATGAAATTGAATCGCTGTAAAATGACTGAGTAAAAGTTGTTTTACAGCGATTTTTTTATTTTTGCAACTTTTTACTTTCTGTTTTTATCTAATGTGTAACAATCGATTGTAAAAAAAGCCTTTATATCGGTTTGTATCAGATCAGTCGAAATGCTCTGGAAGACGGTACATTTTCGGATGCAATGACGGTAGACGTGGCCATTGATCAAATATATGCCGAACCATCTTCTCCTGGCATGATTCCTGTAGTTGCTGAAATTCCTGTAAGTATGCAATAATGAACCATTGGCTCAAGGATATAATAAGCCCACCCTGACTCGCTAAAGTAAGGGTGGGCTTTTCATGTCTTATGGCATTATCCCTTCCAATATCTTTCCACGACTTCTACTATGATTTCCAGTACTTTTCTACCTCCTTCGCTGCATCTGACAGAGAAAACTGAAATCTTTCCTGAATTTTTACACATACAATTTCTTTCTCCATTCCCATTTCCTGAAGCAACTCTACTACGGCCTGTATGCCTTCTTGCCGGCCCTCCTGTCGCCCCTCTTGCAGACCCTCTTGTCGGCCTATTTTTAGGCCTTCTTTTCGTCCCTCTCTAAGCCCAGTCTCTTTGTAAACAGTAGAAAAATACTGGTGATCTCGAATCGCACGCTCTCTTGCTTCATATTCCAGACGCTTTTCTTCATCTGCGCTGATCCGGTTCAAAGCCATTTCAGCAGCTCTGTCTCCGGATACTCATGTTTTGCCAGCTTGGGAAGTTCCAGCGTATGGATTTCATACTTATCACTATACATCTTTCTTCCCTGATCCGACCAGAAATGAAAGCGGGAATAGTATTCTTCATCATCAAACAATGTAAAATTTAAAATCCCGACATGAATACATTTTTCTAATTTTTGATAGTCTTCTCCCGGTTTTAGCTGATCCACAAACATCTTTCCCAGATAGAACAAGGTACGTTCTACCCAGTATTCACTGGATGTCACCTGGATTTCAATATCGATCTGCTCCTTATTATTTAGCAATACCCGTACATCCAGAATCCCCAGTTTATCATCTTTGTCTTTCTGACGCAGGTGGGACGGCAAAATCCTGCTCTCAACGATTTCTTCCAGATTGATCCCAAGTACTGCTGCCAGAAATGCATTGCGCACCTCTTCATCTTGCATCAGTTCTTTAAAACAGAAATCTACCTTTGGCTTCATTAAAAATTGTGTTGTTTTTTCTTTCTTCATACACACTCCTCCTTTGTTCTGATGGAAACCAGAATATTTCGGCGAGTATGTATCTATATCGTTGATTTTATTATATCTTTTGACGCGATGTTTCACAATCGCAAATACAGACAAACTCCCTCTATTCTTTTATCCATCTCTTTACTCTTTATCTGGGAATAACTTTTGAATGGCAATTCTTTGCCATATTTGAAAATTGAAAGGGACTCCTTTCAAGATTGGTTTTATTATACTTGAATTTTGATCAGGATACAATTAAATTTCCATAAATATCCTGTAAAAAGTTACTGTAAACAATAACTCTGCAAGCCACAGTAACAGAGCAGTTCCACATGGAACTGCCCTACACCACCGGAAACCAGAGTCTGATTTCCATTCCTTTTCCGTAGACTGACACTGCTTCTACTTCTATCTTTAATTCCTGTCCGATCTGCCGTACCAGATACAATCCCATCCCTGTCGATTTTTTCTGGCTGTTCTCTCCTGTAAATCCTTTTTCAAAAAGATAGCGGAGTTCATATGGTTTTACGCCACACCCATTGTCGCAGACAGAAAGGCTGACTCTGTTGTTCTCATTTCCGGAACTGATTTTCAGCTTCGGACACTTTTCGGCTTCATATCCTGTGTATTTGATGGAATTCGCGATCAGCTGACTGAGCATAAAACACAGACTTTTCCGGTCTGACAGTACGGTTTTCTCTTTCAGATCCAACTGCACCAGGATCTGCTTTTCTTCCAGATACAGACGGTATTCATCCAGCACCTCCCGGCAGCATTCTTCCAGACTTATCTCTTCAAACAAATACTCTTTATTCACTGCTTTAACCCTGGCATAATATAACATCTGCTCTACATAGGACTGCATCTGCAGTCTGACATGCTCCATTTTTTTGTATACTGTCGGTGACATCTCCTCACTTCTGTTCTCAAGCAAAAGTGTAAAAAGAGATAATGGAATTTTCACTTCATGTGCCCATAATTCTACATACCGTTCATATTCTTCTTCCTGTATCCTCCCTGCATCAGCCTGCCTGTATGCTTTTCGAAGATATACCCCGATCTCCCGCAGGATTTCCTGTTCTTCATTTCCTGCTCCCCCGATCGCAAGTCTCTCATTTTCTTCACTCGGATCCGCCAGAAATGTAAGAAACCGCTCTTTCTTTTTCTGCTCTTTCCTTACGTTCCAGATTACTGCATACAAGAAAATAATTACAAAACAACTGGTTTCCAGTCCTGCCAGAACTTTGAACTGCTCTATCCCCGACAGCCACAGAAAGAATAGCGATACCAGTTCTGTACACATAAGGATCACAAACCATATTTTTTCTTCTTTGATCTCGCTCCAGATTCGTCTGATATATTCCATATTACTGCTCTCTCTTCCACCGATATCCTCTGCCACGGATTGTTTCTATCCGATTCTCCAGACCAAGCGCTTTTAATGTCTTTTTCAGCCTTGTCACATTGACTTGAAGCGCATTTTCATCAATGTATTCGGTTGTTCCCCACAATACCTTTGAAATGCATTCTTTTTTCACCTCTGTTCCTGCATATTCCAAAAGAATTTTTAAGATCTTCCCCTGATTTTCCGGAATATGACAGGCATCTTTCCCCTGACAGACCGTATAGGTTCTGGTATCAAAAAGAAAATCGTCTCCATCCAGTAAATGTGCATTCCCCATTGCCCGTTTCAGCAGATTTTCTGTCCTTGCCAGCAGACGGTCTTTATGACACGGCTTCGTCAGATATTCGTCAGCTCCCAGCTCCAGTGCTTTCAACTCATCCTGCATTTTATCCCTGGAGGTCAGCACAAGAATAGGAAGGCTGCCTTTCTTTCGTATTTCTTTACAAAGTGCAAATCCACTGATTCCCGGAAGTCCCAGATCCAGCACTAACAAATCCGGATGCTCTGCCTCACAGACAGCACCGGTTTCTGGAAAATCCGTTACACAGCATACCTCATAGCCTGCCTTATGATAAATATTTTCCAGTTCTTCCCGAAGGAATTCATCGTCTTCTACGATCATGATTTTTTGCATGCCTGTCTTCTACTCCTGCCGTTTTCTCTGAATAAATTTCAAAATCCTGCGATTGCTTGTCTTTATAACTCCTATTATATAAGCTGTTTCTATCAGACACAAGAAAAGAAACACACTTCCTGCCATCTGCCAGAAAACTTTTACTTCCTGCACCTGTCCAATCAGCCGGAACAATGTCCAGACCCCAAACACACTACTGAAAAATGCAACGCTCAATACCAGTCCATAGTGCCACCAGATCTGAACTTTCGCACAATGACAGAGCTCTTTGTAGTTACTTCCCAGTGTAAGCAGAACGCTGTAGCGTGCCCCGGTCTTCTCCTGCTGAATTAAAAACTGAACTCCAATGAGTGTATTTGCGATAATCAAAAAAATCACAGCCAGATAGATCGTCGTATATCCCAATGCCACCTGATAAAACATATGCCGTCCGGCTGTTCCCAGATAACTTTCATAATGCAGATCGGTTGTTTTTAGACGGTCATTGACAGACATCACTGCTTTGAGCAATCCTTCCTCCTTTACCAGAACCGGATCAAGAATCCCGTTCCAGTAAGAATAGCTTCCGTCTGCTACAAAGACATCAAAAACCTCATCCGGTACAATAAAACCATACATAATCGTCAACATCTGGTCTGCCACCAGATTGTCATTGCATACTCTTGGAATGATTTCATAATCGGTCTCTTCTATCTGCACAAAGACTTTCTCTTTCAGAAGTTTCTCTACGCTCTTTGCAGTCTCATCCGACAAATATGTGGGGTGCCCGTAAATTGCCATCTGATGTTCCTTTAAGTTCAAAGGTTCCATTCCTTTTGAACGCAAAATCTCATTGTACCCTGATTCTGCGATCAAAAATGGGGATTCTTCCCAAGAATATGGATTCAATCTGTTTTTCAGACGCTCATATAATTCCTCACAGTCATATGCATATACTTTTCGCTCCTCCATACCTTCCGTAAAATCCAGATCTGTCCAAAGTAATCCATTTCGTACTTCAAACAGATTGGAAAAATATTGGTCTACTTTCTGAGATGACAGCACTTCTTCTAACGTTTCTTTTTTCTCGTCAAATGTAAAATCAATCCCTGCCGTATCCTGTTGTCCCAGTTGCCCACTCATCCCGACTCCATAGGAACAACATATGATCGCAAACAGAATCAGAAGGGAAGAAATTGCCAACGAAGATGATTTTAAAAATACCGCTTCCTGCAGCTGACGGCATGTAAATGTCCAGAGCTTTTTCCCTGGAAGTTTTCTGCATATCCTATCAAATAGATATGCCAGGCCCTGAAAGAAAAAGAATGTACCGAGTACTCCACAAAAACATAAAATTGCAGTCATACGAAACATTCGTTTTATCCCAAGTTCCGAACTCAGTATCCCGCATCCGATCCCATAGGCTACTGCCAGAAGAATGATTCCCATCATCAGCTTCACACACGTTTTTATGGGCGAAAATGCACGCTGTTTTTCTTTCTGTTCACGGGATAACAATTCATAAACCTCTTTTTTCCAAAGCTTGATGCAAAGCACAAACCGGGCAAGCATTTTAATTCCGCAAATCCCAATAACTGTCCACAATGCAGCCGAACCGGAAAATGTAAACTGATGACGCAGAATTCCAAATCCTGCAAGCTTCGCCGTAATCAGGCTTGTAAGTTCCGAGATCAGCAGCGCCCCCGGGATCCCGATCACAAGCGCATACACAATATTTCGCAGATCTTCCAGAAAAAGCATCTGAAACAGACTTCTTTTCTTCATACCAAGCATCACATAGGTTCCAAACTCATGACTTCGCCGTTCCATCTGATACTTATCCGTAAAATATACCAGGAAATAAAGCAGGCACAGAGATACCACATATAAAATCGGAATCAGCATCAGCAGCTTGTTTACAGCATCTCTCTCCATCTCTTTCAGAAAGATCATCACATCCTGATGATCCAGCGCAAGGATAATATAAAATGCCGCCACCGTGAGAATCATCGTAACAAAATACAGCGTGTTTTCCTGCCGGTTTCGTTTACTGTTTCGTCTGATCAGTTCAGAGAACATAATTGCTTCCTCCTCCCAACTGCGCCATCACGGACAAAATGCGCTCATAAAATTCCCGGTTTGTCTCCTCCCCGACTCGCTTCCGTAATTCATGAAATACTTTTCCATCCTGAATAAACAAAATTCTGGAACAAAAACTCGCAGCCTGTGCGTCATGTGTCACCATCAGAACCGCAGCCTCATCCTCTCGATTCACTCCGGAGAGTTGCTCCATCAGACTTCGTGCACTTCGGCTGTCAAGCGCACCGGTCGGCTCATCTGCCAGTACGATCTGCGGATGCAAAAGAAGCGCTCTTAATGCGGCTACCCTCTGCTTCTGTCCTCCGGACATCTGATTCGGAAACTTTTCCAGCACCTCCTCGATCTCAAAATATTCCGCCAGCTTCTGCATCCTTTTTCTGCTTTCCTTTTCCGGCATTTTGTGAATCTGTGCCGGCAAAAGAATATTTTCTCCACCCGTCAGATTATCCAGCAATTCAAACTGCTGAAACAGATACCCGATCTGTCTTCCCCGATACGCTGCCAGCTGAGCATCCGTATACATTCCGATATCCTGTCCTTTCAGAAGAATCCTACCTCGTGTAGGTCTTAAAACCGAAGCAATACAATTTAACAGCGTCGTTTTTCCCGAACCGCTGCTTCCCATAATTCCGAGGAATTCTCCCTGATATACTTGAAACGAGATTCCTCTGAGTGCCTCTGCTGCATTCTCCTTTTCCCCATATGTTTTGTACAACGATTCTATTTCCAAAATAGTACGGCTCATAATATCCCTCCCTTTCGTGATAAGAATATTATAAGCCGTATCGTGGATGAAAAACACTTACACTTTCTGTAAGAAAACTCCATCCGCTTTATGGTCTGCCATTCACAGTAAATTTTTATGAAAGCTCCAGTTTTCCGGTATATAACTGGTAATACGTTCCTTTCATTTTGATCAGATCCGCATGATCTCCACGCTCGATGATCTTTCCGTGTTCCAGAACAATAATCGCATCACTGTTGCGAATCGTAGAAAGTCTGTGCGCGATAACAAATACTGTACGTCCTTTCATCAGGTTATCCATACCCTTCTGCACAATACTCTCCGTACGGGTATCAATGCTGGAAGTTGCTTCATCCAGAATCAGTACCGGCGGATTTGCAACTGCTGCTCTCGCAATGGAAAGAAGCTGTCTCTGTCCCTGTGAAAGCTCTTCTCCATCACCGCTTAACATAGTGTCGTATCCCTTCGGAAGCATTTTGATAAACTGATCTGCATGAGCCAGTTTTGCAGCCCCGTATACTTCCTCATCAGTAGCATCCAGTTTTCCATAACGGATATTATCCATAATGGTTCCTGTAAACAAATGGGTATCCTGCAGTACAATTCCGAGGGAACGTCTCAGATCATCCTTTTTAATCTTTGTAATATTGATTCCGTCATACCGGATCTTTCCTTCCTGAATATCGTAAAAGCGATTGATCAGGTTCGTGATGGTTGTTTTTCCTGCTCCGGTAGAACCGACAAATGCCAGCTTCTGTCCCGGTTTTGCAAACAGACTGATATCTTTTAAGATCACTTTATCTTCGTTGTATCCAAATGTCACATCTTCAAAACGCACATCTCCGGTCAGTTCTGTATAAGACACACTTCCGTCTGCCGAATGTGGATGCTTCCAGGCCCACATTCCGGTTCTTTCTTTGCATTCGATAATATTGCCGTTCTCGTCTTTTTTCGCATTGACCAGTGTTACGTATCCCTCGTCTTTTTCCGATTCTTCATCGATCAGAGCAAAAATACGCTCTGCTCCGGCAAGTGCCATAACAATGGAGTTAAACTGCTGCGCCACCTGCATAAACGGCTGTGTAAAGCTCTTTGTAAACTGCAGATAAGATGCCATAACTCCCAGAGTGATCCCTCCGCTTCCCATAATAGAAAGGAATCCTCCAAGTACAGAGACCAGTACAAACTGCAGGTTTCCGATGTTTCCGATTACCGGTCCCATCATATTTGCAAAGGTATTTGCCTGTGCAGCACTTTCAAAGAGCGCCTCGTTGAGTTTGTCAAATTCTTCTTCTGACTTTCTTTCGTGGTTGAACACTTTTACTACGCGCTGTCCGTTCATTCTCTCTTCCACAAATCCAGTCACATCTGCCAGAGATTTCTGCTGACGAACAAAATATTTTCCACTGTTTCCACCGATCTTTTTTGTTACGAAGATCATAAGACCAATGATCAGAACTGCTAAAATTGTAAGCAGCGGACTTAAGATCAGCATTGAAATAAAGGTTACGATAATCGTAAAAAAGGACATCAGTGCCTGTGGGATCGACTGACTGATCATCTGTCTGAGCGTATCTGTATCATTCGTGTAAAGACTCATGATAGAACCATTCGTATTCTGGTCAAAATAACGGATTGGAAGAGTCTGCATATGTTCAAACATATCATCCCTTACTTTTTTAAGAACACCCTGACCAATGTAGACCATCAGTCGTGTATAAGTAAATGTAGCAATGACTCCCATCAGGAAAATGCTTCCAAGCACCGCAAGTGCCCGATATAGTTCTGCAAAATTCGGATCTTTCTGTCCGATCAGAGGACTGATAAAATCATCGATTAAAAACTTGAGGGACAATGATACCGAAATTGATGCGATCGAACTTAACAAAATACAGATAAATACGATCACAAACCGAACCTTGTACGTTCCGGTCACATATTTTAAAAGCCGCTTTGCGGTCTGTAAATTTTCTTTTGAAACCTTTGGTTTTCTATTCATCGTCCTCACCTCCCTTTACCTGAGATTCATATACTTCTCTGTAGATTTCATTTGTCGCAAGCAATTCTTCGGATGTGCCGACTCCCATGATCTTTCCTTCATCCAGTACAATGATCTGGTCTGCATTTTCTATAGAAGAAACTCGCTGCGCAATGATGATCTTTGTAGTATCCGGAATTTCTTCCCGGAATGCTTTTCGAATCAGCGCATCTGTCTTTGTATCTACCGCACTTGTGGAGTCATCCAGAATCAGAATCTTCGGTTTTTTCAGAAGTGCCCGTGCAATACACAGACGCTGCTTCTGTCCGCCGGAAACATTGTTTCCGCCCTGCACGATCATCGTATGATAACCTGCCGGAAATTCTTTTACGAATCCATCTGCCTGTGCAAGTTTGCAGACTCTCTGAACCTCTTCCTCGCTGGCATGTTCATTTCCCCAGCGGATATTATCGTAAATCGTTCCTGTAAAGAGAACGTTTTTCTGCAATACCATAGATACCTGATCGCGCAGTGCCTCCAGATTATACTCTCTGACATCCAGTCCGCCGACTTTTACAGTTCCTTTTGTCACGTCATAAAGTCTCGGGATCAGCTGTACCAATGTTGATTTCGCACTTCCGGTTCCTCCGATGATCCCGATCGTCTGTCCGGATTTAATATGAAGATTGACATCTTTTAACGAAAGATTTCCGCCTTCTCCCGCATAACTGAAATCTACATGCTCAAACCGGATCTCTCCGTCTGCCACTTCTGTAACCGCATTCTTTTTGTCCTGCATCTCCGGAACTTCCGTCAGAACTTCCGTAATACGGTCTGTAGACGCTTCTGCGATCATGATCATAACAAATACAAATGTAACCATCATCAGAGCCATCATGATCTGGAACGCATACACGATCACACTGGTCATTTCTCCGATTTCCATCGCACCGAATACAATTTCTCTTCCTCCGATCGCTACCATCAGAAGCATCGCCGTATAGATCGTAAACTGCATAACCGGTGAGTTCCATGCCACGATCTTTTCTGCTTTTGTAAATAATGTATAGACATATTTTGAAATTCCATGGAATTTTTCAATTTCATGATCTTCCCGTACAAAGGCTTTTACCACGCGGGATGCATTGACATTTTCCTGTACGGAATTATTCAGAATATCATACTCATCAAATACTTTGATAAAATGTGGATGCGCTTTCTTTGCAATAAAGATCAGTGTTCCTCCAAGCAGCGGTATGATGATCAGGAACAGCAAAGCAATTTTCTTATTGATCAAAAGTGTCATGATCCAGGATAAAACAATCATGATCGGAGCTCTCGCCAACAGACGAATGCTCATCATATATGCCATCTGTACGTTGGTAATATCTGTTGTCATACGTGTTACAAGACCGGATGTGGAAAACCGGTCAATATTTTTGAATGAAAATTCCTGTACTTTATAAAAAATATCATGTCTCAGGTTTTTGGCATATCCTGCACCTGCTGTTGCTGCCATTTTTCCTGCTATAATACCGAAATACAGAGCCAGCATAGCCATAATGACCAGAATCAATCCCCGCCGTACGATATAGCTCAAATTTCCCTGCATGATTCCAACATCAATGATCTTCGCCATCTCCATCGGAATCAGAACTTCCATTAAAACTTCCAGGATTACGAAAAATGGAGCCAACACAGACTGCTTTTTGTATTCCCGGACTGATTTTAAAAGTGTTTTATTCATCGTTCTCGTCTTCCTCCTTATTTTCTTTTTTGTTTTCTGCAAGATTTTGAATCATCTGCACAAGCACCTTTCTGCAAATCTTTACATCTTCCTGATCTATCCCTTGTATCAGCCGCTTTTCCGTATCTCTGATGTGCTCCAGAATCTCAGGTCTGAGTGCTTCTGCTTTTGGGGTCGGTACAATACGTTTTAATCTGGCATCCTTTTTCGAACTTTCCCGGGAAATAAATCCATTTTTTTCCATGAGCTGCAAAATCCCTGTGGCTGTGGACTTCCGGATTTGAAACTCTTCTTCTATATCTTTCTGATATACTTCCCTGTGCATCGTTTCCAAAAGAATATGCTTTAACACATGCTTCTGCATGGTGGTCAGGCCATCATCTCCCACTGCTTCAGACGCATTTCTGCGCTTCATCTGATTGGAAAGAATGTGAATCAGCCTGCCGGTATTGATGTACCTTTCCTTATCTTCTATATCCTGCATAATTCCATCCCTCTCTCTTTATATAGTTAGTTCCCTAACTTTTAACCATTATACGGAGGATATTTTTTATTGTCAAGAAGTTTTTTCAGATTATTGAAATCATAAAACTTATTTTGCCACGTCTGAATATTGCCTGATGGCAGCAGGCAGCCCGGTACGGAAAATAACAGAAATATAATCGATCGTCTGCTGCCTGTCATGCTTTTCTTTGTTCACGATCCATTCCAGTAATGTGCCCGCGATTGCCTCTGTATAAAAGAATCTTTTTAAGTCCTTTATAACCTTACCAACATCAATGTGGCAGAGCGTATCCGTGAACTCTCAACCATTAAGGTTCTCGGATTCTACGACAAAGAAGTAACACTCTATATTTACCGGGAAACAATACTCCTTTCCCTGCTCGGTATTTTAGCAGGATTTGGAGTCGGTGATCTGCTTTACCAGTACATACTGGCAGTTGTTCCACCGGATGAAGTGATGTTTAACCCCGCTCTTTGTGCAAAAGCATTTGTGATTCCTGCCATTTTGATTGCAGTCATTACATTTATTCTAGGATACATAATGAATCGAAAACTCAAATACTTAGATATGCTCAGCGCATTAAAATCTGTAGAATAGCAAAAAATTTAAAAGTCAAGGGACTGACACAATGCAGTTCCTTGACTTATTACATCTGTACTTGCTATCTTTCTCTTAATTTCCACATTCAATACTGATTGCATTGAATTTTTCCAAAATATCTTCTACTTTCAATTCCTGTTTTTCTTTTGCTGACAGATCCATCACTGCTTCCCCCTGATGCATCATCAACAGTCTGTTTCCATATTCTACTGCATAGCGGAGATTATGTGTCACCATGATCGTTGTCAGGTTTTTCTGTTTCACGATCTTATCTGTCAGTTCCATGATCAGATCTGCCGTCTTTGGATCCAGCGCCGCTGTGTGCTCATCCAGGATCAGAAAATCGATCGGTGTCATGGTTGACATCAGAAGTGCCATTGCCTGACGCTGCCCGCCGGAGAGAGAACCGACTTTTACATTCAGCTTATTTTCCAGTCCCAGATTCAACTGGCTTAATAGCTCCTGATAATGAGACTTTCTGTTTTTATTAATTCCTTTTCTCAATCCGTAAAAACTGCCTTTGTTGTCTGCAAGAGACATATTTTCCAGAATTGTCATGGAAGGACAGGTTCCAAGCGCCGGATTCTGATACACTCTTCCGATCTTCCGGTTTCTTTTATACTCTTTCATGCGGGAAATATCTTCCCCATGCATCAGAATCTGTCCTGCTTCTACCGGAATACTGCCGCACAGGATATTAAGCATGGAAGTCTTTCCGGAGCCGTTGCTTCCTACCACAGAAACAAAATCTCCCTGTTCTACTGTCAGATTAAAATCTTCAAACAGACACATTTCATTGACTGTTCCTGGATTATAATATTTATGAATATGTTTTAACTCAAGCATTTGTCTTCACCTTCTTTTTCCGTTCCATTCCAATGAGTAAGATCGCGAGGAATAATACCGCTGTGATCAGCTTCATATCCTGTGGTTCAAAAAACTTCAAAGCAACTGCCACGCAGGCTTTGTAAACGACAGAACCGATCAGAACTGCTGTGGTTGCTTTCAAAAATGTCAGATTCTTAAACAGGCTGGTTCCGATGATCACGCTTGCCAGCCCGATCACGATAGCTCCTGTACCGCTGGAAATCTCAAATACTCTCTGCTCCTGACAGAAAATTCCGCCTGCCATAGCAACCATTCCGTTGGCGATCGCCAGTCCTAAAATCTTTACATTTCCCTGATCCTTTGCAAGGGAAGTCACAAGATTTGCATTATCTCCCACAGCCCTCAGAAGAAATCCGGATTTTGTCTGCAGATACAGATCCAGAATTATTTTCACGATCACTGCAAGAATAAGTACTACTGCAAGAACTTTATATTTCGCTGCCCCGCCTGAGAAAATCCCATTCATTGTCTCATTGTCGAAAATATTCTCTTCTCCAAAAATCGGAACATTTGCTTTCCCTGCAATCCTGAGATTGATCGTCCACAGCGCAGTCATCATAATGATACCGGAGAGGAGATCCCTGACCTTTCCTTTGACATGGATCAATCCTGTACAGATTCCGGCTGCTGCTCCTGCCAGAAAAGAGACCGGTATGGTCAGGTACGGATTCACTCCCTGTGTGATCATTGTCGCCGTCACTGCAGCCCCCAGCGGAAAACTTCCATCCACTGTCAGATCCGGAAAATCCAGAATTTTATATGTGATATAAACTCCAAGAGCAAGGATTCCGTAAATCAGTCCCTGTTCCAAAATCGTTACAAAAATGTCCATCTCAATTCCTCTCCGTTTCTACTTTTTACTTTGAAATACTGTCAAACGTTTCCGCTGCACCTTCAAGCAGTGTCTCGTCTACCGTAACTCCCAGTTCTTCTGCTGCCTTTGTATTGATATAAAGTCCAGGTTCAGAAATCGTCTCATAGTTCATCTCAGACGCCGTCTTCTCTCCTTTTAAAATCTCTGCTGCCATCTTTCCGGTCTGTTTTCCAAGCGCCACATAATCCAACCCCTCTGCTGCCAGACATCCCAGTTTCACCTGTTCAATCTCGCTTCCAAACACCGGGATTTTCTTTTCATTGGCTTTGTCAAGAATCGTTGCCAGAGAATTTACAACCGTATTGTCCGTCAGATTTGTCAGACAGTCCACCTCGGATAAAATCTCTTCTGTTGCCAGCGAAATATCTG
>OGIA01001491.1_pt1 | contig 14879 bp, 8 predicted proteins | sample 1571671 | NCBI WGS metagenome assembly OGIA01 (sample SAMEA2582027, study PRJEB24529) | metagenome | biome: Human gut stool | place: China | collected 2011
GCTTAATATCTTGGATGAAAAGCGTAAGGCTTTGGCCGGGGACGGTTCCGACCTTGATAACGGTAAAAGCGATATTATTAAGAAGCAGCAGGAAGACGTAGAGCAAAAGGCCAAAGAGCAGACAAAAGCCCAGATTGTATGTCACTTGTACTGTCTCATTTGCCAACATGCCGGGTGTCCAACGAGGAATGAGAGACATGACCCTTAATATTTCAGCTTCAACTTTGGGGTGTATCTTGCGGGTAATCTTAGGGTTGATAACTTGTCCGTCATAATCTATAGTGAATTTTACATCAGTGTATGTATTATTAGCAATACTATCTATTTCTGAATAACGAAGATTTTCTTTCAGAAATTCTATAAATTTTTCTGTTCCTCCGGGAAATTCCGGTAGCTTTTCCGGACCATAAAAGGGGGCTTCCCCTTTCATGTCTTTTTCTTGTATCAGGCTGTCAGCAGTAATGGTCCAATTCATTTTAGGGTATTGCAGTGTTTCTGCGTCCAATGAAGTAGGAGGTATTATTGTAAGTATACCAGTTGATAGTCCAAACAGAGCGATGGCCTTACCTACACGGCGTTTTCGTTCAAGTTGTTGCTCCAAATATCGAACTTCAGCTTCGCATTTGGGGCAAGTACCCAAACAATCTCCCTGATACTGACATTCAGAGGTGATGAATTCAATATCATTCGCTTCGGCTATCTGCCGACGAATCTCTTTTAAGATTTTACAGGTTTGTTTTCCTCTTGCCATGGCATTAATCATTAGGGGTTTTATAGGTGAATCGGTCGAATTGGGTGATTCCCATTTCTTTCAAAAGTTCTATGCTTTGGTCAATATCCTTCTCCGTATTATAGGAAGGGATGAGTGGTGTCCGAATAACGATTTGCTTGGCTTTGTCTTTCCCGATTAAATATCGCAAATTACCTAAGACGTTTTCATTATTCTTTCCGGTATATCGCTGATAGATGTTATTATTCATATCTTTGATGTCGATTATGTAATTATCTATAATAGAAATCAGTTCTTCTACATTCTGTTGCGGAACATTGAGAGAGGTTTCGACAGTGATTCTCCATTCCGGGCCACAGAGTTGGCGGAATTGCCTGATAAATTCACTTTGTAACAAAGGTTCTCCACCGCCAAATGTGACTCCTCCGCAACTCGCCAGGAAATAAAGTTCATCTTTGCGTACTTCCTCGTAGAGCTGGTTACAATCATAGCTCTCCCAAACACCATCGGGCTGCAAAGATGTCGGATTGAGACAATATTTGCAACGCAACGGACAGCCATGGAAAGCAACTAATGTTGTAACTCCTTCACCGTCAATCGTTAGCCGATGGCGGGCAATGCCGATGAGAGGAACAGCTTTCATACTTTTTCTATTTTTTCTTCATCCACATACCACAAGTAGCCGGTGATATTTTTATATCCCATCTTGGTAAGAAGTTGCATATATCCTTTCACTTGTTTGTTATATTTAGGATTTTCCTTACCAAACTTGAAATCGACTACAACAACCTGATCGTCTTTCATCATTACACGATCCGGACGACGGGTTTGCAAAACTCCTTTTTCTTTATAGATAATAGCACATTCATTAAAGAGTGTCCATTTTCCGGAATACCAATCTTGAATTTCAGGAGAAGAAAAAGCTTTCTTTGCAACTTCACGAGCCACTTTTTCTTTCTCGTCATTTCTGATAACTCCTTCAAAAATAAGCCGTTCGATGGCTGGATCGATATCTTCTGCTGTTTCGATGACAGAAAATAAAGTATGTAACATACGTCCGCGGTTGATAAAGCGGTCGTCCGAATCTTCTTCTTCAATGCCCTGAATGAAGTCAGCAGAGCGGTTGGACTGACGAAATTCAATATCATGCCGCATGGATTCCATCCGAATAGGGAGTTTCTCTGGTTTCTGGGTTAGCTTGTTTGTGGATGTCTTGATTCTTTCTTTTTCGGAAGGGCATAGTTGTCCTTGCTCGTAACAGTCTTCTTCCCAGTCAATCCCTTCTTCTTGGGCTACTATCGGTAGGGTGTTTGCCAATAGTTCGGACATGGTGCCTTTTTGTTTTTTTCTGCTCCAGATAATAAGGTTTTTCCCTGCGCGGGTAAAAGCAACGTATAGTAGATTGAGGTTATCCACCCAAAGTTGAAGACGTTCTTGCAGGTAGTCGTTACCATAAATCGATTCAGCCATTTGGGTGGAATAGTTAATAGGAAGAATATCCAATGCATTGAATGGTGCTGTTTGCGGGGCACACCATACAAGCTGATTATTGGTTTCATTCTCCAGCTTCCAGTCGCAGAAAGGAAGGAGTACGGTATGGAATTCCAATCCTTTGGATTTGTGTATGGAGAAAATCCGGATTCCTTCTACTTCTCCGCTTGGAATTGTTTTACTGCATAATGTTTCGTCCCAATACCGGATGAATCCGTCTAGCTCGGAAGAGTTGCTTTGCAGATAATCGGTCACCGCATCAAAGAAAGCAAATAAATAGGCATCCTGATCTTTGATAAGATTCATCTCGAATATGCTGAAAAGTTCTTCTAAAAGCTCATAAAGAGGCATTAGCCTTAGTTCCTTTGTCTTTTCAAGAAAAGCGGCGGGAAGATAATTCTCGGCAGGGAGGAGTAGGAGAGTATTCCAATCCAGTCCTTTCTGTAAAACCTCGTTTTGATAGGCTACGGCCAGTTGGGCACGTGCTATTTTATTATTTTCATCGGAAAGGAATCGCAGTGCATCCAGCATCATACAAATGGCAAGAGAGGCGTCAAGGCGGAAGGCTTCGTCTGATACCACTTTATAGTGTAGCTCCTTATCGAAGTAGTCGGCGATTCGGGGAATACTTTTATTTTTTCGTACCAGGATGGCTATATCATTCAGTCGTACTCCGGAGGTGAGGAGATGTTGCACTTCTTCTCCCAGACTGATTAATGTCTGTTTGGTATAATCATGTTCTTCGTCGGGTTCGAGAAAAGAGACTTTTACATATCCTTTTTCTGTACTTCGGGGAGATTCCTGCACAACGTCGGCATAAGCTTTCTGCAGATCCTCACAATCCTTGCCTAACTGTTGCTTATATACTCCGTTCAGATAGTTGGCGGCAGCTGTGAAGATTTGGTTATTAAACCGGATAACATTGGTTTCACTTCTCCGGTTGGTAGCTAATGTCTTGACGTGGATCGGGAAATGTTCGATGTGATTATTCAGGCTGTTGAGAATTCCCCAATCGCCATTTCGCCAACGATAAATGGATTGTTTAACGTCTCCTACAATCAAACTGTCTGCTCCTTGAGACAATCCTTCCAGTAAGAGCAATTTGAAATTTCCCCATTGCATCCGGCTGGTATCCTGAAACTCATCTATCATGACGTTATGGATATTCGTTCCTATCTTTTCGAATACAAAAGAGGAGTCACCGTCTTTCACCAGTTGATGGAGCAGGGCATTCGTATCTGATAATAGAAAACGATTGTTGTCGTGATTCAACTGACGTACTTCTTCATCGATATTGGCGAGGAGTTGCACTTTGTTGAGATGTTGCAGGGATAATCGGCAACTATTCAGTAACAAATTATTCTTGGAACGTAACTTTTCAGCATCTTCCAGAATTTGCATGAGACTAGAGTTGGCTAAATTAATGATGTCCGCATAGCGGGGAGAAGTCTTGGTTGCCCAGTTCTTTGCGTCTTCCAGACATTTTTCTACTGTGGCATTACGGATATCATTGCCTAAAATGCCATTATTAAGTTTACGAAAATAACTTCCGATTCCGCGTGAACCGTTTTTCAGATCATCAGCAGTCAGTGCGTGTCCATCCAGTTCTCCTTCGAATTGGTCGTAAAATCCTTTCATTTGCTCCAGTATTTCCGTTTCCAGAGCTTTCAGTTGCTTGCGATACTCTTTGATGGTATCAGGGTTTCGTAACCGTTGCCGGAGTCCTTCTCCCTTTTCAATATAACCTTCATCGAAAATATTGCGTCCGAAACTTTTTACTTCGTCCGACACGTTCCAACGTTTATCGTCGGCAATTCGTTCGTTGATATAATCGAGTAACCATGCGAGAACGGGAGAAGTGGGTCCTAGTTTCTCAATCATGCTATCTACAGCGTCACTAAGAACTTCGGTGTTATTTAACTCAATATTCAGATTCGGGCTAAGTTCCAGTTCCCGTGCGAGATTGCGCATGACAGATTGAAAAAATGAGTCGATAGTCTCTACCCTGAACCGGCTGTAATCATGCAGCATATAGCTAAGGGCGACGCCTGCCGCTTCCCGTATCTCCTGTTCGGTTTTTCCTGTCTCTTCTTTAATTCGGTTGAGGTAGGCTTCGGAATCTTTATCGCCTATCTGTATGCCGTAAAGCTGACTAAGAATGCGTTCTTTCATTTCTGCAGTTGCCTTATTGGTAAAGGTGACAGCGAGAATTTGCCGGTAGGCGCGGGGATTGAGAATTAACAGTTTGATATATTCCACTGCCAGGGTAAATGTCTTACCCGAACCTGCGGAGGCTTTATAGACTAAAAGTTCACTCATGTTTCTGTTTATGGGATATATTCGATTTTAGCAACAATGACCCGTATGTCCTCCGGTTCTTTCCCTGCCTTTACCAATGCCTGATGAAAGTTTTTGGGGAAGAACATGAAGAATGTATCCGGAGTGGAATCTACATATTTTATTTTCTTGGCTTTGTAGAAAGTAACATCCGGTTTGTATTCAGTGATAGGCTCTGCATATTCTGCTGAAGTAATTCCGAAACGTTCGGTGCCTTTCACTACATATTGCAGATCAACACCATGGCGGTGTGCTTCGATTTTACGTTTACTGACATCTTGTGTTGTTGCATCCTGTACATTGATGTAACAATGTTCGCCATCCACTTCATATCGTCCGGCAGGCATATTCGCAAGGTCGTGGGTAGCTAGCCATTGGAAAGTCTTGTCCCACACTTTCTGGTTCTTATGATATTGTGACGCAAATTCCTGATAATCGGTTGTTTTATGAGGCATTGCCTTCAGTCCGTTTGCCCATTCTTGTTTTTGTGTCCATTGACGGGCTTGTTTAAGAGTCCAGTTATCAGCGGATTCTTGTGAACACACGTTTTCAGTGAAGAAGAAAAGAAAAAGTCCGATAAACAGGCTTGAACTACTAAATACAAATTTTGATTTCATGATTGTTCGAAAAAATTAGGTCCGAAAATAAGTATGAATAAAGGTAGATAGTCTTTTAAAGCTACTCGCAATAATTTTAAGGCTTGTCCAATCCTGTAATTAATCGTTTGTGGAGATACATTCAGCTTCTCGGCAATTTCTTTATGCGTCAGATGTTGATTGCGGTTCATCTCGTAAGCTTCGAGATATTCTTTCGGAAGTTTTTTTAGTGCTTCTTCATATAAACGGAAAAGCTCATCACTCAAATAGAAGTCCGGGTTATTGAACTCACTATCATATTTATCAACGATTTCCTGATGAACTTTTCGTTTGATCTCAAAATGGGAAAGACGGTTGAGAGCTTTGTTCTTGACAATCGTGAAAAGAAGTGTTTTGAGTGTCAACTCTTCCATAAGAGTGCAACGATTTTCCCACAGCCACATCATCGTTTCTTGTACAATCTCCTCTATTTCTTCCTGCTCACTTACGTATTGAGAACAAAAAGCACATAGCCTACGGAAATAATGTCTGTAGACGACGTCAAAAACTTTTTCTTCTCCTGCTTTTAGGGCAGTGATAACGGACTTATTATTATTAATATCCAAATATATCGGAGATTGTGACATTCTCTTTTAATTTATGTAAGACAAAAATAATGAAAGAAGTAGATAAATGAAATAAAAATGCGAGAAAAAATATTTTTTTCTTTTTCTCTTTAGTATATTTGTGCTCACAACTGTATTACTACAAAGGTATTATAGTTTTTTTGTAAAAAGATAAAAGAGCATGGATGAAACTATCTTGGTGAATTACCTGCAAGGTGAATGTAATGATGAAGAAGCTGCTCGGGTGGAAGCTTGGTGCGAGGAAGGGCCGGAAAACCGGAAAACTTTGGAGCAACTTTATTACACTCTCTTTGTAGGTGAGCGTATAGCGGTGATGAATACTGTAGATACAGAGGCGTCATTGGATCAATTTAAATCAGCTATCAGAGAAAAGGAGAAAAAGGCTAAGCGGAAAAGTATTTCAATCCGTTGGGGACGTTATGCTACTGTGGCGGCTGCTTTTCTTACCGGACTCGTTTTTGCCGGTGGAATTGCCTGGGGATTACTTTCTAATAAGCTTTCGGATTATGAGGTGATAACTGCTGCCGGACAGAGAGCGCAGACTGTGTTGCCGGATGGTAGTAAGGTATGGCTGAATGCATCTTCAAAAATAGTTTATCATAATTCTTTATGGAGTTCGGATCGTCAAATCGATTTGTCGGGTGAAGCCTATTTTGAAGTGTCTCATGATAAACATGCTCCATTTATAGTAAATAGTAAGCAAATCAAGACTTGTGTGCTTGGTACGAAATTTAATGTGCGTGCACGCCAAGATGAGAATAGGGTAGTGACTACCTTGCTTCAAGGACTGGTACGGGTAGATTCTCCGCGAACGGAAGAGAATGGTTATTTGTTGAAACCGGGACAGACATTGAATGTAAATACGGATACTTATCAAGCAGAGTTAATTGAATATAACCAACCTACAGATGTGCTTCTCTGGATTAATGGCAAGTTGGAATTTAAGCAACAGTCTTTATTGGAAATAACCAATATTATGGAGAAGTTGTACGACATCAAATTTATCTATAAGGATGAAGCATTGAAATCAGAACGGTTTACCGGTGAATTCTCTACTGATAGCACTGCTGATGAGATACTGAATGTATTAATGCATACCAATCATTTCTCTTATAAGAAAGACGGACGGATTGTCCGAGTGATGAAGAAATAAGAGATAGGTTAGTGTTTCTAAAAGGCTGTCTAATTAGATCTTGACAGATTAAGGTTTGTTCGTTATATAAAGATGTGAAGTGCTCCCAAAAGTTAGATACATAACTTTCTGGGGGCATTTCACATATATGTAGTGGCAAACTGATTGGAATGGGATTTGATTAGATAGTCTTTAACACGAGAAATCACCCTCACTACATGACTGAACTGCACTCCTTAAGTTTTGTGTTCAACTTTTGGGGTGCAGTTCATTGTAATGAGGGTGATTTTATGAACTTAAGGCCTGTTTGATAGCCTCTATTCTATATTTTTATAGTTATCTATTCATAAATACTTACTCATTTTTGGGTTCGTAAACATTAAATTCTGTAACATCCGTACGACCCGTTTGTAGAGATAGTAATAATCTGATATTTCAGATATCGCGTAGTAATAGGAGAGATGAACGTGATGTTTTGTGTACTACTACCGGGTATTGCTAATGAACTTAATGATTTCCATGTCATACCATTTTCAGACTGTAATATTTCCACTTCTCTAGGAGCATATGCATTGGCCCAATGATTCGTTTTGATACCTGTTAAAACCTTAGCTTCTCCTAAATCAACAGTAAACCAGAATCCTTTATTATTTAGAGCAACGTCAGTTCCAGTCTTGCCATCGATTAAATTATTGGGTGCGCCTTCTACTCCTTCTTCTACATTAATAATCCAGCCGGCACGATTACTGATAAGTTGGCTATTACTAGGAATACCGCTTTTTAGATTACAATAGGCAGCTTTTTTATTGATGACAGGTAAGATACTTAAATTACTGCTAATGACAGTGTTCTTATCATTGGTAGTTACATTACTGATTGAGACACTGAAAGAGAAACTTGTTTTTTCCATGATACTGGCAAATATCGTCGGATCAACCGTCGCAGTGATTTCTTCAGAAGTCATCTGTCCTTCTTTGAGAGTAACCTGTGAGGAACTTAAAACGATCTGGCTTGCATCAAGCCCTTCTGTTTCACTTTTTGCACTTAATGCGATAACCATATCTGTAGAGACTGCTTTCTGTGTTTTTACAGTAAAAGCCATCTTAATTTCATCTCCTCCGATTCCATTCGCATCATGAGTCAGATTGAACTTTTTTACATTCCCCGATAAATAGTCATTTCTCTGTAGAGACACATACGTAGCATTCCACTCGTTAAAAACTTCTTCATCATCGCTACAGGACGAAATGAACGGGACAAACAAGCCGAGTAGGGCTGCTATTGATAGTGATTGAAATATATTTTTCATATGTACATACGATTAAATTATTACTATTTCCATTCGGTAGATTTATCTGTAGATAAAATACCGTCAATCCAGGTAGGAGTAGCAGAAGTAGTCAATGTATGACCTTTGCCGGTTGCATCTTCGAATACATTGCCTTGTCCTTCATTGAATCGCCAATAAGCTTCCAAACCTACAGATTTAGGGCTAACTTGAGTCATGTTATTCTGAATTTGAGAAGCGGAACGAACTACAGACCAGATACGTGCTTCACTCATCAAAATTTTACAGTTTCCCCATCTACTATAAGAATCATCACCTAAGCAGAACCAATTTACATCAGAGAAAGTTGTTGCTCCTGTTGGTATACTCAACACACCCGAATCAACTCCGTTTATGTAAAGTCGATAGTTGGAACCATCACAGACCAATGCTAAATGTTGCCATTCGTTTGGCTTGAAAGAATTACTTGGATTCAAATAAAGCCGGTTACGTCCTACAATCTGTACTAATGAATGTGCCTTATAATTTTCATTGTCACTTTGAGGATCCTCAAAACGTAAAAGGATGAAGTTTGCATCATCTCCTCCGTTCTTAAATACTGCACGGTCACGGTCAGCTGTGTTGGCTACCTGAAAACGAACCTCTATCGTATATTGTGAATACGTTTCGGGAGATTCTGTGAATTTATTAGCTTTTAAACTAGGAGCGCCAACAAACATTGGAGCTGAAAATTCGATAATACTTTCTGCCAAAATAACAAAGGTTCCGGTATTTTCCATCGGTGAAATACTTCCATCTTGCAATACTAGTTTTACAGGCAGTGCATATGATTCTCCCGATTTCATCATTTCCTGACTGAAAGCTTTCAAAGCGATGGAGAGGGCATCGGCTGCATATTGTCCTGCTTTTACAGTAATCGTTTCCGGCAACGTATAATAATCTTTGGGCAACATTATATATCCGGTTCCATTAATATGGTTATAAGTGTCCAGTACTGATTGATCTGTAACCAATTTATAATGATTGTCTGTAGAAGAAAGATTACTAAGATGCACATTTAGGGTAGTAAAACTTTCTCCAGTAGCCTGTACGGTCACTTTTTGACTTGTACTGGAAAGAGCTTCTTCAATATAAGCATGTGTATCTAAAGTATCGTATTTTGCATCTCCACAACTTACTATACTTCCTAAGCCTGTTATGACTGCGGAGAAGCATAAAATTTTTATATAATTCATACGTTTCATAGTTTACATTAATTTTTAAGTAATGAATGTGATGACGGGTTCATAATTTGAATAGCACGGCGTATATTTTTATATTCTGGTGAAGTACCATACTCTGCTTCCATATGATAGGTTCCTGCACCACCTTTACGGAATCCGTTACTTGGTTGCCAGCGTGCCATTCCTTCGAGAGATTTCATTTTGTTACCATAACGATCAGTGTAATCATATCCACCGTCCATAGCAGCATCAGTAGCCTCGAAATTCTCGGTCATGATGGTCATCTTCGTGATTTGTTCTTCAGACATGACACTGCTATACGTCTGAACAAGTCCTGCACCTGCTACGCCGCCTGTGATAAGACGTTTATCGAGTTTAGAATCACTGCCAGGACTACTATTATTGTAAGCCTGAATGATAAAATAGTCAAAATATAACCCGACTTCAGGTCTACCTGTTATGCTCTGTGGTTCGCCATCGATAACTAATAATTTACCTGTTCCTGATTTCGGACCGAAATATTTGCCTAGTTCATCAACAAATGCAAACATTCTATCGTCTTCGTCTACGATATTACCGGGGTTGCCGAAATTAGGTTCATAATCGATATCAAAGCCGTCGTAACCATATTTGTTTACTGTATCGGCAATGGCGCTTGCATATTTGCGAATGGATGCTTCTATTGCTTCCTTATTTGATTCATCGGAAGGCCATCCCCAAAAATCATTCACAGCTTCTTTTTCGGATGAAAATCCCATATTTTCCCAATTTTCACGAATATTCTGCGGAGTAATTTGATCGCCTACACTTCTGATAATAAAACACATGGTAAAACGAGTTCCTTTAACTTGTTGGCAAAATTGCAGATCTTTTTTTTGAGCTTCTGTAATGTTCGACCAATTTCCCCAAATAGAAACAATATCTACACTATCAGGAATACCGGCTAAAGAGCTTTTCATATAGGCACCTTCACCACTCCAGCCACCAAACCAGCCAAAGGCAACTTGGTGATCTGTCTGCTTATAGGCACGCAAGGCCGCATAATATTCATCCGATACGATCGATTCGGGAAAAGTTTTTGCTTCCGACTCCGTCCAGTCACTGCAACCGATCAATGAGGTCGTTGCCAGTGATATGAGTACAATGTATAATAAATAAATTTTCTTCATAAAAGTCCTTTTTATGCATTATATAAATTAGTTCTTTTTAGCCCACTTTAAGTCAGTAGCTTCGTTATCAGCACCGCCTAGTTCTGCTACTCCCAGATCATAATTGGCTTTATTGTTTTGTGCCTCTGTATAAGGGAAGCTTAGACGACGCATACCGCGTTGGCTACTCACTCCACAATCTGATAGATTGTCGATACAAGGATAAAGTTCCGGATAACCTGTACGGCGATATTCAGCCCATGCTTCCAATCCTAATGGATAATTGGCGATCCATTTTTGAGTAATGACACGTTGGAAATTTTTTCCATTTACGTTATCAGCCTCACTGTCATCCCACATCACACTCACTGTATTGGTAATTGTAGCAGTAGCATTTTGCACAGCATCACTTTCATGTGATACGACAGGAGCTTCGTCAATCTTCAAGTATTCAGTGGCTGAAACCTGATATTGTTCCATTGACAAATTAATACCATCTTCGTAATAGGCTTTTGCTGTTTTAGAACCGACATTCCAACCACGCAATTTTCCTTCTGCACGTAAAAACGCTGTCTCTGCAGCACAGAAAACCATTAATTTAGAAGTTGCCGTATATGCAGGAATAGAGAATCCTGCTGCATCTGCCTTTTTAAAATCAGCATCTCCTGTACGCATACCTACATATTTATCTGTTTTCCCGGCAAGGGTAGACTTATTAAAGAACTTCGGCATACGTGGATCGCCATATGCATTCATATAATCTACAATATTTGCATTCACACGCAGATCACCCCAACTTACAGCTGCCAGTTGATATGGATTACTCTGTGTGCCACAAGAAAGCATAGCATTATCCGAATTACTTTCAATCAATCCGGCTTTATGTGTTACTGCTGCTTCAGCTGCCTCTTGAGCAATGCCAGGCCATGTTCCGCTGATTCGCATTGCAACACGTAAGCGCATTGAATTGGCTAGCTTAGCCCAACCTGAATAATTTCCATCAAAAACCGGATCATTGGCCCCCAATGGGGCATTGCCATTTGTTTCTACATAATAGTTGTACAAAACATCAGCTGCATTGGCTAAATCACTTAATATACTGGTATAGACCTGTTCCTGGGTATCATAAGATACATAGAAATTACCCTTCTTTACTTGGCTGTAAGGCATCGGTCCATAACAATCCGCAACGCGAAGCATCGTTATTGCACGTATCATACACGCAAAAGCATAATAATGTCCCGTAGAATTAGTTGCTTCCTGTATTTGGAAAAAGTTTCCATATATTTTTTCAAACGGAGTGTTCCAAGGGGTAGCATTCCAGGCATCACTCTGATTGAATGTGCTGAAGTTTGTACCACTCCATGTGTTAGAACAGCATAGATAGCCACCTAACTGTCCCACCATCTGATCTTGCATTTGAGAGTCATTCTGCTGAATATTCACAATTGTTTCAATCATAGACTTCATCAAAGTCGCAGGGTCTGCATCATGAATTTGATATTGATTCGTATTATACTCCTCAAATTTATCAGTACAACTTCCTGCCAGTAACAACAGAGCGGCACCGACTGTGATATTTCTTAAATATTTTCTCATAACATTAGCTTTTTCTTTTAGAATTGAACTTTCACATTAAAACCGAAGTTACGCAAGCTAGGTTGCATAAAGTAGTCTACATTCATATAATAGTTACTGGAGGTAGAGGCAGACAATTCCGGGTCAAATGGGGCTTTACAATAAATCATCCATAAATTACGTCCTACAATACCCAAAGTAACATTCGCCACATTTTTAAACCATCTTTTAGGAAGTGTATAGTTTAGACTCAATTCCTGCAAACGTACATTGGTTGCACTATATAGATAATAACGACCGTAGCCACCTTCACCCGTACCAATAGTCTGGTAATACTTTTGGGCGTTAACTTTGCCGTTATTAATAGGTATACCACCATTATCACGAGCTGTTGCAGATGTTTCGGATACTCCATAATAATCTAAAATACCTTGAGTAGCCGAATAAGCTAATCCGCCTACACGGGCTGATAATACAACTCCTAAATCAATTCCTTTATAAGTGAAATGATTGGTCCATCCGAGGTTGAAATCAGCATCCAGATTACCTACTTTTACCGGAGTGTTTGATGAAGTGATACCCAGATTACCATTCTGATCGACTTTTATATTACCGTTATTGTCTTTTGTCAGTTGGTTGTATACATAGATATCAGTCATGGAGCCTCCTTCTGTCAGGATGACGCGAGGAGCTACATTCTCTTTACCTAACCAACCCACATTCATTTCATCCATTTGGATAGCTTCTCCTGTCACGGGATTCACGCTGCCGCTTGCCAGTCGTTTCACCTTGTTACGGTTTAGAGTGAAGGTTGCATTAGAAGACCATCCGAATCCTGCCCATTTATCACTGAATCCTAAAGCTAATTCAATACCCTGATTTTGCACGTTACCAGCTTGTACAATCGCTTGTTTATATCCGGAAGAAGAAGGGATATCTACCTTAAATGTTTGGTTCAATGTGTTAGAACGATAGTAAGTAGCGTCTAAATAGAAACGATTTCCCCAGAATTTCAAGTTCAAACCGATTTCCCAGGATTTAGTCTTTTCAGGTTTCATATTGTCCATCGGATATACGGTCGGATTCGCCCAGTTATGTGTCTGGCTGTTGTATTCGTAACCCGGATTAGTAAGGAAACGATCGAAAGAAGAGGCTACCACTGTATACGAACCGCGTATTTTAGCATAAGAAATCACCTCTGGTAGTTTAACCATTTCTGATAATAAAGCCGATAAACCGACTGACGGATAAAAGAACGATTTTTGTTTGGAGAATGCGAGTTTTGAATCCCAGTCATTACGTCCGGTTACAGTTAGATACAGTTGATTTTTCCAACTTAATTCAGCACTGGCAAAAATACTTTGAATTTCATCTTCATATCCGGTAGGGTCCGGTTTATAGTTGGCGGAGAAATTAATATTGTTGATCTGGAAGAAGTTGGGAATAACCAGGTCACCTGCAATATATAACTGATCCATTGAAGTATGATATATGGAAGCACCAACATTGGCTGTTAAATGAAAATCACCAAATGTTTTATCTATATTAGCCAGGAAATCGGCATATAAAGAACGTTCCTGACGCATGGCATCTTCAAAACCACCGCTTACACCACAGAATGTTGTTAATGTAGAAGCAGATTTTTCGTTTTTATTCCGGTAGTCGGAGTTGTCCAGATTGACGCGACCGACAACATTGAGCCAATCTGTAGCCTGCCATTTCAAAGAAGCGTTCATCATATAACGTTTCTTGTTGGAAGTACGGTTGATGCGATTTTGTATCCAATATGGATTTTGTAATGACAAACTTGCATCACCATAAGGCCAATATTGTTCCATATAGCCGTAGTTAGTATTATAACGTTCATACAAACGAATTTCGTCAAAGTTGTCTCCACGAGGGAATAGATACAGTGATGGGAGAGGATTATAATACTGTCCTTGAGAAACCATGTTTTTGTTGTTCTGAACGATATATTGTGCACCGATATCCAGAGTAAGTTTATCATTCAGGAAATGGGTGGTATTACGTGCCGTAAAATTATAACGGTTATAGGAGTTATTCGGAAGAATTCCACCGGAGTTAGTTGTAGAAGCAGAAAGATAGGTCTGGTTTTTGGTATTTCCTGTAGATAATGCTACCGAATTGATAACATTGGAGCCTGTTTCAAAGAAGTCAGATGGGTTATATCGACGGTTTGTCAATTCTCCCCAGCTGAATAATCCGGAACTTGTACCATAACGGTTCTGCATATCCGGCATAATATATGCTTTAGAGAAAGTAGTACTGTTGGATACTGTTATGGTAGTTTTCTCTGTTTGGCCTTTTTTAGTAGTAATTAAAACAACACCGTTTGCCGCAGCAGAACCATATAATGCTGCCGCAGAAGGACCGGTCATCATACTAATACTAGCAATATTGTCCGGATTTAAGTCAGCAACAGCATCTGATCCTCCCATCTCTCCAAATAATCCTTCGCCACCGCTTTTTCCTGTATTAAAAATAGGTACACCATCAATTACATACAATGCATTGTTATCTTTAGTCAGAGATTTCATACCACGCATAACAACACGTGTGGCACCACCAGCACCGGTTGCACCACTATTAATTTGAACACCGGCAACCTTTCCTGATAGTGAATTCATAAAATTGGCGTCCTTTACAGCTGTCAATTCGTCACCTTTTACCTCTTGTACATTATAACTTAACGCCTTAGTTGCACGCTTG
>OGIA01001524.1_pt1 | contig 14595 bp, 14 predicted proteins | sample 1571671 | NCBI WGS metagenome assembly OGIA01 (sample SAMEA2582027, study PRJEB24529) | metagenome | biome: Human gut stool | place: China | collected 2011
CAAGGTACATTTTGGTGCAGTGTAGGGATTATTTTAGTTATAATTATTACAGAAATATTTGTAAAGGTTCCTGCTTCTTTAGGAGGAATTGTATTTATGTTTATTATGGTAAACATGAAAAGACCTGGGCTAACACCTATGATCTACTATACAAATAGAGTCTATGGAACAGCTATGGGAATTATTACAATAATAATATTTTCATTTCTTTTTAATAAAATAGTTGAAAAATATAAACTTAAAGGTGTAAAATTAGAGAAAACAAAATTTAATAATTTAATATTAAAAACTATAAAGGAATATCTGCTAATCTTGACAAAGCTATTGATAGTATTATTAAAGGAGAATATTTAACAGCTCCTGCTGGAGTTACTAATATTGATGGAAAAGAAGTTTTCTTCAATGTCCAAGAAAATGTAATTCCTAAAAATGTAGAAGATACAGCTTTTGAAATTCACAAACAATATATTGATATTCAACTTATTATAGATGGAGAAGAAAAATTTGGTTATGCTGCTTTAGAAAATACAACTGCTAAAAATGAATTTAGCCCAGAAAAAGATTTTCAAGCACTAAATGGAGATATTGAACTTACTTACACAATGAAAGCTGATAGATTTATCCTTTTCTTCCCTGAAGAACCTCATATGCCTTGCTTAAAATCTGGAGATACTGAAAAAATAAAAAAAGTTGTTTATAAAATAAAATATTAAAATTTTATTGACAAAAAAAACTTATAGGTATATAATCAGCACAAATAGTAGAGTCACAAAGGTGACAAGTAGAATAGTAGAAGTCTTAAAAATAAAAACTTGTAGAATTGTAGAATAGTAGGGATCATAAAATATAATAATCAATGCACTTTTTTAGTGTATCTATTTGTGTATAACTGCCTTTTTACAATTTTGTAAAAAGGCTTTTTTATTTTTAAGACAAAGGGAGGAAAAATGAAAACAAGTAGAATAGTAGGATTTGTAGAAATGGCTTTTTTAACACTTTTAATATTTCTTTTACAGGTTATGCCTGTTAAAGCTAATGAAAAATTTACCATTGGAATAACTCAATTTGCAGAACATCCAGCTCTTGATGCTGTAAGACAAGGTTTTGAAGATGAACTTAAAGCTCAAGGGGTCGATGCAAATATCATATATAAAAATTCACAGGGAGATACAGGAGTTGCTGGAGTTATAGCTCAAAAATTTGTTGCAGATAAAGTTGATCTTATCTTTGGAATAGCAACTATATCTGCTCAAACAGCTAAACAAGCTACTGATACTATACCAGTTCTTTTCAGTGCTGTTACTGATCCTGTCCACTCTCAATTAGTTAATTCTTTAGAAGATGTTGGAGGAAACGTTACTGGAACAACTGATGCTAGCCCTATGGATAAACAACTAGCATTATTTAAAAAATTAGATCCTGAAATTAAAAAAGTTGGTATTATTTACAATACAAGTGAATCTAATTCAGAAATTCAAGTGGCACAAGCTAAAGAGATTGCTAAAAACTTAGATTTAGAGATTATAGCAGTTGGAGTAAATAATATAAATGATATTCCACAAGCTATTAACTCTCTTGCATCTAAAGCTGATGCTCTATATGCTGTAACAGATAACATTGTTGCTTCTGCAGCAGGACTTATAGCTAAATCAACTATTGAAAGAGGATTGATCTCAATAGCTGCTGAAGAGGGACCTGTAAAAGGTGGACTTCTTATGACTGATGGACTTAGCTACTATGAATTAGGAAAACAAACTGGTGCTATGGCTAAAAAGATTCTTGTTGATAAAGTTAATCCTAAAGATCTTCCAGTTGAAAGCTTAAAAAATACAACTAAAATTGTCAATGAAAATACAATGAAAAAATTAAAATTAGAAAAAACTAATCCAGCTTTTGAAGGAGCTATATTTATAAAATAATCAAAGGGGTACTTATATGAATTCACTTATTACTATATCACTAGAACAGGGACTTATATTTGCAGTTCTTGCAATAGGAGTATTTATTACATATAAAATATTGGATTTTCCAGATATGTCTGTTGAAGGAACTTTCCCTTTAGGAGCATTTATCTTTGCAAAATTTATAACAAATGGATTTAATCCTATTACAAGTATAATATTTGCTTTTATCTTTGGCTCTCTAGCAGGGATTATCACATACTTTCTTCATATTAAGATGAAGATGGCATCTCTTCTTGCTGGAATACTTACAATGACTATTCTTTATTCTGTAAATTTAAGAATAAACTCAAAAGCAAATATTCCACTATATAATAATAGTTCTATTTTTGATTATGGTAATAAAATTGTTGTTTTAATAGTTATAGTACTTATAATAAAAATTCTTATGGATCTTTTTTTAAAAACAGAGATTGGATACCTTCTTATAGCCACTGGAGATAATGAAACTTTAGTAAAATCTCTAGGTGTCAGCTGTGATAAATTTAAACTTTTAGGTCTTGTTTTATCAAATGGTATTGTAGCTATAAGTGGTGCTTTAATGGCTCAATCTCAAGGGTTTTCAGATATTAATATGGGAACTTCTATCATTGTATCTGCCCTTGCTTCAATAATAATTGGAGATACAATTTTAAAGAGATCTACTAAAATAAAGGGAACTACTAGAGCTATCTTAGGAGCTATAAGCTATAAATTAATTGGTGGATTTGCAATAGATTTAGGTTTTGCTCCTACTGATTTAAAGGCTATTAGTGCTGCAATTGTTATTATTTTTATTGGATATAATAATATGTCACTTTTCAATTTTAAAAGAAATATTAAAGAGAGGTAATAACTATGTTAACTATAAAAAATCTTAGTAAAAGTTTTAATGAAGGTACAGAAAATGAGGTAAATATTTTCAATAATTTTAATCTTGAGGTAGAGGAAAGTGAATTTGTAGCTGTTCTTGGTTCAAATAGTTGTGGAAAAAGTACTCTTTTCAATCTTATTAGTGGTTCTCTAAAAGAAAATAGTGGAAGTATAACTTTAAGTGGAGAAAATATAAGTTCTTTAAAAGAGGAAGAGAGAGCTCTTAAAATTGGAAAAGTTCATCAAGATCCCTCAAAGGGAGTTTCTCCATCTTTGACAATTTTAGAAAACCTTTCTCTTGCTATGAAAAAAAGTGAAAAATTCTCTTTAAGATCTCTAATAAGAAAAGATAATATTGAGAAATTTAAAGATATTTTAAAAGAACTTGATTTAGGACTTGAAAATAAACTTAATACTCAAGTTAAATTTCTTTCTGTTGGTCAAAGACAAGCTCTTTCTCTTATTATGGCAACACTTAAAAAACCTGAGCTTCTTCTTTTAGATGAGCATACAGCAGCACTAGATCCTAAGACTTCTAAAATGATAATGGAAAAAACTAAACAACTTATTGATAAACAAAATATAACTGCTATGATGATCTCTCATAATTTAAAAGATGCTATAAAATACTCTGATAGAATTATTATGCTTGATAAGGGTAGAGTTATTCTTGATGTTAAGAGTAAAAATATAACTGAGGGAGAACTTTCTAAAATCTACACTTCTAAAATGGAAAAAGCTAGCTAAATATAAAACCAAAACAGAGGTATTACTGAAATTCTAGTAATACCTCTGTTCTATATTATTACCCTTAACCCATATCTTTAAAATCTTATTTTATAACTCTTCCCCATTACTTCTAATTACATTTTTATACCATTCAAAAGATTTTTTTCTATATCTATTTCCTGTTCCTGTTCCATCATCATTTTTATCCACATATACAAAACCATAACGTTTTCTAAGTTCACCTGTTGTAAATGAAACTACATCTATACATCCCCAAGGTGTATATCCCATAACTTCTACACCATCAATTTCAACAGCTTTTTTCATCTCTTCAATATGAGCTTTCAAATACTCAATTCTATATGTATCATCACAATTTTTATCTTCATCAAGAATATCTATTGCTCCAAATCCATTTTCAATGATAAAAATAGGAAGCTCATATCTTTCATATAAAGTTGCAAGAGAATATCTAAGTCCAACAGAATCTATCTGCCATCCCCAGTCGCTTGCTTTTACATATGGATTTTTTACAGTTTTTAATGTTGAACCATCAGATGATGATGAAATATCATTTTCTGCATCTGCTTTAACTGCACTTGACATATAATAGCTTATTCCTACATAATCAATTTTTCCCTCAGCAAGGATTTCAGCATCTCCCTCTTCTATTTGAAGAGCAACTCCTTGTTTTTTCCACATTGATTTTGCATAAGCTGGGTAGTGTCCTCTAACTAATACATCCATGAAATAATATCTTTCATGCATCTCTTCTACTGCTGTTATAACATCTTCCGGATTACAAGAGTATGGATAAATTGGTACCCAACCACACATTCCACCTATTTTAAATTCAGGGTTTATCTCATGTCCTTTTTTTACAACTAATGCACTAGCAACAAATTCATGGTGTGCTGCTTGGAACATAGCTTCTCTCGGATTTTGATAGTCAGAAAATTTTACCCCTGAATTTGTCCATCCAAAAATATCACTAGAAGTATTTGATTGATTGTTTATCTCATTAAATGTTATCCAATATTTAACTTTATTTTTATAACGTTCCATTACTGTTACTGCATATTTTATAAAATAATCTATTACTTTTCTATTTATCCACCCACCATAACTTTCTGCTAAATGGTAAGGCATTTCAAAATGACTTAAAGTTATTACTGGTTCAATTCCATATTTTAAAAGTTCATCAAATAAATCATCGTAGAATTTTAATCCAGCTTCATTTGGAGTTTCCTCATCTCCATTTGGAAAAATTCTTGTCCATGCTATACTTGTTCTAAAACATTTGAATCCCATCTCTGCAAGAAGAGCTACATCCTCTTTATAGTGATGATAGAAATCTGTTGCTTCATGGTTAGGATAGTATTCCCCTTCAACTATTCCATCTGTTATTTTTCTCATTTTATCTCTTGATCCACCTGTCATAACATCAGCAATACTTATTCCTTTGCCATCAACATTCCAAGCACCCTCTATTTGATGAGCTGCAACAGCTCCTCCCCATAAAAAATTATTTGGTAATTTATTTTTCATATATTTAACCTCTCTTTTTTATTTTTTATTTTAATTTTTATAATTTTATTTTTCTTTTGGATCATCAAATCCAACAACTAGAACAAGAATCATAGGAACAACTATTGCAAGAACAGATCCTATTACCATTCCTATAAATCCTTTAGTATCATTAGGATTTATTGCATTTACTATTGTTAAAATTCCAGGAAGTCCTGCATAAGCATAGTAAACTGTATTGAAGAAACTCATTACTGCTGCTGATATAGCTCCTCCTACACAAGCACAAATAAACGGTTTTTTCAAACGAAGTGTAACTCCATAAAGTGTTGGTTCTGTAATTCCAAATATTCCTGTAATACTTGCTGAAAGTGCAACTTTTTTAAGTTCTCTATTTTTTGATTTAATAAAGCAACCAATTGCTGCTCCTATTTGAGCTATAACTGCTAAAGTTTGGAATGCTTGGAAAGCATCATAACCATATATACTGAAGTTTGCCATAACCATTGGTGTTATTCCCCAGTGAACTCCAAATATTACAAATATCTCCCAAAGTCCACCTATTAAAATTCCTCCTAAAAGAGGTGCTTTTTCCATCAATAGATTAAATCCAACTGCAACTGCTTCAGCTCCACCATTTGTAAGTGGTCCAATAATTAAAATTGTAAGTGGAACCATAACTATCATACAGATAAATGGAACTAAAAGAGCTTTCATTATCTCTGGAATTCTCTTAGATAGAAAGTGTTCTAAGTAAGAAAGAACTAATACAAGAAATAATGGTGGAAGAACAGATGAACCATAAGTTACTCCTGAAAGATTAAAGAAAAGAAAGTTTACTACTTCTCCTTCTGTAATTCTCTTTGCAATCTCAACCCAAGTTGGATTTATAAGAGCTGCACAACATGTTACTGCTATAAATGTATTACATTTAAAATGTTTTGATGCAGTTATTCCTATTAATATTGGTAAAAATGCAAATGGTGTCCAAGAAATAAGACTTAAAATTTCATATGTTCCTGTTGTTGCAAATTGTGGCCAAAATAGATTAATTAAAATCAATATTCCTTGTAATATTCCTGCTGCTGCAAGTATATAGATAAAAGGTGCAAATACAGCTGACATTGTTGCTATTATTCTATTTAACAGAGGTTGTTTTGTCTCTACCTTTTCTTCTGACATAGCTTCAAGATTAAGATTTTTCATAACATTCTCATAAACTTCTCCAACATGAGTTCCTATAACTACTTGGAATTGTCCTGAATTTTCTACAACAGTTATAACTCCTGTAAGTTCTTGAACTTTTTCCTTTGCTCCCTCTGGAGTCTCTTTTAAAACTAAACGAAGTCTTGTTGCACAACGAGTAGCATTTACTATATTTTCTTTTCCTCCTACTTCACGAATAATATCTTTTGCAAGTTTTGGATAATCTCTTTTTATTTGAGCCATTTTTTACCTCCATATTTTTACTTGAACTGTTTTATTATTTATAAATCAACTATAGCATATTTTATTTCGTTTTAAAACATTTCACAAGAAAACAGTTTCATCATTTCAAAAAAACTTAAACTTTTATCTATTTTTTTGTTTCATTGTTTCAAAAAACAAAAAAAGAAACAGAAATCTTTCAAAATCTCCATTTCTTTTTAACTTTTTTTACTTTGTATATCCCAAATCAATTTTTTTCAAAAGACCCCAAAGAGCTTTTTCTCCTATCTTATCATAAACCTTATTTAGCTTTATATTTTTCTCATACTCCATTGAAAACTCTATTCCCCATAAAATATCTAAAATATATTTTACTGAACTGTAAAAAGCTGGAAATAAAAACTCTTGAAAAGTTTTAGGAGCTGAAGCAAAGAGATAATCATCTGCTATTTCTGTAAGAGTACTATTCTTATTAGCAGTTATTACTAAAATCTTAGTTTTTCTCTCTTTTAAAATCTTTGCAATTTCAACAAGACGTCCATTTTCTCCAGTATGACTTATAAAAATTGCAAAATGCTTTTCATCACTCATAAGGGCATTTATAGCCTGCATATTTGTAGCTGTATAGGTATTTGTCTTTTTCCTAGCATGGAAGTATTGACTACACCCATATTGTGTAAGATAATAATTTAAATCAAAGGCATAAAAATCAACTATTTCAGCATTATAAATATCCTTTGTTATTTTCTTTAACTTCTCAAAACTTAATGACTCTGAAGTTTCTTCAATAGCTCTTTTTTGAATCTCTGTAACCTTTCTTACAATAGTTACAACATTTTCAGTAGCAACTAATTCTATATTTTCATTGTTTTTTCCTGTTGAAAATTTCAATTCACTCATAAACTTAAATCTAAATTCAGGATATCCCTTATACCCTAATTTTTTACAGAACCTTGTTACAGATGCTGCACTAGTAAAAGTAGCCTTTCCCAACTCTCTTGCAGACATTTTTTCTATATCCTCAGGATGTTCTAATATATAGTCTTTTATGTCTATTTCACTTGAAGTTCCATCAGTAAAATTTTTAAGTTCTTTTAAAATTATCATCTTTTCACCTACCTTTTACTTTCTTATATTTTATCATACTATTAATAAAAAAGCCGTTTTAAATTAATAAAACGACTCTTTATTCTTCAAATTTAAAAATTATTCAATTTAGCCAAGTGGCGCACCTAAGAGGAATCGAACCCCTAACCTTCTGATCCGTAGTCAGACGCTCTATCCAATTGAGCTATAGGTGCAATTTTATATAAAAAAAAGGTAGTAAACCTACCTATTATTATCAAATGGCGGTGAAGGAGAGATTTGAACTCTCGGTACCGTTTATAGGTACTCTCCCTTAGCAGGGGAGTGCATTAGGCCACTCTGCCACTTCACCATCATATCTGGCGGAAGATCAGAGATTCGAACTCTGAAGTCTTGCGACGCCGGTTTTCAAGACCGGTTCCTTACCAATTAGGATAACCTTCCACGCATTAAATATAATATCATACCTCATCTTTTTTGTCAACAAGGAATTTTCAATTTCTTATCCAAATTAGAAAATAATTGTTCCTACTAAAACAATTAAAGTCCCTACAACAAGAGTTATATAATCCCAAATACTCACACTTAATTTTATATATTCGTTTCTCTTTCCTTTTGAGTTAAATCCCTTTGATTCCATAGCCATTGCTATACTTTCAGAAGCTCTTACAGCTGTTACCAACATTGGAAGCATAAAAATATTTTTTTCAACTCCCCTTGCTCTATATGCAAATCTCATATTTTGATACTCTTGCTTAACAATAGGAATAAAACTATATGCAGCTAATATTCCATAGGCAAAGTTTCTTGGTAGTTTAAATTGTTGATTTAAACTTAAAATAAATAATCTAGGGTCTGTTGTAAATACAAAAAATAAACCGATACTAGCAAAAGCCATTATTCTCATTGCTAGCTGCATTCCTGTTTCAGCATCTCCTATTACAACCACTATCTTAGTAAGAGAGGTTACATCTGTACTTTCACCACTGTGCAAGAAGCCTGTAAAAAATACTCCCACTGCTAAAAATATAACTGGTAAAAAAGCTAGAACTATCTTTTTTATGCTAACTTTATTAATCAACATCAACAAAATCATAACTAAAAAAATTCCAAAGTTAAAATAATAATTATATTCAAAAGAGAGTATTAAAGAGATTAAAAATAGTGTTAACCCTTTATAAGCAGGATTTAATTTTAACATTTTATCTCACTCTCCTTAACTCTTTTTCTTCAGTAACTTTATAAATAGAGTTTGAATACTCATATACTAAATTTCTATCATGAGATACAATTATTATCGTCAATCCCTCATTAGCCTTTTTCTTTAAAAACTCCATTATCTCTCTACTTGTTCTATTATCCTGTCCATAAGTTAGTTCATCACATAGGAGTATCTTTTGATCTCCTGATAACATAGATAGTACAGCTACTTTTCTCTGTTGTCCTTGACTTAAAGCAAAAGGAGAATAGTTTCTATATTCATAAAGATTAAACTGTTTCAATAAGTTTTCTGCTCTTTCTAATAATTTTTTATCATCTTTTTCATTTTGCTTCATACTAAAAATCAATTCATCTATTACTTTATAGGTAATAAATTGATTTTGAGGATTTTGAAAAACTATTCCTATATTTTTCAATATCTCTTTTCTTTTCCATTTTTTTATATCTTTACCTAAAAATTTAATAGTTCCATCTTTTATTTTTGTTAATCCAGCAATATTCAATAAAAGTGAGCTTTTACCTGCTCCACTTTTACCAACTAAAGAGACAATCTCTCCCTCTCTAGCTATTAAAGAGCAGTTTTCCAATAATTTTTTCTCTCCATACCCTATTGAAATATTTTCTAATTCTAATACAACTTCTTTTTCTTTTAGACTCTCTCTGTTTTCTTTAATTTCCTCACTATCTTCAAGTTCAAAATATGAGGTGTCATCTAAAATTTTACAACCTTTTCCTAAATATAGAAACTCATACTCTATATCTTTCCATAAACTGATTCTATGATCTATGGCTATAATTGTAGTTTTATTCTCTTCATTTAATCTTTTTAATTTTTGTATTATCTCTTGGCTACTTTCATAATCTACATTGGCAAATGGCTCATCCAATATAATTATCTTTGGAGAGATAGCTAAAATAATTGCCAATGTAACTTTTTGCTTCTCCCCCCCTGACAATGAAGAGAGATCTCTATCTTTTAAATATAAAATATCCATCTCACTAAGTACTATATCTACTAATTCATTCATCTTTTCAACTGGATACTCTATATTCTCCAAACAAAAAATAATCTCATCCTTTACTTTTTCCATACAAAATTGAGCATCAGAGTTTTGAAACATCATCATAATATCTTTTACTCTCTCATTTGGGGAGTATTCTGATATTTCTCTATTTAAAAGCAATACCTTACCCTTTGACATTATCCCTTTATGCTCAGGATAAAGCCCTGCTAAAATATATGCTAAAGTACTTTTTCCACAACCTGAAAACCCAGAGATAAGATAGACTTTTCCCTCTAAAAAATCATAAGAAAACCCATCAATTATATTTTTTTTAGAATTTATCTGATATTTAAATTCTATATCTTCACAACTTAAAACTTTTTTCATAGATTAATCTTCCATGCTATTTTGATTTCCCAATGTATAGCTACTTAAAGCACCTGTTTTTGCCAATTTATCTGCTGCTATTTTACAGATTACCCCTGCAAAAATAATTGAACTAATAGCTCTTACAACAAACATTCCCACTAACATTGTAGCTGAGTATTTTACAAATCCACCTCTTACAAATCCCCATATAAAGCTAGTTACACAAGCAGCAAATGCAGCTAAGCACATATTTTTCATAGTGTAGTTTTTATATCTGTCTTTAGCAAAAATAATTTCAGGTCCTGCTCCTTGAATTATTCCTGATAATATAACTATTGGTCCAAACATATTTCCCATGATAACTTCTATTACAGCTGATAAAACCTCTGCTATAATAGCTACTCCTGATCTTTGAATTATATATGGAACAAAAGTTGCTGCCATAAACCATACTCCAAATAATATTTCATAAGCAAATGGAGCTAAACCTAATGGAGCTAAAATTGTTGCTATAAAGTTAGCTAAATATACTGCTCCTAAATATATAAATGAAAATATTACTGAAAATAAACATACCATTATTACATCTTTTAACTTCCAATTAAACATTTTTTCCTCCCAATTCTATTCCTTTGTTGGACTATTTACTGATATTGTTACTTGTAAAATATAGTGTGATAGATTAGTTTCACCATATTCAAATATATCTTCTAAAGTTTTAAAAACATCATGTACATCCCCTTCAAGAATAGAAACATAGTGAGAACTTTTTGAAAATACTCCATTTTCCTTAGCTTTCATAACTGCATGAGCTATATGCTCCATATAGTCATTTTCTCCCATAGGATAGAATGATATTTTACTTACAACATTGAATTTTTGATCTTTAATTAAACTTTCATTTAATTTTATATCATCTACTTCCATAAAAGAATCTGCATCTGTATCTCCAGGACACCCCTTTGAAAAAGTTGCTTCCAATGCCATATGAACATTTTCTCTGTAAGCATTTACAAACAATCCCTTTACACTATCAAAAACATGTACTCTTTTTCCTCTAACACAAGTACTTAGTTTGTCTGTTGCTTTCCAAACTTTCGACATATCAGTTTTTGAAAGAGCTCCTAATATTATTTCTACAAAATTATCAGCCATTGGATATAGAGAAAATCTACATCCTGAAACTCCTTTACTAGCTCCTCCAATACACCATAAACAATCTTTTAATCCCATAAAAAAACCTCCTTTTAATTTCACAAAAGGAGGCATAAAAAGTCTTTCTTAATTATTACTCCTTTCGTCGGCATTATCCGAATCAAGTCCTTTGGGTTCAGGTAAAATTACCTATCTCAGCTATTGCACCCCAGTAATTTTTTCAATTTATCAACTTTATTATAATAACATTATTAACTTTTTCTGTCTATACAAATTTTTAAACTTTTAATCTCTCTTTTAATTTTTCCAATCCTTCATTATCAGTTTTTGAAATATAGAATATTTCCTCCACTCCAGATTCTCTTAATATCTCTTCTGCTCTACTATAATCACTAACTTTATCTATCTTAGTAATTACTCCTATTACATCTTTTCCTAAAAACATTGATTTAAAATTAGGAGGAAAAAAATTTGTTTCTTCATGCTTTTCTGCCTCGATTCTCTTTTTCTCTGCCTCTGCTGCTGTTACTAGTAGAGCTCTAAAAAAGAATTTATTTTCAATATATTCCCCTGGAGTATCAATTATATTATTTTCATAAGAAACTGCTTGTGTTTTTGCATAAACGACATCTTGCTCATTTAATCTCTGTGTCAATGTAGTCTTACCACATCCTATTTTTCCTAATAACATAACTTTCATGACTATCAAGACCTTGTAAATTTAGATACTGAAAATTGAAGAGTATTTTCTAAAAAACTTAATACACTTTTTAATGAATTTTCTACACTAGAAACATCTCCATTAATAACTAATGTTCCTGTAAATCTATCTAAAAATCCTATCTCTATATTTCCAGCTTTTGTTGCTACATCCCCAGCTATTATAGCTGTTTCTCCAGGTGTTAATGTTAAAATTCCTATTGCTTTTGTCACCTCAGAATTTAATCCAACTTTTTTACATAGTTCTCTATTTGGATGAGCAATTAAGTGTGCAAGTGTGACTTGTTTCCCGGGAACATATTCCTGTATTACTCTATTTTTTTCTTCCATAATTTACCACCACCTTATTATACTTTATTTTATTATATTAATATAAAAAGTCAAATTATTGTCATTCAGAATTTTAAAAATTTTTTAAGTTTTTTATAAAAAATAGTTGCATAAAATTTTACTTTGTGATATATTGTTTTCTATACAAAAACATATGTTTACACTACAAAGACACAGGAGATGAAAATTAAATGAAAAATTTATATGAAAGTTGGATAAAAATAAGTCTTATCAAAAGAATTATAATGGGACTTATTGTTGGAATTATATTAGTCTTAATTGCACCTGAAAAAGCAAGTGGTATTACAATATTAGGAGATCTTTTTGTTGGAGGTTTAAAAGCAATTGCTCCCATATTAGTTTTTGTTCTAGTTATGGCAGCAGTTCTACAACATAAAAAAGGACAAAAATCAAATATGAAATTAATCATATTTTTATATCTTTTAGGAACTTTCCTTGCAGCTAGTGTAGCTGTTGTTGGATCTTTCCTTTTCCCAGATCTTATTTTAAAAGCTGGAGAAAGTAATATCGCTCCTCCTGAAAATATTGCTGGAGTATTAAAAACTTTATTTATGAACCTTGTTGAAAACCCAGTAAAAGCTCTTTTACAAGGTAACTATATTGGAATTTTATTCTGGAGTGCTCTATTTGGATTTTTCTTAAGAGAAAGTTCAGAAAATACTAAAAAAATAATTTTAGATGTTTCAGATGTTATTTTAAAAACTGTTAAAACTATTATAGAGTTTGCTCCATTTGGAATAATGGGATTAATATTTAACTCACTACGTACTAGTGGTTTTGCAAGTTTACTTATTTATGGAAAATTAATTTTACTTCTTTTAGGTTGTATGGGATTTGTTACTTTTGTTATCAATCCAATAGTTGCTTTCTTCTACATTAGACAAAATCCTTATCCTTTAATTATGAGATGTCTTAAAGAAAGTGGACTTACTGCTTTCTTCACTAGAAGTTCTGCTGCTAATATTCCTGTAAATATGAATCTATGTGAAGACTTAGGACTTGATAAAGAAGTTTATTCTGTTTCTATCCCATTGGGTGCTACAATTAATATGGGTGGAGCTGCTATCACTATTTCAATATTTGCTCTTAGTGCTGCACACACTTTAAATATTCATATTGATATTTTCTCAGCTTTACTACTTAGTCTTTTATCTGCAATTAGTGCTTGTGGAGCATCTGGAGTCGCTGGAGGATCTCTACTTCTTGTGCCATTAGCTTGTAGCTTATTTGGTATCCCTAATGATATAGCTATGCAAGTAGTTGGAGTTGGATTTATTATTGGAGTTATTCAAGATTCTTGTGAAACTGCTTTAAACTCATCTACTGATGTTTTATTTACTTGTGTTGCTGAGTTTGCTAACTGGAGAAAAGAGGGTAAAGCAATTATTGTAGAAAGAGCTTAATCTTTTTAAAGAGTTTTGTGATATAATGTAAAAAAACTGATTTTTAAGGAGACTACTATGAAAATTCTTTTTATAGATACAGAAACTGGTGGTTTATCACAAAACTCTGCTCTTATTCAACTTTCAGGAATAGTTCAAATTGATAAAACTGAGGCTGAGGTTTTTAATTTCTATGTTAAACCTTTCCTAAATTCTGAAGTTACAGATGAGGCATTGGCTATTCAAAATAGAACTAGAGAAGAAGTTGAAACTTTTGAAGATGAAGAGATTGTTTTTCAAAAATTTATAGCTATCTTAGATAAATATATTGATAAGTATGATAAAAATGATAAATTTATATTAGCTGGATACAATATAAATTTTGATAAAGAGGTTTTAAATAGATTTTTTAGAAGAAACAAAAATAATTTTTTCTTTAGCTATGTTCAAGGAGCAGTTTTAGATCCTTTATATATGATCACTCCTTTACAACTTTTAAATAAAATCCCTGTGTTAGATAATAATAAATTAGAAACTTGGTGTGAATATTTTAATATCTCTTTAGATGCTCATGATTCTTTAGAAGATATCAAAGCCACAAAAAAATTAGCAAGAGAGCTAATGCGTTTAATGATAAAAAAATAGAAGAGAGCAATTCTCTTCTATTTTTATTATCTATTATTTTATTATCTATTATCTACTTTTTCAGGATATAAATCATGGTTAGCCATACGATTAAAAGCTACTTCTTCCCACTTAGTTCCTTTTTTTCCATAGTTGCAATATGGATCAATTGAAATTCCTCCTCTT
>OGIA01001543.1_pt1 | contig 14395 bp, 9 predicted proteins | sample 1571671 | NCBI WGS metagenome assembly OGIA01 (sample SAMEA2582027, study PRJEB24529) | metagenome | biome: Human gut stool | place: China | collected 2011
GTGGCTGTTTGTTTGGTCAAACAGTATTTTCTCCAGTGCGGCACGGCCCGCCAGACTCCGTGCCGCATTTTTCACCTCTGGCGACGCATACTTCTAGAGCGCACCACGCAGCCGTGGCCCTTCCTCCTCATGGCCCGGCGCTCCCCCGCCCGGTTCCGGGCGGGTTTTTTTATGCCATCCGTCTGCCGTTCCCTTCTTCGGGGCCTGCTTGCGCCCCGTGCTGCCTCGCGCTATGCTGACCGGGCCTTTCGGCATAACCCAAGCCCGGCGGCGGCAAGCCGTTTCCTATGGATATTCATGATATTCGCGCCAAACTGGCAAAGGATGAACCCACCATCGGCACCTGGCTGCAACTGCCTTCCGCCGATGTGGCGGAGCTGATGGCCCGTGCCGGCTATGACTGGGTGGCGGTGGACATGGAGCACGGTTCCTTCGGCCGCACCGGCCTGCCCGACATCTTCCGTGCCATCCAGTGCGGCGGGGCTGCGCCCTTTGCCCGTTTGCCCATCGCTTCCAAGACCGCCATCAAGGCCGCGCTGGAGGCGGGCGCACAGGGCCTGATCTTTCCCATGATAGAGAGCCGGGAACAGCTGGACCAGGCCATCAGCTGGGCCACGTATCCCGGCCACGACGACGGCCGTCGGGACGGAGAGCCCCTGCGCGAGAACCGCGGCGTGGGCTTTTGCCGGGCCAATGCCTTCGGCAGGGATTTCGATGCCTACATGCGGGATACGGCGCCCCGGATCTTCCTGGTGGCCCAGATCGAGCACATCCGCGCCGTGGAAGATCTGGACGCCATCCTTTCCCAGCCGCGTCTGGATGCCATCATGGTGGGCCCCTATGACCTTTCCGGCTCCATGGGCCTGACGGGGCAGTTCGACCATCCTGATTTCAAGGCCGTCATGGCCCGCATCCATGAGGCCTGCCGGCGGCATCATGCCCGTATGGGCCTGCATGTGGTGCAGCCCGACCCCGGGGAGTTGCGCCGTCAGGTGGCGGCGGGCTGCCGCTTCATCGCTTACGGCATCGATTCGGTCTTCCTCTGGCAGGCGGCCGCACGGCCCGCCGGAGTGTAGGGCGGGGCATCGGGAGGAAGGCCGTGAAGGTGACTGTTTTCGGCGGTTCCGGTTTTTTGGGATCGCATATCTGTGACAAGCTCTCCGATGCCGGGCACGACGTGACCATCGTGGACGTGCGTCCTTCTCCCTGGCTGCGTGACGACCAGAAGATGGTGGTGGGCAGCATCCTGGACGAGGACTGCGTGCAGGCCGCCGTGGAAGGGGCCGAGGTGGTCTTCAACTACGCGGGCATCGCCGACATCGGCGAAGCCAACGAGCGCCCCGTGGATACGGCCCGCCTCAACGTGGTGGGCAACGTCATGGTCCTGGAGGCCTGCCGCCGGGCCGGTACCGGGCGCTACATCTTTGCCAGCTCGCTCTATGTCTACGGCAAGTCCGGCGGCTTCTACCGGTGCAGCAAGCAGGCCTGCGAGATCTATATCGAGAATTACCAGGCCATGTACGGCCTGCCGTATACCATCCTGCGCTACGGTTCCCTGTACGGCCCCCGTGCCGACATGCGCAATGCCATCCACCGCTTCGTGCACGAGGCCCTGACCACGGGCAGCATCACCTATTACGGGACGCCCACGGCCCTGCGCGAGTACGTGCACGTGGACGATGCCTCCTCCGCCACCCTCCATGTCCTGGGGCCGGAGTTCGCCAACCAGAACATCATCATCTCCGGCAACCAGCCCATGCGCGTGGCCGATCTGTTCAGGATGATCGGCGAGATGCTGGGCAGGGAGCTGGAGATCAGATACCAGAACGACCCCAACAGCGGGCATTATCAGGTGACGCCCTATGCCTTCATGCCCCGGATGGGCCGCAAGCTGGTGCCGCCGCTGACCGTCGACCTGGGGCAGGGCATCCTGCGCGTCATGGAAGAGGAACACCGCCAGATCCACCCGGAATTGCAGAGCCAGGGCGGTTATCTGGTATCCACCGACGACTGAGGCCGCACGTTTCCCGGCGGCCTGCCTGCCGGTGCCACCGGCGTGTGCCCGGCTCCGGGCTTTTCCCATGCGGCGCCAGGCCTGTCCCGGTCATGAAACGTCCGCCGGGGGCCGCGCCCGTCTTCCCGTCATCCCCTTGCCGGGCAGTCCCTGCCCAGGGAGAAGTTATGAACATCATCGCCATCATCCCCGCCCGCATGGGCTCCAGCCGCTTTCCCGGCAAACCTCTGGCCCTGATCCACGGTGTGCCCATGGTGGGCCATGTGGCCTTCCGCACGGCCATGAGCCGCTGCCTTTCCGCCACCTATGTGGCCACCTGTGACACGGTCATCGAAGATTACTGCAAGGAGGCTGGCCTTGCGTGCGTCATGACCGGCGACCATCATGTGCGCTGTTCCACCCGCACGGCCGAGGCCCTGCTCAAGATCGAGGCGGCCACGGGCCGGAAGGCGGACATCGTGGTCATGGTGCAGGGGGACGAGCCCATGGTGCTGCCCGGCATGATCGACGCCGCTGTGGAACCCATGCTCAAGGATCCTACCATCAATGTGGTCAACCTGATGGCCGACATGGACACCCTGGAAGAGTTCGAGGACCCCAATGAGGTGAAGGTCGTGGTGGACCGCAACAACGATGCCCTCTACTTCTCGCGCGAGCCCATCCCCTCCCGCAAAAAGGGGGCCGACAAGGTGCCCATGCGCAAGCAGGTCTGCATCATCCCCTTCCGCCGTGACTACCTGATCCGCTTCAACGAGATGGAGGAAAGCCCGCTGGAGATCTGCGAGTCCGTGGACATGATGCGCATCCTCGAACATGGGGAAAAAGTCCGCATGGTGCCCACCGATGCCCGCACCTGGAGCGTGGATACCCCTGAAGACCTGGCCCGCGTGACGCGGCTCATGGAAGGGGATGCCCTCATGCGGGAGTACGCGAAGTAGATGGATCTGCCGTCCCGCCTCCGGGCTGCCTGGGAAGAGCTCTGGATAGCCTGTTTCGCCTGGATACCCACGCCGCTGGGCCTGGCCCTGCGCTGGCTGGCCTGGCGCTGGCTCTTTGCCGGCTGCGGTTCGGTACGCTTCGGCACGGGCCTGAGCTTCGTGGGCTGTCGCCACATGCGGCTGGGCGATGCCGTCCGTCTGGGGCGGGGCTGCATCATCACGGCCGGGGACGGCGAATTTGTCCTGGGCGACCGGGTGTCCATCTCGCCCTATGCCCATGTGGCGGCCGACGGCGGGCGCATCATCATGGGCAGGCATGTGGCCGTGGGCCCCGGCACGGTGCTGCGGGCCGCCAACCACTGTTTTTCCCGGCATGATGTGCCCATCCTGCAACAGGGGACCATCCGGGCGGGATCGTCATCGGGGACGATATCTGGATCGGGGCCAACTGCGTCATCACGCCCGACGTGCATATCGGCCGGGGCGCTGTGGTGGGCGCGGGCGCCGTGGTCACCCGTGATGTGGCTCCCTTCACCATCGTGGGCGGTGTCCCGGCACGTCCCATCGGTCACCGCGACCGCAGCGGATGCCCGGAGCGATCGTAGCCCCGGGGCGGGAGTGCCCGGCGTCCCCGCATCCCCGGTATTTTTCCTGACCGGCAGGCGGTGTGTGCCGTCTTCCGGCTCCGGCCCGCAAGGCTCGCCCGCTTTGGCGGCGGGGCGCGGGCCTGTCCCCGTATCCTTCCTGTACGGCGTCGTCCCCGGCGGCGCGAACAAGGAGTCTGCATGGCCCTGAAATGTCTTGTTTTCGACTGTGACGGCGTGATCCTCGACAGCGTGCCGGTCAAGACGCGCGCCTTTGCCCGTCTGGCCGAGCCCTACGGCGAGGAGGCCCGCGACCGCTTCGTCATGTACCATACCGTGCACGGCGGCGTGAGCCGTTACAAAAAATTCGAATGGTTCTTCCGCGAGATCCTGGACAGGGAGATCACGCCCGTCGAGTCCGAGGAGTGGGGCAGGCGCTTTGCCGAGTATGCCCTGGACGAAGTGCGCCGCTGCGAGCTCATCCCCGGCATCGCCCGGGTGCTGGAACACTGGCAGGGCAAACTGCCGCTCTATGTCTGCTCCGGCGCACCGCACGAAGAACTGAACTTCATCCTCAAGGAACGCGGCCTGGACAGCTGCTTTACGGGCATCTACGGCTCGCCGCCGTCCAAGGCCAAACTGCTGGCCATGATCGTGGACAAGGCCTGCGTCCTGCCTGACGAGGTGCTCATGGTGGGCGACGCCTCCACGGACCGCAATGCCGCCGAAGAGGTGGGCACCCTGTTCTATGGCACCGGGCCTGATCTCAGGGGCGGGGATTTCCCCTGGGGGCCTGATCTGACCGGGCTCGATGCCTGGATCGCGGAGCATGTGGAATGATGCGGCGTCCCGTTCGTTTTCTGTGGCTGGTGTGCCTCATGGCCCTGGCTTTCGGCCTGTGTGGCTGTCAGGAAGAGAATGCCCCCAAGGCGGCGCTGGACAAGGAGACCGCGTCCGCCGTGGTGGCGAAGGCCGCCGCCGGTCTGCAGGCGCCGGAGGCTCCGGCCCCGGCAGAGGAAGCGGCCGCGGCCGCCAGGGTGCTGGATGCCGGTAATGCCGTCTGGCGCTGGGCCGATGTGGCGGGCATCCATGCCGGTCATCTGCTGCGGCAGGCCGAGGACTATATGCGTACCTGGCTGCTGGGCAAGGAGCCGCAGCGCCCTGCGGAGCTGGACGACAGGCCCGCTGTGGAAAGATCCGTGTGGGGCGAGGCCGATGCCGCCCGTTTGCGGGATCTGATGGCCACCATGCGGCGGACGCTGGCCAGCATGGAAAAGCTGGGCACGGCGTTCCGCAAGTACGCCCTGGACGACAGCATCGTGGACGACGGCGCGCAGGGCAAGAAGCTGCTGCGTCGCCTGCAGGACGCGCATGCCGAGTTTTCCAGGGCCCGTGATGCCCTGCTGGTGCTGGTGCGTGACCGCAGCCGCCAGGCCGAGGACGTGCTGCTTCAGGGCAATCCGCTGAAAGAAGCCATCAGCTCGGCCCGCTTCCTGTTCAGCCGCTTCCTGCTGGGCGGCATCCTGCTGCGCGAGGGCAATCCCGACACCGTGGCCGTGGCGGGCTGGCGCAAGGAGATGGAAGAGGCCCTGGCCGTGGCCCGTAGCCACACCCGGGGCATGACGGAAGAAGAGCGGCGTCTCTGGCAGGCTTTTCTGGACAAGGCCGATCTCTTCCCCCGCACCGTGGCCCAGGGGCAGGAGGATGCGTTCAGCAATGCGACGCGCCGCCAGCTCAATCTGGTGCTGCAGGAAGCCCAGGAAGCCTATAATGCGTTCGTGGAAGCCCATAACAGGCGGGATGCCGCATCCCGGTAGATACTGACGATGACCCCAAGGACATCCCCCTGCCGGGAGGATGGCTACAGAAGAAGGACGCTCTGCTACTGCGGGGCGTCCTTTTTTGCTGGTGCGGAGGCTCCGGCCCTTCCCGGGCGTAGAGCGATGGAGACAGGCTGCGGGAAACGCGGCAGGCAAAGGGGCGGCCGGTCTCCGGGGAACGGCCGCTGCCCGCTATCGGGACCGTCGGGCATGAAGAACGGCAGGATGCCGTTTTCAGGATACCGGCATATCATTCCAGATAGTGGAAAATAAGGAAGCTCTTTCCCGGAAAGGAAAAGGGCAGGGCATTCGCCTGCCAGCCTGCCGGGAGCGGCAGGACAAAACAAAAGACCACCCGCCGGCGGGTGGTCTTTCTATGTTCAGGGAGGCAGACAAGGCTTAGTCCGGGTACTCCACATGGGCCAGAGCCAGGCCCTGCGGCGGGGCCGTGGGGCTGGGCAGGGCGCGGCGGTCGGCGGCCTCAAGGATGGCGGGGATCTGGTCGGGGCGCAGCTTGTGACGGCCGCAGGCGGCCAGCAGTCCGGCCATGTTGCGGACCATCTGCTTCAAAAAACCGTTGGCCGTGACGGTCAGGCGCAGGCAAGGCAGGTAGGGCGGCATGAACTCCACGGGCGGCAGTTCCGTCAGTGTGGCGGCCTGGAGCTCGCGCACCGTGCTTTCCATCTCAGTGCCCGCGTTCTGGAAGCTGGCGAAGTCATGCCTGCCCAGCAAAAAGGGCAGGGCCGCGCGCATGGCCCCGGCGTCCAGGGGGCCGCTGCGCCAGACGAAGGGCGCCAGCCGGGGCGGGACGAAGCCTTTCTCCTGCCAGAAGTCATACACATAGGTCTTGCGCAGGGCGCTGATGCGGGCATGGAAGTCGGGGGCGGCCTCCTGCCAGTGCAGGACGCGCACGTCCGCAGGCAGCAGGGCATTGAGGGCGTGACGCCAGTCCAGACCGGGGCGGCGGGGCACATCGCAATGGGCCACCTGACCGTGGGCATGGACGCCCGCATCGGTGCGACCGGAGCCGAACACGCGCACGGGTCGCCCGGCGATGCGGCCCACGGCGGCTTCCACGGCGGCCTGCACGGTGGGCGGCGGGGTGGGGATGTCCTGGATCTGCCAGCCGCAGTAACGGCTGCCGTCATAGGCCAGCAACAGCCTGAGACGCATGGTGGAAGAAATGTCCGGCATGGAGGCTCTGGGGTTGATGTGGAAGGAAAGAAGGGCGGCGGGGCCGCAGCCCGGCCTGGTGACGGTCAGGTGCCTGCCCGGAAGCCTTTTCCCGCAGGGAAGGGACCGGCATCCGCAACTCTTGGGCTTGATGCCGGGGAAGGGCGTTTTCCCATCCCCTGCCGAGGTGGAAGGGCATTGCCTGCCGGGCTCTCACCGGGGCGCGTTTTTGAGGGGCAGGGCGCATCCGGAGAGGGACAGGGGCCGGGGAAAGGGCCCTTCTTGCGTCATGCACAGGAGGTCCCTTTCCCGCAGCCCTTTCCCCCGGTCAGTTTTGCAATGATGCCTAGCGGCGTGGTTGACGGGCCCGCAGCCCTTGCCGGGCGCGTAGCTCTTGCGCAGGGCAAGGTTGAGGAATTCCTGGGCGCGGGTCACGGCCACCTGCAGGGGCAGGCCGTGGCCAAGGCCGGTGGCGATGGCGGCCGACAGGGTGCAACCGGTGCCGTGGTTGTTGTTGGTCTCCACCTTGGGCTGGGGCAGGAACTTGGGCGCCTGTCCGGCCTGGCAGAGGCAGTCCGTGACCACGATGGAGCTTTCCATATGGCCGCCCTTGATGAGCACGGCCTTGGCGCCCATCCTGATGAGCGCCTCACCGGCGGCAGCGGCGTCATCGGCGCAGCTGATGGTCATGCCGGTGAGCATCTCGGCTTCGGGGCGGTTGGGGGTCAGCAGGTCGCAGCCGGGGATCATGCGTTCCTTGAGGGCCTCCACGGCATCCTCACGCAGCAGGCGGCTGCCGCTCTGGCTCACGGAAACAGGGTCCACCACCAGCGGGAAGCTGCGGTCGCGCAGGGCGTCGGCCAGGGCGTTGATGATGCCGGCCGAGAACAGCATGCCGGTCTTGGCGGCGTGCACGGGAAAACCGTCCAGCACGGCGCGCAGCTGCAGCACGACGAATTCGGGCTCGGGCGCGTGGATGCCGGTGACGCCCAGGCCGTTCTGGGCGGTCAGGGCCGTGATGACGCTCATGCCGTAGCCGTCCAGGGCCATGATGGTCTTGAGGTCGGCCTGGATGCCGGCACCGCCGCCGGAATCGGAACCGGCAATGGTCAGGATGTTGGGGGTGCGCATGGATATCTCCTGTTCTGTGATGGCGGTCTGACGGCCGTAGGACACAAGCGGCCGGACAGCAGGGTTATACGCTGCCTCAGGGCACGGCGCAATGCCGGGCGGTCAGGCCGGGCGCGCCGTACCGTCGGCACGAAAAAAGGGCAGGGAAGATCCCTGTCCTTGTGCGTGGCTATGGAGCGGTGAGCGCTACACTTCGTCGATGCTGGGAGCACCGGCGATGGGCTTGCGGCCCAGAGCCAGGAAGGCGACCAGGCTGACGACGGCCACGATCACGCCGATGATGTCGGCGATCTCGATGCCCATGCCAAAGCCCATCTTGGGCTCATAGCAGATGTAGGAGATACACACGGCCGTCATGAAGGTGGCGGGCACGGTGCAGATCCAGTGCAGACGATGCTTGCGGTACAGGTAGGCGCCGGAGGCCCAGAGCATGATGGCGGCCAGGGCCTGGTTGGCGAAGCCGAAGTAACGCCAGATCACGTTGAAGTCCACGAAGTTCAGCACCACGCCGATGGCGAAGATCGGGATGGCGATGGCCAGACGGGCCGGGATGGCGGACTGCTTGAAGTTGAACATTTCGGCGATGGTCAGGCGGGCGGCACGGAAGGCCGTGTCACCGGAGGTGACGGGCAGGGCCACCACGCCCAGGATGGCCAGCACGCCGCCGACGGGGCCCATGAGGGCGCGGGCGGTCTCGTTGACCACGTTGGCGGGACCGCCGGCAGCGGCCAGGGCTTCGGGGCTGGTGTAGAAGGTCATGCCCACGGTGGCCCACACGAGGCCGATGAAGCCTTCAGCCACCATGCCGCCGTAGAACACGGCCTTGCCCTGCTTTTCATTGGACAGGCAGCGGGACATCAGGGGCGACTGGGTGGCGTGGAAGCCGGACAGGGCGCCGCAGGCGATGGTGATGAACACCAGCGGGAAGATGGGCAGCTGCTGGGGATGGTTATTGGGGAAGGAGGCCCAGTTGTAGAACTCGCAACCGTTGGTGAACATGGTCACGGTCATGCCCACGGCCATGATGATCAGCACGGCGCCGAACAGGGGGTAGAGGCGGCCGATGATCTTGTCGATGGGCAGGATGGTTGCCAGGAAGTAGTAGGCGAAGATGACGGCGACCCAGAACATCTGGTCCATGTAGTCGGGGGTCAGCTTGGCCAGCAGGCCGGCGGGAGCGGCCACGAAGACCACGCCCACGAGCAGCAGGAGGATGACGGCGAACACGCGCATCACCTGCTTGGCCACGTTGCCCAGGTTGTAACCCACGATGGTGGGCACGTTGGCGCCCTTGTAACGCACGGAGAGCATGCCGGAGAAGTAGTCATGCACGGCACCGGCAAAGATGGTGCCGATGACGATCCACAGCAGGGCGCTGGGGCCGTACAGGGCGCCCAGGATGGGGCCGAAGACGGGGCCCACACCGGCGATGTTCAGCAGCTGGATGAGCCAGACCTTCCACATGGGCATTTCAACGTAGTCGACGCCGTCGGCCATGGTCTTGGCGGGGGTGGGGCGGTTTTCGTCCGCACCGAAGATTTTGGCGACGATGGAACCGTAGATGATGTAGCCCACGATGAGGCCGGCTACGGCAAGAAGAAAGTAAACGTAATTCGGCATAGTATCCGCTCCCTCTGCGGCTATTCCGGTTAAAAGGTGAAAGCGGCAGCCGTGCCTTTGGCGTCCGGCTGCCCATTGTTAGTAGGGGTTCGTGATTAGCATGGCGAAAGGGGGCGTCAACAGAGGGAAATGCTTTTTTTCCGCTGCCGGTGCGGCTGCCGGGGCGTCCATGCCCGCCGGGGAAGAGGGGGTTTTTTCGGAAAAACAGGTAGTTGGCACGATTTTTGTTTCAGGCTGTCCCCCGGGGCGGCTGGAGCGCATTCTCCAGGAACAAAAACTTCGGGCCATGCAGGGGCCCAAGGCGCATCGGGTCCACCGGGCAGCGGCGGGGAGGGCAGCGCAAAATGCCTTCACAGCCGTGTGCCGGGATGCTAGCATGCCCACAGCCTGCCGTACCGTCGGCAGCGAGTTTTTATGGGCGTGCCTTCCCGCCGCCCGGAGGTCCTGCATGAAACTGGAAACCAAGGCACCGGTGCAAAGCCGGTTCGCTACCCCCGCCTCCGCGTCCCCGTCCGGCGGACGGCTGGATGACCTGCCCGCCCCCAGGACGTCACGCGGCGGACACAAGCTGGGCTGTCTGGCCCTGCTGGCCCTTTTGCTGGTGGCCGGGGCCGCCGTGTGGCTGACCCGTGACGATGCCACCCGCGATGCCTGGCGCAAGGACGCCGTGACCTGGCTGGATGCGAAGCTGGAAGGCACGGCCCTGGCGCCCCTTATGAACCTGCTGCGCGAAACGCCTCCCCCGCCCCCGCCGTCGGTGGCCACGCCCGCCACGGAGCCGGGCACGCTGGCCGGTCCCACGGTGCAGGGGACGGTCAGTGCCCTGGTCAGGACGGACTTCGTGTCGCCCGGGGCCGTCGCGCCCGTCCCCGCAGGGCAGGAGGCGCCAAAGCGCCAGTATCCTGCGGACAGCCGTGTGCAGCCCGCTTTCGTGGATGACCTTGCCGGACATGTGCTGGAGCGCTTCCAGGGCAGCGGTCTCGATCTGAGCCTGCCGTCCCTCAACCAGCGCTACGGCGTCAAGCTGACGGGCCTGGCCGGCGGCAGCCGTGCCGCGGTGCTGCGCTATGCCTTCCATCCCGACATGCTGCGCAGCCTGTACACCATCTATGCCGACCGCTTCCTGGACAGCCTTGACCGCCAGTGCACGGAACGCAACTGGAGCGACCTGCAAAAGCGGCAGCTGCACATGGCCCTTGCCGGGCGTCTGAACGCCTGGGCCGCTGCCCTGGACGGCGTGGCCGCCGTACCGGACCTGAGCGCACGGCTGGCCGAGAGCGAGCGCCTGTTGCAGGAATCGCTGGACATCTACGGCCGCATGGCCGGCACGGTGTTCGAGCTGGACGAGGCCCGGCAGCGCAACGATGCCGCCGCCATCGCCACGGCGCAGCTGCGGGTGGACGACATCACGGGCCGTTACCGTCAGGCCATGGATGCCCGCACGGCGGCCCAGCATGCTCTGGTGGGCGACATCCGCCGTCATGCCGGTGCCGCCCTGGATGACGACAGTCTGCTGTTCGTGGCCCAGTGGGTGGGCCGCCGCCTGCAGCAGGACAGCAAGGCCCTGGCCACCGTTCGCGCCGGTTCCGCTGCGTTGCGTGACATGGCGGGCCGTTGCACCCGGATCGCCAGCGGCAAGGCGGCTGCGGAACAGCCTGCGGCCCCTGCCGTCAATGATGTGCCCCTGCGGCCCGGCCCCAAGCAGGCCCGGCCCCGTCCGGCGGCAGCTCCGGCACTTCCGGCTGCGGCCGGCGGGAGCGCGTCTGTTGCTCCGGCTGTTCCGGTGGCGGCACCGGCGGCAGCTCCGCAAGGGGCTGCTCTGGCGGCCCTGCCCGCGCAGGGGCCTGCCGTCGGCGGGACGGTCACGCCTCCGGCCCTCGCGGCCCCGCAAACACCTGCGGCGTCCGCGTCCGTGCCCGTGCCTGCGGCCATGCCCCCGGCAACGGGAGGCGCTTCGGCCGGCGGTCCCGTGCTGCCTGCACCGGCGCCGTCCCGCTAGGAGCGCGTGATCCGGCCCTGTACCTGCAGGGAGCAGGTGCGGGCAGAGGGGCTTGAGGGATGCTCCGGCGTCCCCGGTCATACGGCCATGCGGGAAGGTTGCCCGTTTGCGGCAGGCTGGATCCGGCCGGAGCTCCGGCCGTTTCACGATTCTCACACTTCAGGGCAAAGAGGGGGAGTGCCTTCGGGCGGCTCCCCTTTTTCACACGCCGGGCAAGGGAACCACAGCGTTCCTTCCGGTCTGCCGGGATGTCCCGGTTTTAACGGCGGGCCCGTGCCCGCAAGGAGGCGTGCCATGCGCGCTGTAGTCATCAAAGACATGTTTTGCCGCGGCAGCATCCTGTGCTGTGCGCTGCTTTTGTGCTGCCTGTGCCTCTGGCCTGCCGGGGCCCGCGCCCTTTCGTTCGATGCGGCCCGGGCCTGCGTGGTGGAGGCGGGCGGGGCCGTGGACAATGCGGACGCGGCCTGCTTCGAGCAGCTTGTGGATATGGATGCCATCCTCAATGAGGCCGTGGACCTGTTCATGAAGGAGGCCGCCAAGCCGGAGAATTCTTCCTTGCTGCCGCCCATGCTGGCCCTGATGTTCTCCGGGGCCGCTATGGCCGAGGACAACGGCCTGGGCGTGCGCAAGCTGCTGGTCTCCGAGGCCCGGGCCTTCGTGCACAATGGCATCGCTTCCGGGGCCTTTGCCGGGAAGAGCGTGCAGGACTACCGGACGGAAGGCTGGGTGGCGCCCCTGTTCGAGTCCGTGTCCATGGGCCGCAAGGAGATCCGCAATGTGGGCACGCCCGTGCGCCAGGGCAAGGACTGGATCGTGCCCTTCGTGCTGCGTGACCACGGCAACGGCAACAGCTATGCCGTGCGTGCGCGGGTGAGCGATGCCGGGGGCAGCCCGCGCGTGGTGGCCGTGGAGAACCTGCGCCAGCTGTTCGTCATCCTGGGCAAGGAGGCCCAGGCGCTGGAAAGCTAGGCTGCCTGAGGATCAAGCCATAAAAAAAGGCCCTCCGAGGAGGGCCTTTTTTTATGGTTCAGGGGCAGTGACTAGAAGCGGATCTCCACGCCGAGGCGGAAGGAATTGTCCGTGTAGTTGCTGCGGGTCTCGCCGTTGTACTGTCCGAAGATGGAGACGGTGTCGTTCATGTTGAAGCTGACGCCGGCGTTGTAGCGCAGGGCGTCCTTGCCCATCTCGACGCCGTGGACGTGCAGAGGAGCGCTGCTGGGGCCAAGATACACGCTGGCTTCGGCCTGGGAGTCGTTCAGGTCGCGGGCGTAGCCGACACCGATGCAGGTGCTGATGGACTTTTCGTCGTCGATCACGAAGTCATGCTGCAGTTCGATGCCCACGGGCAGGGTCCAGCGTTCCAGTCTGTCCACATCGAAATGGCGGCCGAGCGGGCCGCTTTCGGTGTAGGCGTCCTGCGTGACGCTGGCGTACTCGATGCCCACATAGGGAGTGAGGCGGGTGGCGCCTTCGTTGAACAGGAAGTTGTACGAAGCGCGGGCGCCGAAGCCCCAGAAGTAGCTGTTGTAGTCGCCTTCGGCATCGGGCAGGCCCGAGAAGGAGGTCTCGGATTCGTTGTAGCCCTGGCCGTACATCACATCGGCTTCCAGGCGCACAGGGTCAAGATCCAGAGCGGCATAGAGGCTGCCCACCCAGCTGCGCATGTCGGTGTGGTTGAGGTCGTCGCGGGAATAGACGTCAGTGTCGATGTAGGCAAGGCCGACACCCACGAGGGCCTTGCTCATGGTCAGCGCATAACCGGCAGCGAGACCGCCGGTATAGCTGTCAAAACCGCTGATGCTGTCGTTGGAGCCCTGGTTGCTGATGCCGCCCAGAGCGGTGATCCACATCTGCGAGCGGGGTTCGTCCGTGGGGGCAAGGCCCTTCACGCCGTTGCGGATACCTTCGCGGAACAGGTTGAGCTGGTTGATGTTGGCATAGCCGCTGTTGAGGGTGTTCTCACCACTGACCTGACGCAGGGTCTCGGCGGCACCTTCGGGCGTCATGCCGGACAGGCCGTTCAGGTAGGCGGCGGTCATGCCGTCAGCGTTGCTCAGGATGCGGTCGAAGGCCGCCGCATTGGCGCGGATGTTGCGGTTGCCGGGCAGGGAAGAGATGACGTCGGTCTTGTTCTTGACATCGACGACCAGAGAGGCGGAGTTGCCGCTCCCGCGCACATGGGTGGTGGCGAACAGATCGTCGGTCCAGTTCTCGCCGCTGGCGGCGACGCCGTTTTCCGTCAGGCTGACGCCGCCCGTCGCGGAGGCGAAGTCGGCCACGGTGTAGGTACCGGCAGCCAGGGTGGCGGCGTTGGAGACATGCAGGGCCAGCTTGCGGTCCAGGCTCAGGGCGCCGGTACCGGCGTCCATGTGCAGGGCCTTGCCGGTCGAGGGATCCAGGGCCATGTTGAAGGTACCGCCCGTCAGGTTCATGTCGAACTTGACGTCGGGCTTGGCGGCCTGCAGGTAGCTGCCGGCCATGAAGTCGAAGGTACCGCCCTTGATGTTCAGGCTGCCGCCGCCGGTGCTGGCGCTGATGCCGGAAGTGCCGTCAAAGCTGAAGGTACCGCCATTGATGTTGAAATCACCGCCGCCGCGCGTGCCCCAGTAACCGCCGTTGACGGTCTCGAAGGTACCGCCGTTGATGACGGTGGTGGCCGAGGAGCCGTTACCGGCGTGGTCCGTATAGAACGTGCCGCCGTTGATGATCAGGTCGCTGGCGTTGGTATCCAGGGAAGCCAGACGGGTGACGCCGATGATGGAATAATTGCCGTTGTTGAAAGTGATGGTGGTGGGGTCCTTGTCCTGGGCCATCATGACCAAGGCATCCACCGCGGTGAGGGTCGGGCCGCCGTTGGCATCGCCGAAGACAACGCCGCCGTCGCCGGCGCTGAGGGTCAGACGGGTACCCAGCAGATCCTTGCCGCGACCTTCGTCATAAACGGTATAGCCTTCCTGGCCGATCAGGGAGATGTTGCCGCCGGTGATCTCCAGCTTGTTGTCGGCATAAAGTTCCGTATAGCCGTTGGAGAGCTGGAAGTTGCCGCCGCTGATGGTGATGTCCTGTCCGGAGAAGCGCTTGCGGTCCAGACCGGTCAGGACGAAATCGCCGCCGGA
>OGIA01001559.1_pt1 | contig 14264 bp, 6 predicted proteins | sample 1571671 | NCBI WGS metagenome assembly OGIA01 (sample SAMEA2582027, study PRJEB24529) | metagenome | biome: Human gut stool | place: China | collected 2011
GGCTCGGGCGAACCCGTGGATCTCACGAACCGCTTCACGGTGCTGGAATTGGAAGGCTTGGGAACCCACAAGCCCCTGAGGAACGCCGTGCTTTTGAGCCTCATGCTCGCGATCGAAGGCCAGATGACGAAGCTTCCGAAAGAACGCGCAAAGCTCGTCGTGATCGACGAAGCCTGGGACTTGATGGGCGAAGGCTCTGCGGGGCACTTCATCGAGTCGGGTTACCGCCGTGCGAGAAAGTTGAACGGCGGCTACGTCACCGCCACCCAGTCGATTGCCGACTACTGGAAGTCCCCGACGGCGCGAGCGGCCTGGGATTGCGCCGATACGCGCATGTATCTGCGACAAGACCCCGACGCGATCGAATCGCTGCGTCACGACGGAAAGCTCGCTTCCGACGAGGGGCTTCGGTGGGCGATCGGAAGCCTCACCACCATCCGCGGCGCCTATTCCGAAATGGTGGTGAAAGTCGGCGACGGCCCCTTCGAGATCGGGCGCCTGGCGCTCGACCCCTATTCGCGGGTGGCCTATTCGACGCTCCCCGCCGAACGCGCGGCTTTGGAAGCCCGCCTCCGGGCGGGGATGACGTTGTCGGATGCCATTGCCGACGTCGCCCGCGGGGAGGTTGCACCGTGAGCCGAAAGAAAGCCGCCGTGGAGGCGATCAAGGCAAGGAAAGCCGCGGAGCGCACGGCCCGTACGACTCGCACGACCGAAGGAACGGAAAAGAAGGGGACTTCCGCCCGTAAGGCATCGAGCGGGTTGAAGGGCTCGACCGCTTCGAAAACGTCGAAGCCTTCGAAACTTCCTCCCCCTCCGAATGCGCCGACGAGCACGGGCTTCGTGGCCGCGAAGCGCCTCGAAGACGCAACGCCCGAAGAGTTGGCGCGCCTGCGTCTCACACCCGACGGACGGATGTTTCGCCCGGAGGCCGACCTCGCGAAGCCCGAAGGATCGGGAAATGAGGAAAGAGCGGAGAGCTCGGAAAGTCCGGCAACGGCAGGAACGGCCGCCGCTGCCGCACCGCTCGATCCGGCGGACTGGTCCGCCCGCCCCCATACGCCCTTTCGTACGCGCCTGCTCGATCAGTACGCCCGCAATTCCGCCGCCCGCGCAACGCTTCTCGACCGTTTCGCAGAGGCGGAGCGGGAAGAACGCGAGGGTGCCCGAAAGACCGAACGCGATCCCGCACCTGAAAACGACGAGCCCCGACAAGAAGCCCCGGAACCCCCACAACAATCCGACACCGAAATGAGCGTACACGCCATGACCCGAAACGACCGCACCGCTCGCGAAACGATCGAAACGATCGAAACGAATGAAAACCACGAAAGCCCCGATGCCCGCATTGAAGCTCGCGACAAGGCATACGACGAGAGTGCCGTCGACCTCGACGACTTCGATTACTACCCCGAGGACCTCGCACGCTTGATCTCGGACGGGATTTCGGACGAAGAGAACGAGGAGGACGATGACACGCAGGAAAAAGAGGACGACGCGCCCGTCGTGCCCGTCCCGACCGAAGCGAAAGCCGAACCGAAAGCGGAACGGAAAGCCGCCGCGAAGACCGAATCGAAAAGTCCTGCGAAGGCCTCCCAACCGAAGAACCCCCCGAAAAACGGGATCCGAACGCCCGCAAAGCCCCGGGTGAAGAAGGCCGTTGCGTCCGCCTCGAAGACGAGCGAAACGCCGAAAGCGCAGGCGAACGTCGTCGAACCCGTGAAAGAGCGGGAAGCGCCGGAGTCCGTCGAACTTCCGGAAGCCGCTCCGGCGTCTGCGGCCGAAGAAGCCGAACAGGTCGACCGACTCCACACCCCCGCCAAACCCGCGAAGAAAGTCCGCGACAAGTCGGGCCGACGCGCACACGGGTACGCGGATGCCCTGCGTCATGCGGCGGACGTGAAGGCCGCCGCCCGAGAGCGCATCGAAGTCTCGCTCGGAAAGACGATCGACGAGATTACGGACGAGAACGACGGGGACGCAGCCGAAATCGAAACCGTGACGCCCGCGCCGCACTTCTCGAGCGCGAACGCCGCGCTCGATACATACGAAGCGATTCCGGTGCGCGTGCGGGAGACTTCCGTCCATCTCTCCCGCGACGGGAACCTGCCCGAAGTCGAGCGCATCGACGGGCGTCGCGCCGTGCTTCCGAGAAACCGTACGGGAAAAGCCCTTCCGCGCATTACGCCGCTTTATGCGGACGACCCCGCTCCGGTGGATGTCGGTCGTGCGTACCTCTACGCCGTCGACGAACGGGCCCGGGCCCTCATGGACGAGGATGCCGACCGTCTGATGGAAGAAGGCTTCCGAGACCGCTATGCGGTCCGCACCGATCGGGACGGCCCGTCCCCCGTCGAAAACTGCCGGCGCCTTGAAGCGGAAACCCCCGCAATTCTCGATGCGGAGGCCGCCGAGCGGCGTGCCCGTCGCGAGGCCGAAATCGCACGTGCCGGTAACGAGCCCCTTGACGATACGCCCGAAGGCACGCTCAAGGGTACGCGCGAGGTCGAAGCAGGAGCGGGTCGGAAGACGGAGCCCGTAGGGCGCTTTCCCTTTGCGCTCCTTCCGGGGAAGCGTCGCGTACGAGTCGAGAAGACGAGCGGGACGGCCTTTGCGGATGCGTCGCGCGCTTCCTCCTCCGGAGCGTCCGCCGAGTCCTCCGCCTCTCACGCTTCGAAAACGCCGAACGTCCTTTTCCTCACGACCCTCGTCGCCTCAACGCTTGCGATCGGGCTCGCCTTCACGCACCCCGCGACGCAGGCGGCCGTTCGAAAGACCGCGGACATCCTGAAGTCGCGGGTGACGGCGGCTCTTGCGAGCGAATCCGCAACCGACCGCCCGCACCCCGCGATTCTCGTCGTCGACCGCGGGGCGGTCGAAGAACGGGCCGCGCTCGCGCGGCTGGCCGCCGTCCGCCCCGGACCTCGGGAATCGCAAGAAACGAGCGCCTTCGCATCCGTCGACCGTGCGGCCGTCGACCGTGCCCTCGAAGCAACCGCCGCCGAACACCGAGCGATCGTTCTGGACCGTCGTCTCGTATTGGCCGCCGCTCCCGAGTTCGCGCTCGGAAAGGCGTTCCTCCCCGAAACCGAAGACGCCCCCGCGACGGGTCTCGACGCCACGTACGAGGTGTTGCGTCGTCTCGGGCTCGAGAAGACGGACCCCGAGGCTCTGAAGCGTGCCGTGGCGGAGCACTGGTTCCCTCAAACGACGAAAGGCGGAAAAGCCGGAGCGATCGGGCACGCGTCCGAACCCGTTCCGGCAACGGCCGATTCCGCAAAGACGCTGCGCGAGCTCGCGGCTTTGCTCCTTACCGAAAGGTCGGAGTCCGAAGCTTCCGGGGCTTGCGGCGACGCGCGCCTCACCCCTTCGTCCGACGCCTTCGAGGGCTCCGAAGCCTTCCCGGGATTTCTCTCCGTGAAGTAAGTCCGAACCCGCATTTTTCTCTTTGAAAACCCGAAAAACCAACCCGAGAACATCCGTCATGACCCGCCTTCTGCAAACCCGTCAAGCGAATGAAGTGCATCAGGCCCGCCAAACGCCTCAAACCGTTGAATTCCCTTTCGGCGCGCCTTCCGAAGCCGAAGCGGCCGAAATTTCCGAAGCGGCCGAAACGTTCGGTGCGATCGAGTCGCTCGATTCCGAAATCTCGGCCGAGGCCTCGACCGAGGCCACTTGGAACGCTTCTTTGAATTCCTCCGGCCGCACGTCGGGCACCGCGATCCCCGCGAAGCGCACCGCCCCGCGACTCGACATCCGCGACGCGCGGCTTCCGGCGGAGCCCGCCCGGCAACGCTTCGAATACGCGATCGCGGCCTTTGCGGCGGGCGTTCCCTTCGAGCGACGACCCGCTTTCCTTCAGGACGCCTTCACGGCGGAAGCCCGAACCCGTTCGGCGGGGGCCGCGGACGTCGCGCAAGCGCTCCTCGGCTACGCGACCGTAGGGCGGGCGTTGCTCGCGACCCTTGATCTTTCCCGAACCGAAGCGCGCGAGCTCGTGACGCGCGAAATCAAAGGCGAAAAGATTCGGGCGACGCTCGATGCGGCGGAGCGCCTCGTACTCTGGTGGCGGCGCCGCTTGCAAGAGGTCTATTCGGACCTCTCGAAAAACAACCGCCCGGCGACGCCCGCCGCCGTTGCGGCCCTCTACCGAAGCCGCTTCGGGGACGCCGTTCCGCCCGCGTTGCGTCCCCGCCTTCACGCGGATGCGGGAAAAGGCTTCCACCGAAAAGAGGGCTACACGCCCTACGACGCGCACTTCGACGGGTCGTTGGTACCCGCTCGCGCGCTCTGGCAAGCGCGTGCCGTCACACCCGAAACGAGCGCCCGCATCACGACGATCGTCGCGGACGCGGCGGCCCGATCGGGAGCGACGGGGCGGGACCTCAAAGACGCCTCGGCGTTTTGGAATCGGCGGGCGACGACGCTCCTCGTCGACCGCTTCACCCCGGAAGTCCTGAAGCTCATCGACGACCTGCGCCTCACCGACCCCCGCACGGCCGTGGTGCTTACGGCCTCCGACGAACGCATTGCCGCCGCGCACGCGGGCGTGTCGCCCCGGGCCGCGGAGTTGGCCGACGAAGCGCGTACGGATGCGCCGCTTACGGTGCGCTCCGCCGCCTCCCGGATCGAAGCCTACCGCCGGAGTTTTGCGGACCGCCGCATTCCCATGATCGTCGACACCCACGGGGCGTTGCGCTCGATGCTGCGCGTCGACCGCCTTCCCGCCGTTCTCGAACACCGCCACGGAGGCTACGCGCTTTACATCCCGACGGGGGCGTTGCGCGATTTGGGTCGCCGCAAAACCCGAAGCGCCCCGGTGCTGCCCGCTTGGATTCGAACGCTTGCGGAAACCCGCCTCATGACGCTTCTTCGCGACGTGATGCACGAGTGGACGCAGGTGGATGCGGCCCGGAAGGTTGCGGACGAAACGCGCGGGATCCTCAAACGGACGATCGATGCCGTGAATGCCGCGGAAAGCACCGATCCTTCGGACGCCGCCCGGGGTCGGGAACGGATTTCGGCTTCCGTCCCGCTCCTTCCCCGCACGGTCGACCCCGCGCCGACCCCGGCCGAGATCGAGCTCCTCGACAAACTCGAACGCCTCGAAGCACTCCTCGAATGTCCGCTTCTCTGCGAGTCGGATCTCACCGCGCACGTTCCCGCCGAGGAATTGGAAGGAATCAAAGCCCGTCGCGCGGCCTACGTGGCGGCCCGCAACACGCTTTTTGAAACCGTACGGGCCGCGACCGCCGAACTCGCGGCCGATCTCGCCGCCGAAAAGCGTTCGGTCCGCGTGCTCCGAAAGCGCCTTCGCGACGCCCGCGTCGAGGCCGCCCGGCTGACGGAAAGAATGAAAGAGGACGAAACGCCGGGAGACCGCTCGAACCGCCGTACGGCCGGGCTCGCGGGGTTGCGCACCGTACGCTTCAAACGACGTTCGGAGGCGGACACACGGAACGCCGCCCCCCAAACGAAGAGCACGGGGAAGATTCCGGTCCCGAGGACGGGCACCGAGCGAACTTCGGGAAGCGCTTCGGGCCGAGCTCCCGGCCGGGCCCTCCTGCGGCTCGGCGCCTGCGTGCACGCGTTGACGGTTGCAAGAAAAGAGCGAAAGCGCATCGAAGCCGCTCGGGAAAAGCACACGGAAGGACGAAACGTCGGCCGAAACGACGGTCGAATCGAAGGCCGCAAAACGCCCGGGACGAACGCAACAACCGCCGCGCAGCCGAATCGACCGAATCGAGCGACTTCTCGAGCCCCGTCGACTCGGGGCGAAGCGAGCCGTTCGTATCGGGAAATTTCCCGTAAATCGGGAGGCGCGTCGTGAACCCCGAAAAAATCGTTGCGAACCGCGAAGCGAGCGGCGAAAAATCCGCCGGCGCTTTCGACGCGCTCCGCGTGCTTCTGCGCCCCGTCCTCTTCACCTTCCTCCTTGGGTCGGCGGTCGCAGCCGGGCTCGGTCCGACGAGGGCTTCTGCGCAAGCGCCGGCAACCGAGGGAGCCTATTCGGAAGCGTCGGACGGGTCTCTTGCGACGCCCGATCGCGTGCGCGACCTCGAAGCGAAGGCCCGGGCACTGGCGGACGAAGCGAAACGGCACCGCGAAACGCTCCTGAAGCGCCCGCGCACCTCCCGTGAAACCCCCGGGGCCTGCTCGGGACGGGTGCCGAACCCCGTCAGGGACCTCTGTTGGTCGTGCATGTTCCCGATGATCTTGGGAAAGACCGTTCCCGTGACCGTCTCGGGAGACCTTCCCGACGTCGAAACGGATGCGACGGCCTTTTGCCTCTGCGGCTCCGACATCAACGTCGAAGGGGGCCTCAACTTCTCCTTTTGGGAGCCTCTGCGCACGGCGGAAGTCGTGCGTCACCCGTGGTGTTTCCCCTCGTTGGGCGGGATTTCCATGGAGGGTCCCGGATCGAGCGACCACGCGCGCACGAGCCGCACGGAAGAAACCCGTCGACGCACGGCCTTCTGGAACGTGCACTGGTACGTGTCGCCGTGGCTCTTCATTACGGAAGCCGTGGCCGACACGGGGTGTCTTGAAACCGCCCCCTGGGACCTCGCGTACTTGTCGGAGCTCGATCCCCTGTGGGACGACACGGTGACGTCGTTTCTTCTCTCCCCCGACGCGGCGCTCTTTACGTCCGCCGCTTCGGGCGGGGCGTGTGCGGTCGACTGTGCGGCGGCGTTGCTCGGCACCTCCGACAATGCGCTCTATTGGTGTTCGGGCTGTCAGGGGCGCGTTTTTCCCCTTTCCGGCTGGATGGCCGCGATGACGGGGTCGCTTCAGGCCTGGCATCTGATGGCGCATCGTTTCGCACAAAAACTCACGCGCGAAGGGGTGCTCTTTTCGGGCCACGGCGCCAAGGGCCAGTGCGGTCCCTACCCGCAGCCCCTCTTTCAGAAGGACGTCTGGCGCACGCAACTCATGTACCCGGGCCGCACCGCGTCGGGCACGTCCTGCTGTCAGCCGCTCGGACGCTCCGCGGCTCTTCTCGGCCCCTACAAGACGAGCCCCGTGACGGGCGAAGACGGAGCGATTCTCCTCTGGCGCAAGCGCGACTGCTGCATGACGAAGAAAATCGACGCCGCGTCCGCGACCTCCGGTACCGAGGGTCTCGGACTCGGTCGGGTGCCCGAGGCCGTCTACCCGAAGCCCGCAAGTCGCGACGCTTTTTCGGCCCTTTCCGCGATTTCCGGTCCGAAACCCCGCCCCGTCCCGCGCCCGGCCGAGAGCCGTGCGCACAACGGCAACAAAGACGGCACGCCCTCGACGAAGCCGAACGATCGGAACGACCCTGCATCGCTTCTTCCCGAAATCCCCGAACTCGAAAGCCGCGACGGGTCGAACGGGTTCCTCGGGGAAATCCGCCCGACGACGGATGCGAATGAAGCGACCGGCACCTCCGACGCGACCGCCGGCACCGAACTTCTCACGGACCTTCGTCGCATGCGGTTGGCCAAAGCCCTCTCGGTCCTCGCGACGACGGTCGTGCGGGTGACGTCCGCGGTCGCAGAGGCGGCGTCCGCCGAAAACCTCGCGGTCGGCACGGTCGGTACGGGCACTGCGGACGGGAACCCGCGCCGTCCGCAAGTCCGGGGAACGGTTGCGTACGACGCGTACGGCCGTCAACCCCGGTGCGACGCCCGGGTGTCGGTGACGGTACACCCGGCCGAGGGGCCGCTTTACCCGCACACGGATCCCGACTTTCTGGAGCTCCTTCACGCCACGGCGCGACGGTGGGAGCAGTCGGGGCTCTGGCAGCAGGCGATCGACAAGGAAATCGCCGCCGTGCGCCGTGCGGCCGAAACACCGACGGGCGCTCGCATGTTGCCTCGCGAAACCCGCTCGCGCCTTCACGTGCGGCACGTCGCCTGGGAAGAACAAGACCGCCGGCGCTTGCAAACCCTTCTCGGTCCCTTCGAACGACGGTTCCTCTTCGTCGATGCGTCGGACCCCGCGCAACTTGCGTTTGCGGCACGACTTCTGAAGCTCGATGCGAAGACCTCGAATGAAGCCCCGAACGTAACGAACGCATCGAACGACGACTCCGTTGAGGACCTCGCGAAGCTCGCGCGCCTTACGGGCGCCGCGGGTACGTCGAGCGGTTCGACGCCCGAGAAGGCCGCCCGAGGGCTTCTCCCGCTGCGCGTCGTCTTGACGGCGGGTTCCCGCCGCGCGGCCGAGCGCGCTTTGCCCGGCACCCGAATCTGGTTCGACCAAGGGGGAGCTTTGACGCGCCGCCTGGGGCTCAACGCTCTGCCCGCGTTCGTGCGACTCACGCCCGAAGCCCGCGTCCTCTTTCAGGGGGCCCTGACCGACGAGGGCTTTCTCACCTTTTCCGATCCGACGGACGCGGAGGGCGTCGCGAGGACCGAGTCGACGAGCGTCATGCCCGCACTCGGAGCCCGATGACCCGACTTCGTTCGCGTTTCAACCGTTCCGTTTTGAGTTTCAGAGATGTCGATTTCTTTTTCCTTCTTTGCCGAACGCTTCGCCGCGTACCGCGCCCCGGCAAGCCTCCTCGCGAAGTGCGTGCTCCCGTGCGCGGGCGGTCCCGCTTCCGAAAGCAAGCAAACGCCCGCTTTCGGCTTTTCCCGCGCAAGTCGCGGCATCGCGTCGACGCGCGGTGCTCGCACGGTTCTTCTCGGTCTCGTCGGTTTTGCGGAACTCACGGGCTTTGCCGCTTCCCCGTCGAGCCCGGCCCTCGCAGCGGATCTCTCAACGTTCCCGAGCTACCAAGCCGACTTGACCGACCGCATCGGACCCCAAGCCTTGCAGAGCCTTCGGGAGGTCGCGTCCGACGGTTCATCCCCCGAATCGCTCACGCCGCTTCGCACGAAACGCTCGGGAGAAATCGTCCTCTACGTCGACAGCCGGATGCCCGAAGCCGTGCTCCTCACGCTCGCGCGCTCGGCCGAGCGGCTCGGTGCGACCGTGGCGGTGACGGGTTTGCCCGTGAAGCCCCGGGAGACGAATCCCGCGTTTCGCAAGGAAGCGCTCGAAACGAGCGACGTCCTCAACGCCGAAGGAGTACTCCCGCGCGACCGGTTCGAGCTCGGGAACCTTGCCGCGCTTGTCAGGGCGGGCCTCAACGTCTCCGTCAATCCCCTTCCCTGGGAAGCCGTCGAACGAAGCCTCAACGCAAACCGCGCCCCCGAAGACCGCGTTTCTCTTCCGATGCCCGCGCTCGTGGCGATTCTCGGCAACGCCCTCGAAGTCCTGCCGGGGGCGGTCGATCCCGTCTACGGGGCCGCACGCCTCGCGCAACGCGCGCGCGACCGCGGGGTGAGGGCTTACTTGCACGAACACCTCCGAGAACGCGGTCTGAGCGTGCATGAAGCGGAGCCTTAAAAGCTCTGCCGATTCTTTTTCAACCCGACTTTCCGCCTGCAAATCTCCGGCAACTTTTCCCCCGTTTCCCCCATGACCCGTCGATACACCACAACCCAAGCCGACGTCAGCGCCGGCACCGACACCGCTTCTCGGCCCGCTCACCCGACTCGGGACGTCGAATTCGAAGCCGACCTCGCAGCCTTTCGCCGCGCGTCGCTCCGTCGCCGGCGCATCTCCCGCGTGCTCGAGATCCTCGTCGGAGCGTCCCTTCTCGCGCTCTTCGGGATGCTCGTGGCCGGCATGATTCGGCCGAATCTCATTCTCAACGACCCCGAGGAGGTGAACCGAGCGGCGGCGCAAGCCAAGGCCAAGGCTCAACAGAAAGCTCAAGACGCCGAAACGAAGACTCCTGCGAAGGCCCCCGCAGAAAAACACGCCTCGACCTCCCCCGAAGGCCGACTCGTCCTCTCGAAGGCCTTTTCCTCAGTCTTTTTCGCCCGGGTTTCCGAAGTCCGCGCCGCGATGAGTGCGTCGGACGCCGTCACGGCCGCAAACGGCACGCAAGCGCCCGATGCGAACGACGTGATCGGGTCGACGTCGACCGCCGAAATTCTCGGAGGCTTCGGTTCCGGGGACCTCGGTCTCGTCGAAGACCAAACGAAGCTCTACCAAGGCGGCTACGGATCCCTTTTCAACCCCGCCGCCGACCGCGTCGTCGTCTGCCGCAACGAAAACGATCCCGAGTGCCTCGCGGTTCAGGAGCTCGACCACGGGTTTCCGGAGCGGCCCGAGATCGACGATTCGGTCCTTGAAGACAAAAACGACGTCATTCACGATCAGGTCGCAGAGGTGCCGGGCGTCGGGCACACCGAAGACTGCTCGCAGTTCGTGGTGACGACGGACCCCGTCGAAACCACCGAAACCTGCCGCCCGGGCGGTTGGTACGTGACGAACGACTGCACCTCGGGGTGGCGCGTCACCGCGGGCGAAATCCTGACCCGATGGACCTGTACGAATTCGCTCGCCTTTGCGACGACCCCGGTCTGCCGCATCCCCGCGTCTTTGGAAACCACGCCCGAAACCACCGAGCGCTGCTACTTCGACGCGGACGCCTTGGCGCCCGTCTCGACCGTGAAGGAAACGACGAGTGCAACCGCAACGGGCGTCTGGCCCGCAACGTGCCGCGCAACGCAAATCGTGGAAGAAACGCTCACGTGCGAAAACGTTCTGACGGTGACGGTCACGCCCGAGTCCTGTTCGCTCGGAGAAACGACGACGTCGACCACGACCGGAGACTCGTCGCTTTTTGACGACGGCTGCCCCGGGGCGGATACCGCCACGGTCACGACGACCTGCGCGAAGCCCTCCCTCTTCGGGAAAAGCTTCGCGTTGAAAGTAAACGGCGGTTACCCCGAAACCAAAATCACGGGGACGACGACCCGCGAGATTGCGGATACGGCCTCGCCCTGCCGCCTCAAGGTGACGGTGGCGGAACACGCCTGCAACGGGACCGACTGCCTCGTGCGCGCGACGGTCGACGTCTACTACCGCTCGGGATCCGTGAACGACTGGAAGGGATCGATCGACTTGCGCCACCCCTACCGAGGCTACGACGCCGATGCGGGTTCGTCGACCTCCGACGCGTGGGAAAACGGTTGCGCCGCGCTCGAAGGACGGATGTCGGCAAAAACGTCCGAAGGAGAAACTCGATGAGCCGCTCCGCCCTCTCGTACGAGAACCCCGTCGAAGTGAACGCCCGCTTTTCGGAAAATTCCGAAGACATCGAAAAGTCGGCCTCGTCCGCCGAATCGGTTCCGACCCCGGTTCTCTTCCAACCCTTCGAACGCTCCCGGCTCTCCGGCTTCGCGGGATGGGCGTGCTCGGCTTTCTTGGCCCTCGGGCTTCCCGCCGGCCTCGCCCACGCACGCGACTGCACGGAGGTCTCGCGTACCTGTGTCGACACCAAAGACCGCGTGATCGACGGCGTTACCGTACACCGCGACTGCTGGCGGTGGGAAAAGAAGTTCCGCTGCACGCAAGCGTCGCCCGAAGCGAACCGGTGCGATGCCGCGCACGTCCCTGCTTCCTGCACGATCACGAAGACGACCTGTACGAAACAGAGCTCGACGGGCGAGTGCCCGGCGGTGGAAGCGCAGCTCCTGTGCACGACGAAACCCTCGGGCCCCGGGATCACGGCGGGGAAAATCGAAGTCTCGATCGCGTACGAGACGAAGACGGGTGCGCCCGTGCCGATCGAAAAGGTTGAAAAAACGGAAAACGTCGGGGCGAACGGGTTCGAGCGCCTCCTTCGCAACGAGCGAAGCGAAAGCGGACTCGGTCTCCCGTCGTCGTCGCCTTCGACGAGTTCGAAAGCCTCGTCCTCCGACGACGGCTGCCGCGTCACGTCCGAGCGCTGCATCGACTCCGCCCCCCGCGAGATCCCCGTCGCAAACGCCCCGGGCGAATACGTGACGGCAGCCCCCGCCTGTTGGGTGAAGGAGAAAACGATTTCCTGCCCCTCGATCGACGAAGCCGCTTCGTGCTCGAAACTTGAGAGCGCCGGCTGCCGCCGAACGGGCGAAAAGACCTGCGCGCAGAAGGTCGGAGGCACCTGCGTGCGGTGGTCCGCGACGTACGTCTGCCCGGGGGTCCCCGTAACGGGGCCCGACATCGATGCGGACGACACCGTGGACGTCCCGACGGGAGGCGTGGTCGAAGACGGCTCGCAGTGCGAAGCCGCGGTCGATGAGGCTCAAAAGGAGGGCCTCTCCTGCACGACGGTCTCGAAAACCTGCGTCAAAAAGGGCGGCAGCATGACGGTCGGGGGCGTGACGGCAACACTTCCCTGCGCCGAGTACGAAGTCAAAATGAACTGCACGGCCCGAGGCAAAAACGGCTGCGCGGCGCTCGAAGCCCTGGAGCGCGACAAGACCTGCCGGCGCGAAGGGGACGCGGTGTGCGTCAAGAAAAACCCCGACGGCACATGCCGCGAACGGAAAGCCACCTACGTCTGCGGCAAAGGGGTTTCCGAAGACCGCCCCCCTGCGGGCGGCGACTTCGTCGATTCGGAAGACACCTCGACCGCGGAGCCCGTCGACACGTGCGGGGACTACAAGAAGGACCCGAGCTGTTCGCTCTCGAACTCCGTCTGTACCGACGGTCCCGGGATCAAGTACGTGAACGGAAAGCCCGTCTACAAGGACTGCTGGCAGTCGACCGACACCTACGTCTGCCAAGCCTCGGGGGAAAACGAGTGCGCCGAATTCGAAAAGGACCCCGCGTGCGAATTGCAATCTTCGGGCTGCCCCGACGGAGAGCCGAAGTGCGAGCGCCCCGTGAACGTCTACGTCTGCGAGCGGGAAGGATCGGAAACGGCGGTAGGCGAAACCTGTCAGGGCGAAGCCTGCATCGCAGGGATCTGCACGCCCGTCGATTCGGACCCGAACGAGGATTTCGCGGACGCGGTCGCAGGATTTGAGATCGGTCGTCAGGGGTCGATCTACGGAGACGTGACGGGGAATCGCTTCTTTCAGGGGCACCTCTCGACCTGCAAAGACCGCGTGGGGGCGACCTCCTGCTGCCGCACGGAAGAGGTGTCGGGCACCTCGAACGCCGGGGGCTTTTCGATTTGGCTGAGTTTCGGGTTGCGAGCCGGCTGGGAAGCCGTCAAGTACGCGGGCTCGCCCTACGTCTACGACATTCTCTCCAACTCGGATTCGACGAAACAGCTCTTGAATTCGCTTTACGGGTCGGCCGCTTCGGGGGTCTACAACCCGAGCTTCAGCTGGTGGGGCGTGTCGGTCACCTACTCCGCCGCCGAAGGGTTTGCCTTCGACTTTTCGCCCGCGGGCTTTTTGGCGACCGCCTTGGCGCACTTCTACGCGGGCTACCGCTCGTGCGACGCCGAAGACCAACGGACGAGCGGTAGCCCGCGTAGAAGTCCAACGGACGGCCTTGGAGCGCGGGCAGCGACTCTGCCACTACGCGGGAACCGTGTGCGAGAAGAAAGCGGCCGGCAAGTGCATCACGACGCGTCAGAAATACGTGTGCTTCAACTCGCGGCTCGCCCGCATTTTGAACGAACAAGGTCGCCCGCAGCTCGGTCGCGGCTGGGGCACGCCCGTCAATCCCGACGTGCGGGGTTTCACGCAGGAGGAGCTCGAACTGCTCGACTTCACCGCCATGGATTTGCAGGAATTCGTCCGCGACGTCATTCACGAGGCGATCGAAGGAGCGGACGCGGGGCGAATCGATCTTGAAGCCGCCTCCCGACGCGCGCAGGAACGTGTGGACGCAATGCTCGAAGGCGTGATCGGAACAACCGAAGCCATGCCGGGGCCGACGGGCAAAACGCGGGATCCGTCGACGCCGCCCGCCGATGCGCAAAGCCTCATGCATACCGGGGGAGAGTCCGGATCGGGCGAGACGGCTTGGTCGCACCGGACGCGACGCTCTCCGCTCTCGGCCGAGGCGCTACTCCCCGGCACGCAAGCCTTCCGCAGCCCCGCTTGGGAGCACCCCCTCTGGGGTCCCTATTCGCTCGAAGGGGAAATCGCGCGGGGAGCGCGGGCCATGGACGCGGAACGCCGACGGATCGACGGACTCAACGCGAATCCGGGGTTTCGACGGCCCGCCGACTTTTGAGGACCCTCCTCCGAGAACGGCTTCCGGCGGCTTCAAGCGGCTTCGGAGGGTCTTGAACGGACGCCTTCGACTTCTTTGATTTTCTTTGATTTTTTGAGACTTCTTCCGATGATTTCGACTCTTTCCGGGGCCCGAGGGCTCCGACACCGACGAACGTTCCTTGCGGGCATTGCGGGGCTCCTCGCGTGCTCGTGTGCGGCGATGCCCGCCGGGGCCGCAGCGCTTTCGGGGCCGTCTTCGGGCGTTTCTTCCGACACCTCGGCGGGCGTGACCGCCTTC
>OGIA01001572.1_pt1 | contig 14108 bp, 8 predicted proteins | sample 1571671 | NCBI WGS metagenome assembly OGIA01 (sample SAMEA2582027, study PRJEB24529) | metagenome | biome: Human gut stool | place: China | collected 2011
CTTTATTGGGCAGCTATCAGAAGTGTTCCTTTGCGTCCGGAAGAAATACAGAGTTATATTCATAAAGAAAAGTTATCCCTCTCCAAAGACTCCGTTCAAGAGAATGATTCGGCTAAAACAACAGTCGGGAAAAAGATCGTTCAAACATTCCTGATGGGCAAAACCTATCGTACTTCAGACAAGAAAGCATGGATTGGCTGGAAAGGCTTGCCCTCCTATGTGCCTGAGTATAATTTTGTGGATGGCTTCTGGCTGGGAGCTAAGTTTGAAACAGGGTTGAAATTATCGGAGGCATCTACTTTGCAATTCACTCCTTCTGCTTATTATACCACTGCCCGTAAAGCGGTAGCAGGGCAAAGTGAACTCTCCTTGAGTTATGCTCCGAGGCGACGGGGATACATGGAACTGTCCGGCGGAGTTCTTTCTGCCGATTATAATGGAGAAAGTGGAGAATCCCGTCTGATAAATACCGTTGCCTCTTCTTTCTTCGGGCGGAATGATGTGAAACTCTATGAGAAGCGTTTCCTGTCTTTCCAAAATAAGATCGAACTGGCGAATAGTTTGTTGCTTTCTACCTCGCTTTCCTGGCAGCGACGACAGATGCTGGAGAATCATATACACCGGAGCTGGTTCAAGAAAGAAGCGGAGTCGAATATTCCGGACAGCCGGGCATTCTATCCGATGCCGGAAAATGAATTGTTGAAAGCTTCCTTTGCCTTGGAATATACACCGGCTCATTATTATCGGATGCACAGAGGAAAGAAAGTATATGAAGAATCCAAATGCCCTACCTTTACATTGCGTTATGACCGTGCTTTCCCGTTGAAAGGTTCTTTGCCTTCTCCGTCCTATCACTTGGCGGAGTTTTCGGCCAGGCAGAGCATAGAGTTCGGAATGTTTAATACACTGAACTGGGCTGTTAATGCCGGAACATTCTGGAATAAGAGCGGTATGCAATTCCCCGATTTCAAGCATTTTGCGACCACAGGTTTGCCGGTGACGGAACGCTCGTTTGATACAGGATTCTCTTTGCTGGATAATTATGCATACTCTACCAATACCCGTTGGGTACAAACCAATATGTCCTGGTATACACCCTATCTGTTGCTGAAGTTCCTTCCTTTTCTGAAAAAGATGAATCTCGACGAAGCGCTGCATCTCCGTACACTCGTGGGATACGACCGTCGTCCCTATTCGGAAATCGGCTACTCCATCGGATTCATGAAACTGGCACGGCTGGGCGTCTTCCTTGGCTTCGACAGTTTGAAATACCGCTCGGCGGGAGTTTCCGTCAGCATTCCGTTGTCAACGTTTGCGGGAGAATAGCACCTGTGTAGAAATAGTATGAATCATTCTTGCAATTCCGAAAAAAAACGTATTTTTGTCAATCTTATAACCTGAATAAATAAAAGAAATGGCCGAGAACCAAAAGATACAGCAGATAGATTGTACGAAAGTGCCGGAGCCTACTTTGCGCAGGTTGCCGTGGTACTTGTCGAATGTTAAGCTGCTCAAGCAGCGGGGCGAACGGTACGTCTCTTCTACACAAATATCCAAAGAAATCAATATAGATGCTTCCCAGATAGCCAAGGATTTGTCGTATGTCAATATCTCCGGGCGTACGCGTGTGGGCTACGAAGTCGATACTCTGATAGCCGTACTGGAAGACTTCCTCGGATTTACCGATATGCATAAAGCATTTCTGTTTGGAGTAGGTAGCTTGGGTGGTGCATTGTTGCGCGACTCCGGTTTGAAGCACTTCGGGTTGGAAATTGTAGCCGCATTTGATGTGAACCCGGAATTGGTAGGTACTACATTGAACGGAATTCCGATCTTCCATTCCAGTGAATTCGAGCAGAAGATGCGCGAATATGATGTGAACATCGGTGTGCTGACTGTACCTATCGAGATAGCCCAATGCATTACGGACACCATGATAGCCGGTGGCATCAAAGCTGTGTGGAACTTTACACCGTTCCGTATCCGTGTGCCGGAAAATATCGTTGTTCAAAATACTTCTCTATATGCTCATTTGGCGGTGATGTTTAACCGCCTGAATTTTAACGAAATCAAATAATGAAGATTATTGCTGTCGGAATGAACTATGCACTGCACAATAAAGAGCTGGGGCATACGTTAGTTAATAAAGAGCCGGTTATCTTCATGAAGCCCGACTCGGCTATATTGAAAGACGGAAAGCCTTTCTTTATTCCCGATTTTTCGGATGAGGTTCATTACGAAACTGAGGTGGTGGTACGTATCTGCCGTTTGGGAAAAAACATTGCGCCGCGCTTTGCCAACCGTTATTATGACGCAGTGACTGTAGGCATCGACTTTACGGCACGCGACTTACAACGTAAGTTCCGTGAAGCGGGTAATCCCTGGGAACTTTGCAAAGGGTTCGACAATTCGGCAGCTATCGGAACTTTTGTTCCTTTGGAGCAGGCAGGAGGCGATTTGCAGCAGCTTGATTTCCGACTGGAAATAGACGGAAAGGAAGTGCAGCACGGCAATACCTCGGATATGCTTTTCAAAGTGGATGAGATTATTGCATACGTCAGCCGCTTTATGACGCTGAAAATAGGCGACCTGTTGTTTACGGGAACTCCCGCAGGCGTAGGTCCGGTACAGATAGGACAGCATTTACAAGGATACCTCGGAGAAGATAAGTTGCTCGACTTTTATATTCGTTGAGTCAATTTATTACGATATGTTTATCAAACGTTGCTGGTTGCTTTGTTGCTTTATTGCTCTTCTTCTTCCGGTTTCAGCGCAGGAATTCATTACGCTGAACTGGCAGGAATTGTCTTCCGCACAGACGCTTCCCGTAGTGACGCGCGAACTTCCATTAGGGAACGATTTCCGTTCCTTTACTTATCAGGTAGAAATTGAATTCCCGGAATACCAGAAACTAAGCCGGAGTGAAGTGGCAGCATTAGAAATGCGACTCGACAGTTTGCGTCAGCTACCCAATGAAGATGCTGCTTTCCGGAAGGGCTTACCGGCATCTCCACAGATAAACTCCTTCACTAAAATCTCCGCACATCATGGCTTTCTCTCCATAAGTTTTGTCCCTGTCGTTTTTCGTGAAGGAAGCTACCAACGGCTGAATTCGTTCAAACTATCCGTGAAATCCTATCCGAAGAAAGCTGGAATAGGGGAGGGAACAGCTACTCGAGGCTCGGGAACAACCTTAACCGGAGTTTCTTTAAAAGATTGCACAACTTCGCTTCTCGCTTCAGGGCGTTGGACAAAGATAGGTGTGAGAAATACCGGAGTCTTTAAAATCACGAATGCCGAATTAAAGAAGATGGGATTCTCAAGACCCGAGAAAGTCCGCGTATTTGGTTATGGCGGTTATTTGTTATCCCAGCGTTTCAATGAACATCCGGCAGCAGATTTGCCCGAAGTCCCCTTGCTGCGTTTGTCAGACGGTGTATTGTTTTATGGTCGTGGCACTGTATCCTGGAAACTGAGCTCCGATAACACTTACTTTATTCGCGAACGTAACTTCTATTCCGATGAAGGCTATTATTTCCTGACTGACCGGGAGGATATTCCGGAAATGGAAGTCGAAGTCCTTTCTTCTTTGAAAGAACCTTCTGCCAACAGGTTGACAACCTTTAATTCCTATGCTCTGCATGAGAAAGAAGTATATAGTTGGGCAAGTACCGGCAGACAACTTTATGAAGATTATGATTATGCAGCGGGTAACACCAAGAATTATACGTTGAGTTTACCGGGTATCGTTTCGGAAGATTCTGTATGGTTAACCACGGTTTTTGCTGCCCGTTCCATTGGAGCATCTACCTATTACTCGGTTGCAGTGAATGGTAAGACGAGAGGAAATGCTACACTGGCATCCATATCTTCCGACAATCAATATTACACAAGAGCTACCTCCGCCTCCATAAGTACTTCCTGGCTGGGCACAGAGTCGGAGAATACTGTAGTGACCGTTACCCATACCCGCCCTTCCGGGATATCGGGGCGTCTGGATTATATTGCTTTGAACTATATCCGCTCGCTTACGCTGAATGCTCCTTACCTTACTTTCCGTTCTTTGGCTTCCATCAATAAAGAGACGACATTTGTACTTTCCGGTGCCACAGCTTCTACTGTTGTGTGGGATGTCACCGATCCCGCAAATATTTGCAGGATGGAAGGCAGCTTTGCAGGCGGCACATATACGTTTACCATTCCCGCAGGAAAATTGCGTGAGTTCGTAGCCATCACTCCGGAAGCTTCCGGCTTTGATACGGTAGAAACGGTAGGGAATATTGCAAATCAAAATCTGCACTCTCTGGGAGCTACGGATATGATTATCATTTCTCCCGACCGGAAAGACCTGATGACACAGGCCGAACGGCTGGCACAAGCACATCGTGAAAGAGATGGCCTGTCTGTTCTTGTTCTTGCTGCTCCACAAATCTACAATGAATTCTCTTCCGGTACACCGGATGGAACAGCTTACCGTCGTTTGATGAAGATGTTGTATGATCGTTTTCCGAATAAGGCTGAAAGCCCTAAATATTTGTTATTCTTTGGAGATTGCAGTTATGATAATCGTATGCTGACTTCCTCCTGGAAGAATTACCGGCCTGAAAACTTTTTGCTATCTTATCAATCGGAAACCTCTCTCGAGGAAACCTCTTCCTATGTAACGGACGATTATTTCGGCTTTCTCGATGATGGAGAAGGCGAAAATCTGTCGGATGCCATGCTGGATATAGGTATCGGACGTTTCCCGGTGCGCACGGCTGCTGAGGCAAAAGCTACTGTCGATAAGACCATCGCTTATATGGAAAATAAGCATGCAGGACCGTGGAAACACACCGTCTGCTATGTGGGCGATGACGGGGATGGCAGTCTGCACATGTCCCAATCTGAAATCTTGGCAAGTTATACAGAACGGAATTATCCTTCCTTCCTTGTTGAAAGAATCTATGCCGATGCTTTCCGCCGCGAATCTTCTGCTACTGGTGAAACTTATCCCGATGCAACAAAACGCCTATTGCAATTATTCGACAAAGGTATGTTGGTAGTCAACTATACAGGGCACGGAAGTACTTCCGCCTGGGCAGAGGAAAATCTGCTGAACATGGGAGATATTACCCAAATGACATCCCCACGTCTTCCTCTATGGATAACAGCTACTTGTGACTTTACCCGTTTCGATGATATCCAGACTTCCGCCGGCGAGCAGGCATTCCTGAATGCCAAAGGCGGGGCGATTGCTTTGCTCACTACTTCCCGGGTGGTATATGCTGCACAGAATTCTACTTTAAACCAGGCTTTCCTTCGTCATATCTTTTCCCGCCCTGAAGGTAAACGCCTGCGACTGGGAGATGTCATGCGGCTTTCAAAGTGCGATGCATCTTTGGCTGCTGACAAGAATAAGTTGAATTTCTCTCTGATCGGCGATCCTGCCTTGACCTTGGCATATCCTGATTATCAAATACAGGTAGATGAATTTGCCGGAGTGAATGTAGCTGAAGAAACAAATACCTATCCGCAGGTGAAAGCCGGTAGCAAGATTACCGTAAAAGGACGTATCCTGACTCCCGAAGGTACTTTAGCAGAAGACTTTACCGGTACAGTGCATCCTACAGTACTGGATAGTAAGGAAGAAGTAACCACTCTTGATAATCGTGGTGAGGGTGCTTATACTTATACGGAGCGCAGTAAAACTCTCTTCTCAGGCAGTGATTCGGTTCGTCAGGGACGGTTTGAGTTTACTTTCCCTGTACCGTTGGATATCAATTACTCTGATGAAGAAGGTTTATTGAGCCTTTACGCTCTGGATGCTGTTCACTCTAATGAAGCGGGCGGAGCTTTCGACCGTTTCCTGGTAGGCGGTACGGATGATGATGTTTCTTTGGCAGATACGTTAGGCCCTAAGATAACCATTTATCTGAATACGCCGGACTTCAGTTCCGGTGGACAGACCAATACTACTCCCTTGTTCGTAGCTGAGTTGGAAGATGCTGATGGTATCAATACGGTTGGCAATGGTATCGGGCATGACCTTTCGCTTAGTATAGACGGCAGTGCGGTGTCGACTTACAATCTGAATGATTATTATACTCCGGTAGCGGGAGATTATACCCGGGGTACAGTGCATTTTTCAGTGCCCGAACTTACGGAGGGCAGACATACGCTGGCATTCCGTGCCTGGGATTTACTGAATAATTCTTCTACAAAGACTTTAGAGTTTGAGGTGGTTCGAGGTCTGCGTCCCGGTCTCTTCTCGGTAACTTGTACACAGAGCCCTGCCCGTGAAAGTACTACATTTATTCTTTCTCACAATCGCCCCGGTTCCACACTTGCAGTCCGTATGTCCGTGTATGATTTTGCCGGACGGGAAATGTGGACACATCTGGAGAAGGGAGTATCCGAAGGACAAACTTATTATGTGGAATGGGATTTGTGTAGTAACAGTGGGCAACGCCTGGCACCGGGTATTTATCTGTATCGTGCGTCTATTGTCTCTGATGGCAGTCGTGAAAGTACGAAATCGCAGAAAATCATTATCCTGTCACAATAAACAGGGGGATTCTCTGTTTTATTAGTATTGTTATTAGAAATCATAAGTATCTCAATTGAAAGGAGTAACTTAATTCTCCTCCCAAGAGGAGGGGAATTAAGTTAGATTTTGTTTTTTGATCGTATTATAAATAATATCGTATGAAGAAATACATCTTACTATTAATCATAGCTTTCTTGTCCGTACACCTTCTTGCCCAAGACAAGAATCAGTTTAACCCTGTTAATACCGGTGTTAACTCTCTGGGTATTGCCCCTGACTCCCGTGGTGGTGGTATGGGAGATGTGGGTGCGGCTACAGATCCGGACGTGAATTCCCAATTCTGGAACCCGGCAAAGTATCCGTTTACTATCAGCCGTGCCGGAGTAGCGGTTTCATATACTCCCTGGTTGCGTAAGCTGGTGAATGATATTGACTTGGCATATCTGGCAGGGTACTATCGCATCGGAGATTATCAGGCAGTCAGCGGTTCTTTGCGCTATTTCTCTTTGGGGGAAGTCCCCGTGGGATATACCGGTGATGAGAATTCTCCGGGATATACGATTAAACCTTATGAGATGGCAGTGGATATAGCTTACTCACGTATGCTTTCCGAACGTTTCTCTGCAGCGGTTGCATTACGATATATTTACTCCGACCTGGCATACAGGGAAGACGAAGAAGTTTCTGCCGGTTCTGCTTTTGCTGCCGACATTGCTTTCTATTATACAAATTACGTCATACTTGCCCAGCGTGAGTGTATGCTTTCTTTCGGATTGAATGCTTCTAATATTGGTACGAAGATTTCTTATGATAGCGGTAATACCAGTCAGTTCCTGCCTACTAATTTGCGTTTGGGTGCTTCTTTATTGTTCCCGATAGATGATTACAATACAATTGGAGTTAGCTTCGATGCTAATAAATATATGGTTCCCACCCGTCCTATCCGTGGAGAAGACGAGTCACAGGAAGAGTATGAAGAACGCCTGGACCGTGATTATAATGACATCTCACCCATTAAGGGTATTTTCAAATCTTTCAGTGATGCTCCCGGTGGTTTCAAGGAAGAACTACAGGAGATACAATGGTCGTTGGGATTGGAATATACCTATCACGAACAGTTTTCCATTCGTGGTGGTTATCATTGGGAACATGAAAACAAAGGAAACCGCAAGTATTTCTCTTTCGGAGCAGGTTTCAAGATGAGCGTGTTCTCGCTGGACGCTGCTTACCTGGTATCTACGGCACAGAGCAATCCGCTCGACCAGACACTTCGCTTCACGTTAGGTTTCGACCTTGACGGAATAAAGGACTTGTTCGGGCGTCGCAGAAGATGAAATAGCTACGAGCTACGAGTTGCGGGCTACAAGTGCCTTTCAGCAGAAGAGCGGAGAGAGCTATGTGTAGAGCATTCAGCGATGATCGTTCCAGTAGTTCAGATATATATCTGCTATCCCCAATAATATATCTGTTATATTCAATTGGTCTTCCGGTAGTTTTAAGCGTAGCTTTTTGCTATCGTAGATCATTACGTTTTTTCCTTGCATCTTCGGGGTGGTTTTCACGAACATATCCTTCAGATTAATTGTAATTGTGCTGAAGCTCCGGAACATGTCCATTCCTACTATTCCATCTCCGGCAAAATGAAGAGCAGTTTGTTCGGGTGTTGCCACTACGTTGAGACTGTCTGTACAGCCCGTATACTCACCTATCTGGAAGCATGCGCCCGGTAGTTTGTAAATGCATACCCATGCTGTACCACCGAAACCGGCAAGTCCCATTGAGTCCCTTTCCGCTATTCGTTCAATACGGTCTTTGTGCTGCTCAAAGTAATCATAATTGAGATGGCTGAGGCAGGAGCCGCTGTCGAAGTTCATTTGCAATAGCTCATGGTCATATACGATTTCCAGGTTCAGGATGTCCTTTCTCGTAAAACAAATGTTCGGGGCAAAGCCGGGCGTGGGAGTCAGTTCTTTGGGAATAATCATCCGGTTGTTGTGTAAATCCAGTTGTATTTCCTGAAGTTGATTGAGGAAAGGCAGTCCGATGACGACTTCCAGATATTTCATGTAGCGGTCGGCCTTTTCTTCTCCGGTTTTCATATCCAACACGTAGAAAGGTACGTTTCGGATCACGAGCGGACCTGTTTTTATCTCTTCGGCAATGGCGAATTGTCCACTTCCCGTACCTATTCCATTTGCAGTGGTTTCTACGTCCAGTATCTTCATGCCACAGGCTTTTGCTACTTCGGGGGTGACAACATTGACACTTGCACCTGTATCCAATATGAAGTTCCGTTCTTTTCCATTCACACTGCCTTCCATAGCTATGGCAGTGGCTCCCGAACCTTTTGGACCTACACTGTCTATGCGAATGGGAAGCGCTAAATCCGTATCTGGCTTCTCCCATTGGTATAGGGCATATTGGGACAAAGCGCGATATTCTTTTTCTTTTCTCCGGTATCCGGCAAGGAAAGTACTGTCCACCTGGCCTTCCACCTGGTCACAGAAATTTTTCAGTGTTTCGGCAGCTTGGTCGTTAGCACCCAGCTTGCTCAGGTTTTCGGATAATAGGTAAATCATGGAAGCAGTATTCTCAAAGCCCATATTACTTTGTTGCTCGTTCAGCAATTTGCCTATAGATTCGTATGCAGCTTGGGGACGGTTGAAGAAATTATCCAGTAGTGCTTGACCGAATTCTTGCAGGAAAGGGTGTAAAGAGTCTTTGTTGACGGCGAATTCGCGTTGCAAACTGAACCAGTTTTCCTGATTCATATAAGTTCCGGCTCGTTCATCAGCTGTTTGTGCAGATGTGCTGAGGCTCATACAGAGAAATAAAAATAGTAATATTGTCTTCATAACTACAGATTGTTTAGAGTTAGCCAATCTTCTTGATGATTCATTCTTCAAATATACGGAATATATTGTTTGGATGGGTTAAGGGATAAGATGAAAGTTTTATGTATTCTGATTTCAAGTCGATTGAACTCTGTGGTGAATTCATTCATAACGGTATGGATATGAATTTCCTCCAATAGCTAACTCCTTTCTTAGGCATTCCTATGCTTTTTCCCTTCCAACGGTTAGCCTTTTCCATCCGAACGCTTATTCTTTCCACCATGGAGTTTCTTTCTTTCCACCATGGTGGAAAGAAACATTCCCCGTGATAGAAAGAAAGAAACTCCATGGTGGAAAGAATAAGTGTCTACTACGATTTTCCTTAACCGTCGCAGCGAAAAGAGATAAAAGTGGCGATGCGGTGGCTTAACCTGTGAAACTTATATTATTTATGCGGATCAGGAGTTGGATTGTGTTCAACAGTGTGGAGAATCCTCTTTTATACTACCGTATAAAATCCGGCATACCCGTTCCTCGATTACCGGAAACTTTTCCTATCTTTGTAATGTTGTTGAATTTACTGCAAACCAGATTGTATATGGAAGATGTTAAGCGAATACCTTACGGTGTATCCAACTTTGTGGATGTTATAGAACAGAATCAGTATTATGTGGATAAGACGATGTATCTGCCTTTGTTGGAAGACCAGCCCAGTTATTTGTTCCTTATCCGTCCCCGTCGTTTTGGCAAGAGCATCTTCCTGAGCATGATGAGCGCATATTACGACATTGCCCGGAAAGATGAATTCGAACGTCTTTTCGGCAACCTCTGGATAGGTAGTCATCCTACCCGGTTGCGGGGTACCTTTCAGATTATGTCGTTTGACTTCTCGCGGGTGGGCGGAAGCCGGGAGCAATTGGAAGAAAACTTCCAGATTTATTGTACCGGAGAGCTAAACATCTTTATGAATAAATACCACGACTTCTATTCCGATCATATCCGGACGCAGTTTGAGGCTGCCCCCACTTTCGAGGCCAAGCTGCAAGTGATATTGGGAGAAGCCGGCTTGCGCAGTTATCCGCTTTACCTCATTGTCGATGAATACGATAATTTCACCAATGTGGTGCTGAACGAGCATGGCGAAAACATTTATCATAACCTCACCCATGCCGACGGTTTTTACCGTAACGCTTTCAAAAAATTCAAGGGAACTTTCGACCGTATCCTTATGATGGGAGTTAGTCCCGTCACACTGGATGATCTGACCAGTGGGTTCAATATCGGCTGGAACATCAGCACCCTGCAGCAATTCAATACCATGCTGGGATTCTCCGAGACGGATGTACGCCAGATGTTCCAATATTACAAGGATGCCGGGCAGCACAATGGCGACGTTGAAACCATGATAGCGGAGATGAAGCCGTGGTATGATAATTATTGTTTCTCCGAAGAGAGCCTGAACCGTGATCCGAAGATGTTCAACTGCGACATGGTGCTTTATTATCTGAGGCAGAAAATAGACTTGGGATACTCTCCCAAACAGATGATTGATCCTAATACCCGCACGGATTACAGTAAGATGAAGAAATTGCTTAATCTCGACCATCTGGATGGGGATCGCAAGGGTGTGATCCGTCGTATTGCAGAGGATGGGCAGATTGTAGCGGACTTGGTTTTATCTTTCCCTGCCAAAGACTTGGTTAATCCGGCACTGTTTCCCAGTCTGTTGTTCTACTATGGTATGTTAACTATTATTGGTACTCGGGGGGTGCAACTCATCTTGGGAATCCCCAACAACAACGTGCGTAAGCAGTATTACGATTATATGTTGGAACAGTATCAAGGCAAAGAACGCATCGATCTGACCGACCTGATTGGCAGTTTCTATAACATGGCCTTTGATGGCGATTGGCGCCCTGCCTTAGAGAAGATGGCCCATGACTACAAGGAAAATTCTTCCGTGCGTAGCTTGATTGAAGGTGAGCGTAACATTCAGGGTTTCTTCCAAGCCTACCTTAGTATAAATGCTTATTATCTTACTGCCCCCGAAGTGGAATTGAACCACGGCTTTTGTGATATGTTCCTGATGCCGGACCTGCAACGTTATCCCGAAGTGAAGCACAGCTACATTCTGGAGTTGAAATATCTTTCTGCCAAGGACTATGATGTCAAAGGTGAAGCCCAGTGGGAGGATGCAATAACGCAGATACATCGCTATGCCCAGGGGCCTAAGGTGCAGTTGATGTGCCAAGGGACAACGCTGCATTGCATCGTGATGCAGTTTTCCGGTTGGGAGTTGGTACGGATGGAGGAGGTCTGACTTCTTATCCTCCTTTTGTCAAAGGCAAGTAGTAACATATTTATGTTACGTTTTCGGCTTCTCAGCCGTCCGGTATCCACATCTACCCGATTTGACTTGCCTTTGAGGTTAAAAGAGTTTTTTACTGCTCTCGTCCAATGTTGTCTGATAAGCATAAAAAAAGCGGTAAGCATTTGCCTATCCGCCAGAGAGGGAGTCGAAGCCCTTACGCACAAACAGGAAACGCCTACCGCATAAACGGTAAGGCGTATAGTCTGTTCTATGTGCGTATAGATAATTTCGACTTTTCTCTGGCACAAGAATCAGCTAAACGCTTTTTCTTTAATATGTAAAATCATAGTCGTGTTTACGACTGCACAAATATATAAAATAATCGAATTACAGAGCACTGAATCTGCTGTCTTTTTCAGTGAATACTATTCACAGACGATTGAATTCACATAAATTAAATTTGGAGGCAAAGATAAACAGTTATATCTTTGTCTCTCAGATTCAGTCATTGATTCCTGAATAGTTGTATGGAATAGTATGAAATGAAAAAAATGATTTTAGAATCGGTGAAAGACACAGAAGATATCCGTAGCCTCTTAACAATGATTCAAGAGGAAAATACATTGGCATTCAATATGTTCTATGAGATGTATTATGACCAGGTATTTCGCTATACTTACTATTTTCTGAAAGACACAGAATCTTGTCGGGAAGTAGTTGCTGATGTTTTCTTTGCAGTATGGCAATCGCGCAAACGCCTAAAGGATATAGAAAACCTGGAAGCTTATTTATTTATATCCGTAAGAAACGAAGTTACCCGTTACAATAAGAAAAATGGCAGGCAAAACCGTGTCTCATTAGATGAATTACCTGTCCAACTGGAAATCACAGAAGAAGAATCTCCCTATGATAAGATCTCTTATAAAGAAATGGAGCAGCTCTTGGGAAAGATTATTGGCGAATTGCCTGAGAAATGCCGTTTGATATTTCTTATGGCTCGTCAGGAGCAATTAAAACCCAAAGAAATAGCAGAGAGACTTTGCATCTCGGAAAATACGGTGCGCGTACAAATGAAAATTGCTATAGAAAAGATTATCAAGCAAATAAAACCATATTATCCGGACTTGACTCTTTCTCTATTATGGTCTTTCTTTTTCTCTTCCATTAGTTAAAGAATTTAAAAACACGGGATCTCTTTTAAATGAAATCCCATCAAGCTTACTCCTCAGTTTAGAAACAATTAATTATGAGCGAGGAAAACAACCCTATTGATATTCTACGAAATGAATTAATTCATGATATCAGTGATCATGAAAAAGCGGCATTAGAAGACTGGAGTCATTCTAATGATGATAATCGTAGTTTCCGCCAGTTGATTCGTGAAATGAAACTTTCTTCTGAAATCGAAAAGAAAGAAGAAGAAATGAAATCCTATATCTTGCAAGAAGTTCATAAACGGATAAACAGGAGCCGGTACATCAGGCGGCTTTTAAAGATCAGCACTGTGGCCGCTTCTATTGCAATACTATTGGGAATGACCGGTTATTTTTCATATAAAGAAGGTTTCAATCGAGTCAACAGTCAGCAAATAGAGATGTCTAATCCATTCGGTATGTTATCAACAATCACTTTACCCGATGGGAGCAAAGTCATTTTGAATGCCGGCACTACAATCACTTATCCCAATGCTTTTGTCTCCAAGAACAGGGAAGTCGAAATAAACGGAGAAGCTTTCTTTGAGGTGGCTCATGATGCCGAGCATCCTTTTATAGTGAAGGCTAATCAGATTAACGTCGAAGTATTGGGTACGCGATTCAATGTAAAAGCATACGAAGAAGATGATTGGATTGAGGTTTCTTTATCCGAAGGAAAAGTCGAGGTGCAGAGTGAAGACAAGAAAAGAAGAATCTTTCTGTCTCCTGGCGAACAAGCATATTATGATAAGCACAATCATTCTTTGACTACACGTACAGTGGATATTGCCCATTATACATCGTGGAGAAACGGGATCTATTATTTCAGGGCACTTCCTTTGAAAGAAATAGTCAAACAGCTTGAACGTATTTTCAATGTAAATATTTGCATAACCTCTTCTAATATTGAGGATATTATTCTGACCGGAGACTTCCTGCGGGGTGAGAATCTGGAGCAAATATTGCGTGTGATAACTGCAGATAAACGTTTAAAATACAGGATTGAAGAATATATGATCTATATAGATGAAAATAAAAGAGCTCGGAAAAGAATTTATTAACCCTAAAAAAGAATGCCTATGATGAAATAATATAGTATGGAAAAAGCGAAAAATGCGCTAACATTTTTCGCTTCAGTTAAGACTAGAGTCTGTAATTGTTCATGGATTTACAAACCTAAAATCAATACAAAAATATGGATTTAAATTTAAAAAATAAACACCCTCGTCGTATTTATTATC
>OGIA01001574.1_pt1 | contig 14089 bp, 15 predicted proteins | sample 1571671 | NCBI WGS metagenome assembly OGIA01 (sample SAMEA2582027, study PRJEB24529) | metagenome | biome: Human gut stool | place: China | collected 2011
CCTGCCTGTCACGCAGGAGGTCGCGAGTTCGACCCTCGTCGCTCCCGCCATTTAAAAAATCAAGCATACTAAAAAGTATGTTTTTTTTATTTTTTGAAGAAATAGTTCTATATTGTTAATGAAGTATGTTATAATATTTAATTAAAACTAAAGGGGGAATAGAAGTGCTAAAAAAATTTGTAAGTTATTATAAACCATATAAAAAACTTTTCTTTCTTGATCTATTTGTAGCGACAATTTCAGCTCTTTGTGATCTGTTTTATCCAATGATAACAAGAGAGATTGCTAATAATTCTATACCTAATAGAGAGATAAGAGCTATTGGAATATTTGCAGGAGTTCTTTTAGTAATTTATCTAATAAAAATGCTATGTGCTTATTTTATGCAGTATTGGGGACATTTAGTTGGAGTTGGAATGCAGGCAGATATGAGAAGAGATATTTACAAACATCTTCAAAATTTGCCAATAAGATATTTTGATAACAATCAGACTGGAAGTATAATGTCAAGAATAGTAAATGATCTTCAAGATATTTCAGAACTTGCTCACCATGGTCCAGAAGATCTATTTATTTCATTTTTTATGATAATTGGGGCATTTGCAATGTTAATTAGAATAAATATTCAATTGACATTGATAATATTTTGCCTTTTACCTTTAATACTGCTTTATAGTATGTTCCAAAGAAAAAGATTATTAGCTGTTTTTATGAAGACTAGAGAGAAAACAGGGGATATTAATGCAAGATTACAAAATAGTATCTCTGGAATAAGAGTTTCTAAAGCTTTTGTTATCAATGAAAATGAGAGAGAAAGATTTGAAAAAGATAATCAAAAGTTTGTGGAAGCTAAGAGTAAATCTTATAAGATAATGGCTGAATATACAGCAGGAGTTGGATTTTTAACAGATCTATTAGATTATGTTGTCCTTATATTTGGAGGATTATTTACTTATTGGGGCAAAATAGGAATTGGAGATTTTCTTGCCTATCTTCTTTATATAAAGATATTTACTCAACCTATAAAAAGATTGATAGCCTTTGTTGAACAATTCCAAAATGGAATGAGTGGATTTAAAAGATTTATGGAGCTTATAGGAGAAGAGGAAGAGGGAGACAAAGTTGATGCAATAGATATAGAAAAAGTTGAAGGAGAGATAGATCTTCAAAATGTTTCTTTTGACCATGAAGATAAATCTGTTTTAAAAAATATCTCATTAAAAATATCTAAAGGGAAGATGCTTGCATTAGTAGGACCATCTGGTGGAGGTAAGACAACTCTTTGTAATCTGATACCAAGATTTTATAATATTAAATCTGGGGATATAAAAATAGCTGGAAAAAGTATCTATGATGTTAAGTTAGAATCTCTTAGAAAAAATATTGGAATAGTTCAACAAGATGTTTTCCTATTTACTGGAACAATTAAAGAGAATATATTAGTAGGAAATAGTGAAGCCACAGATGAAGAGGTAATGATAGCAGCTAAAAAAGCTAATATTCATGATCTGATAATGGAGATGCCAGAGGGATATAATACATTTGTTGGTGAGAGAGGGGTAAAACTTTCAGGGGGACAAAAGCAGAGAATTGCAATAGCAAGAATTTTCTTGAAAAACCCACCAATACTTATATTAGATGAGGCTACATCTGCACTTGATAATATTACAGAGAGATTGATTCAAAACTCATTAGAAGAGCTATGTAAAGGAAGAACTACAATAGTTGTTGCTCATAGACTTTCTACAATTCAAAATGCTGATGAGATAATAGTTCTTACTGATAATGGAATAGAGGAGAGAGGAACTCATCAAGAATTATTAGAAAATAAAGGATTCTATCATAAATTATATAATATGAGTCAATTATAAAAATATAGGGAACTCTTAAAATAAAAATTTGCTTAATTGAAAGTTATGTATTATATTTATATTAAGCAATTTAATTGAAGAGAGGTGATGCTCATGATAAAATTACTTAATTAAAATGGTAATTTTGTCATGGGCATTTTTTCATTTAATAAAATACTAGATTTTGGAGGAAGAAAAGATGAAGAAATTTGAAAGTTTATTTAAGAAAATTTTAGTTGTTATATTTATAAGTTTTATATCTATATCAATTTATGGTGAGCCTAGTTACAATGTAGATAATTTAAGAATAGAGGCATATATTAATCCAGATGGAAGTGTAGATATAAATGAACTTGTTCAATATAATGCTTATAATATTAATGGGATTCTTTATAATATAGATTATAAAGGGTATGGAGATCTGAAAAATCTTAGGGTTTTTTATGAGAAAGATAGTGAGTTTGTACCAGCTATAAATAATAATAGTCAAAGAAGAGGAACATATTCTTTAAAAGATAGTGATGATTTAAGAAAGATAAAACTTTACTATCCTATGAGAAATACAAAAAAATGGTTTCTTTTTCAATATACACTTTCTCAAGGTGTAACAGTATATAATGATATTGCTCAATTTAATAGAAAGATGGTAGGAAGAGGTTGGCAAACAGATATAGAAAATATTCAAGTAAAAATAATTCTTCCAAAAAATGTAAAGAAAGAGGAGATAAAGGCTTTTGGGCATGGACCTCTTACTGGAAATGTAGATATTATAAGTGGAAGGGAGATTCTTTATACTCTTAAAGGATATTATTCTGGAGAGTTTGTAGAAACTAATGTTCTTTTTCCTAAAAGTTTAATTCCTAATATAAAACCATCTCTTGTAAAAAATGAAGATGGCTATGAAAAAATTATGAAAATGGAAAATAAACTAGCAGACAAAGCAGATAGAGAGAGAAAGTTTGCTCAAATGAGGGGAACTATTGGAAATATAGTTTTCTTTCTTTGGGGTGGTTGGATAATTTTTGTGGTTGCACTTAACTATGTAAAAAATAGAAAAAAATATAAGGTAACTAATGAATATGGAGAGTATTTTAGAGAGGCTCCAGATGACTTTTCTCCAGCTGTAGGAGGTTCTATTGCCTATAGACATGTATCACCTAATCAACTACTTGCTACAGTTATGGACTTGGTAAGAAGAGATATATTTGAAATGATAGAGGATAGAGTAAATAATAAAACTATTCTTAGAAAAAATTCTTATGATGAAAAAGCATTAAAAAATTATGAAAAATTTGTAGTTGATTGGTATATTGATGAGATAGGAAATGGTATAGAGGTATCAATGGAGGAGATAGAGGAAAATATTAGAGATAGGAAGAATGCTATAAAATTTGGAAGAAACTATGAAAAATGGGAATCAATGGTAGAGAAAGATCTGAAAAAAGTTGGTTTTGAAAAAGAGCCAGTTAAAAAGTTACCAATAGCTTTAGGAATGATTACAGCTTTTTTAAGTGTACCTCTTGGACCTTTCTTAGCAGTTTATTTTGATAATGGAAAATTTATTATCTTTCCATTTTTAGCTTTTGCACTTTTAGTTTTTACAACTTCAACAAGAGGAAAATATACTTTAGAGGCTGAAAAACTAAGAGCAAAATGGTTGGCATTTAAAAAATTCTTAGTTGATTATAGTAATCTAGAGGAGGCTAAACTTGCATCAATACATATTTGGGAACACTATTTTGTATATGCAATAGCTTTAGGAGTTGCAGAAGAGGTAGCAAAGGGATACCAAAAAATATTTAGAGATAGTGGAGAGAATATATCAAGACTTAATAGAGCTCCTATTATGGGAATGTACAATAGAAACTCAGGATTTAGAAGTATAGAGAGAACAGTTTCTAGAGCTACTACAAGGGGAGTATCAGAACTTGCTAAGAGCAGACCATCTTCAAGAGGAAGTGGTGGAGGATTTAGTGGAGGCTCTTCAGGTGGTGGAGGAAGCCGTGGTGGAGGTGGAGCATTTTAATCTCTGCCTACTAAAAAAGAGGTGGTAATATGTTAACTTTAATTGGAATTATACTGATTGTAGTGGGAAGTTTTAATATTTTTCAATATAATAAAGCTGTTGAGGGAAGTTCCTATACAACAGGAACTCTTGTAAGATATAATTACTCTCCAAGTTTAAATAAATATTATCCTGTTTTTAGATATGTTGTGGAGGGAATAACTTATGAAGAAGAGTATAGAGGAAGATATAACAATAGAGCAAGAGAAGAATTAAAAAATATAAATATTGATAAGATGCCTGAGAAAACTAGAAAATTTATGAAAAAAATAAAAGATATTAATTTAGCAGAGTATGAAGTTGGAAAAGATTATAAATTGCTAGTAAATAAAAATAATCCAAAAGAGTATTGGATAGCAGAAGATGGGGCTAACAAAGGGAGAGAGTATATTTTGATAATTATAGGAGGAGCTTTTTTAGCAGTTTCATTTATTGGCAAAATAATAGGTTTTATTTTCTAGAAAGGGAGGGAGTCTTATGAAAGCTAAGGTAATACTAGGAGTAGTTTTATTAGTTGGAATAGGAGTTGGAACTTATATTTATCAAAATAGATATTTATTTTTTAGATATCTTCCTGCTATTGAAAAAGAGGAACAGTTAAAAAACATCAATGGAAAACTTTGTGATAAAGAGGGGAATCCATTTAGTGGAAGAACTAAAAGTGCAAGTGAAGAATATACAGATATTTATTCTTATAAAAATGGAGAGCTTGATGGTTTAAATGTTGTTTACTATAAAAATAATATTAAAGAGATTGGACATTGGAAAGATGGAAAACAAAATGGGCTTTTTCAAATGTATACAGAAGATGGTATTCTTATTGATAGTGGTACTTTTAAAGATGGAGAAAGAGATGGACTTACAGAACAATTTTATAATGATACAGGAAAATTAAGAGTATCAGCAAATTATAAAAATGGAGTTCTTGAGGGAGAATTTAAAGCATACTATCCAAATGGAAATCTTCAAGGGGAAGCAAACTATGTAAATGGAGAGATGAATGGAGATTTTAAAGAATATCACGAAAATAAAAAAATAAGACTTTCAGGAAGTTATAAAAATAGTTTACAAGATGGAGAATGGAAATCTTATTTAGAAGAAGGCACTTTAGAGTCAATAATAAACTATAAAGCTGGAGAACTTCATGGGATAAAAGAAGATTATTATAAAAATGGAAATGTATGGACAAGGCAAGAATTTAAAAATAATGACCTAGATGGAGTTTATGAAGTTTATTATGAGAATGGAAATCCACAATTGAAAGCCAAAATAAAAAATGGACAGACGATAGAGGAGCAAAGGTTTAACTATGATGGAACACTTTATAATGAACAAGATGAAAAGATAGTTGAAAGTAATGATGAAATTACAATATCAGAAAACTCAGAGGATTTTTCAGAAGAACTTGAAAAGGGTATGAAAACATTAGGAAAAGAGGTTGGAAACTCTTTAAATTCTATGCTTGATGCTACTATAATTACAAATCTTGCATATGTTGATTTAATGAGCTTTGAAAATGTAGAAATTCTTGAAGAAAACTTAATTTTTAATGATGATGAGAAAATTCCATTCAAAAGAAGTTATAAAAATGGTGTACATAGAGTTAATGTACCTTTTGAAAATAACACTTATCTTTGGGTTGAGTTAAAAGAGAACAGCGAGGGAAAACACAGATTATTTGCAGAAAATTATGAGAAGTTTAAAAAGATAAAAGGAGATAAAAAAATAAATCTTGAAGAATTTATTTTCCCTACAATAGATGATTATTATAGGGAAAATAATGTATTACAGAAATTTTTTGATATAACTGTATCTGTGAAAAATCATTCTTAAAAAAGTATAGGAGGAGAAAGTGAAAAAATATTTAATGGTTATAACCTGTTTTTTATTAGTTATTTCTATAAACATATATGGAATAACTAAGGAGAGTGAAGGCGAGATGATAAAAAATAATTTTGAATTTGGTCTTACTATCAATGATACATATTTTTCTGTTCCAAGTTCATTAAAACAACTTATTGATGATGGGTGGACTATAAGTAATAAAACACCATATTTTTTAAATCCACTAGTTGGAGAAGATTATTATGCTATGAGAACAGATTGGTCATTATCAAAAGATGGTAAAGGCATTCTTAACGGTGGAAAAATCATAAGACTTTTAGAAAAAAATGGAGTATTTTTAGAAGTTACAATTACAAATCAAGATATAGAAAGTGATGAGCCATATAAAAAAATAGAAGATGGAGTAGTTAATTCTATTACTGCTTTTTATGATAAAAAATGTTCAAGCATTAAAATAGATAATAAAGAGTTAAGCAGTTTAACACCTGATATTTTATTTAAAGATTATACTCGAAGCGATGGGTGGGAACATATTCCAACAAATTATAGAAATCACCCTGAATTTGGAATTTCAACAGAACATACTATTATGAAAATTGTAGATAATAACGAAAGAAGTATAACTATCTATTTTGATTTAGAAAACAGGGCTTTTAAAGTACAATTACTAAATCAAGCACCGTTAAAAAAAATAAAATCTTAGAGGAGGAAAAATATGAAGAAATTAATTTTTGTTTTGGGATTATTAATAGCTGGAGTATCTTATTCAGAGGAAAAATCTGCTGTAACTGAGGTAGTATCTTCAGTAGTATCAGGAGTAGTATCTACTGGAAAAAATGTTTTAAAAGGAGTTAAAGAGGGAGTAGATACAGGAAGAAAAGAAGGTAAAAGTATTGATGAGGCTTTTATAATTTGTGATAAAGAACAGTTTGAAGAAAATGTAAAAACTGAGGTCTTATCAGTAACAAAAGATGAAATAGGATATAAAGTAACTGTTGGTTTAAGAAATGAAACAGATCAGATGATAAGATTAACAAATCTTAATGAGAAAAAATCTTTACAACTTTTAGATAGTGATGGATTTGCAGTCTTTGCACAAGAGGGATATAAAGATATTGATATACCAAAAAAATCAGCAGTAAAAAGTGTTTTCAGATTTCCTGCTGATGGAAAACCAGCAATATTAAAGATTTATGAAAGTGAAGTAAAGATTAGTGATGAAGTATTAAAATAGATAAATAAAAGAAAAACTTAATGGTAAAAAAGAGGTGGATAAAATGAAAAAATTTTTAAAAATAGTAATGTTTTTAACTTTATCCGTCTTTTCTTTTGCTAAATGGGAAATAGATAGAGATTATAATATGATTTTTACTTATTCAGTAAAATCGGAGCCAAATCAAAAAGGGATTCTTTGTATAAGAAAGGGTTCTTATGATGATATTCTTAATTATCATTCTTTATATATACTAACAGATAAATATCCTGCTTTTACTGAGGAAATTGATGAAGATAAAACAATGCAGAAAGCAAAAATTGAATTAGTAACAGAACATCCTATTGAGTTTGAACGAAATGGACTAATAAATATATATAAGCTTAATGAGATATTTATACTTCTTATAGATGATGAGATGGAGATTTTTAAAAGGAGTAAAACTTTAAAGGTTATTTATAAAGATAGAAATTTATCATCTTGTTATATGGAGTTTGATATAACTGAATTAGAAAAAGTTATTAAAAAGATAAAAGTTAAAAAAATATAAATTTTAATAAGTGATAAAAGAGGTTACTATGAATAATAAAGAAGAGAATTTATATAAGTATATTTTAAATCTGTCAACATTTCAGATTGATAAATTAATTAAAAATTCTAAAAGTGAAATAGAAAAAGAGTTTTATTTAAGATTAGAGGAGTTAAAAGTACAAACTTTACAAAAAGAATTGCTTTCTAAGGAGGAGATTCATGGCTAATTGTATTATCTTTGCAGGTGTGAACGGTGCAGGAAAAACAACTCTTTATAAAATAATCTCTTTAAGTGAAGACTTTGGAAGAAGAATAAATACCGATGAAATTGTTATGGAGATAGGAGATTGGAGAAATAACCAAGATCAAATGAGAGCAGGAAGAATAGCTTTAAATATGAGAAAAGAGTGTTTAGAGAAGATGATTTCCTTTAATCAAGAGACTACTCTTACAGGAAAGAGAATATTAAAAGCTATTGAAGAGATAAAAGAAAAGGGATATACAATCTATCTTTATTATATAGGATTAAATTCCCCAGAAATAGCAAAAGAGAGAATAAAAAATAGAGTTTTAAATGGAGGGCATGATATTCCAGAGGAAGTAGTGGAGAAAAGATATTATGAAACTCTTGAAAATTTAAAAAAAGTAGTTCCTTTGGCAGACTATGTAAGAATATATGATAATTCTAAAAATTACAAACTTTATTATTATAAAAATAAAACTTGGGATATAGTTCTTTCCCGAGACTTACCAAAGTGGTTAGATGGGATTATTTAAAAAAGTACATAAAATTACACTGGAAAAGTTAAAAATTTTAAATATCTTTATTTTTACGTTTAGAAACTAATTTTGTTAAAAAGTTAGTTTCTATTTTTTTATTTTTAAAAAATGGCAATACTCTATTGTATATAATGTTTTCTTTAGTTTCATAGGTTGTTTGTCTTATTCTTGCTTTTATATCAGACATAAAATTATGGCTGACGTTAAAAAATAAGAAAAAAAATTTTCAAAACTATGTTGACATAAATGTTTTAAAGGAGTATAATCATATTCAAAATAAATATTTTATAACAAGAGTACTAAAAAAATAGTACTATTTTAAGTGCGATCTTTTTATGACTTTCTGTAAAATACTATATTTATATATAAAATTTAAATAGTAATTAAATTATAAGGGGGAAAATTATGAGAAAGTATTTATACGGATTTTTTATGTTTATTTTGTCAATCTTTGCTTTTGCAGCTGAACCAGATTATCATATTGGGGTAGTTAGTGGAACTGTATCTCAATCTGAAGATAATCTACGTGGAGCAGAAGAAATAGTAAAAATGTATGGGTCAGTAGATAAAGGTGGAATGGTAACTCATGTTACATATCCAGATAACTTTATGCAAGAGATGGAAACAACTATCTCTCAAATGGTAGGATTAGCTGACGACCCTAAAATGAAAGTTATTATTGTAGGAGAAGCTGTTCCAGGAACAGTTGAAGCATTTAGAAGAATTAGAGAAGCAAGACCAGATATTATACTTATAGCAAACAATCCTCATGAAGATCCTGAAATTATTTCAGAAGCAGCGGATTTAGTAACTTATCCAGATAATATTGCAAGAGGATATTTAATTGTTAAAGCTGCTAAAAAAATGGGAGCAGAAAAATTCATGCATATCTCTTTCCCAAGACACTTAAGTTATGAATTATTATCAAGAAGAAGAAATATAATGGCTGAAGCAGCTAAAGATTTAGGAATGGAATTTATTGAAATGTCAGCTCCAGACCCAGTAAGTGACGTTGGAGTTGCAGGGGCACAACAATATATTCTTGAACAAGTACCAAGTTGGTTAGAAAAATTTGGAGATAAAACAGCTTTCTTTGCAACAAATGATGCTCATACAGAACCTCTTTTAAAAAGAGTTGCTGAAAATGGTGGATACTTTGTAGAAGCTGACCTTCCTTCTCCAACAATGGGATATCCAGGAGCTTTAGGAATTAAATTCTCTGAAGATGAAAAAGGAAATTGGCCAAAAATCTTAAAGAAAGTTGAAGATACAGTTGTATCTAAAGGTGCAGCAGGAAGAATGGGAACATGGGCTTACTCATATAACTTTATCTCAGTTGTAGCTTTAGGAGATCATGCTAGAAATGTAATTGAAAATGATGTAGATGTTACAGACTTTGATGCTATTATGGAATCATTGAAGAAATTCACTCCAGGAGCAGGATGGAATGGAAGTAACTATACTGATGTAAATGGAATTGAAAAAGAAAACTTCTACTTATTATATCAAGATACTTATGTTTTAGGAAAAGGATATTTAAATATGACTGATGAAACTGTTCCTGAAAAATATTTTAAAATAAAATAATAAGGGAGGGGTAAAACCCCTCCTTTCATTTTTTAAGAGGTGAAAATGTGGAAAATAATGTTTTGTTAAAAATAGAGAATTTATCAAAATCTTTTGGGGAAAATGTTGTTTTAAAAGATATCAATCTTGAAGTTGAACCTGGAGAGATTGTAGGATTAGTTGGAGAAAATGGTGCTGGGAAATCAACATTGATGAAAGCTATTTTTGGAATGTCAGTTATTCATGAGACTGGAGGATATGGAGGAAAGATATATTTTGAAGGACAAGAAACAAATTTTAAATCTCCATTTGATGCTCTTGAAGTAGGAATCGGAATGGTTCATCAAGAGTTTTCTTTAATTCCAGGGTTTAAAGCAGATGAAAATATTGTATTAAATAGAGAATCTACTTCAAATAGCTTTTTAGAAGGTATTTTTGGAGAGAGGATAAGAAAAATTGACACTAAAGAGATAGAGAAAAGAGCAGATGATGCAGTATCTCATTTAGGAATAAAAATAGATTCAGCTGAATTAATTAATGAGATGCCAGTAGCTCATAAACAATTTACTGAGATAGCTCGTGAAATAGAGAGGGAAAAAACAAAACTTCTTGTTTTAGATGAACCAACAGCAGTACTTACAGAGGAAGAGGCAAAACTTCTTTTGGAAACTATGAAGAGATTATCAGAAAAAGGGATAGCAATAATATTTATCACTCATAGATTAGATGAGATAATGTCTGTTTGTGATAAAGTTGTTGTATTGAGAGATGGACTTTTAATCAATAGTGTAAAAACTAAAGATACAAATGTAAATCAGATAACTGAATGGATGATTGGAAGAAAAATTGATAATAATGAAGCTACAGAAGAGGTAGAGGAAAAGGATAGAAAAACTATTCTTAATATCCAAGAACTATGGGTAGATATGCCAGGAGAGATGGTTAAAGGACTTAATCTTGAAATAAAAGAGGGAGAGATTTTAGGACTTGGAGGAATGGCAGGACAAGGGAAAATAGGAGTAGCTAATGGAGTTATGGGACTTTATCCAGCTAAAGGAACAGTTGAATTTAATGGAGAAAAATTAGAGTTAAATAATCCTAAATATCCATTAAATAAGGGAATTTTCTTTGTATCAGAAGATAGAAAGGGAGTTGGACTTTTACTTGAAAGTTCAATAGAAGACAATATTGCTTACCCAGCAATGCAAATAAAAGGTAAATTTTTTAAAAAGAGATTTAAACTTTTCAATATGGTTGATGAGGAAAAAATTAGAGAAAATGCTCAAGAGTATATAAAAAAATTGGAAATAAGATGTATGAATGAAAAACAAAGAGCTCAAGAGCTAAGTGGAGGAAACCAACAAAAAGTTTGTCTAGCTAAGGCATTTACTATGGATCCAAAAGTTTTATTTGTATCAGAACCTACAAGAGGAATAGACGTTGGGGCTAAGAAACTTGTTTTGGATATATTAAAAGAATACAATGCAACAAAAGGAACAACAATTATAATAACATCATCTGAAATAGAAGAATTAAGAAGTGTATGTGATAGAATTGCAATAATAAATGAAGGAAAAGTTGCAGGAATACTATCTCCAAAAGCTGATATATTAGAGTTTGGTAAGATGATGGTAGGAATTAAGGAGGAAAGAGATGAATAGTATAAAAAGTGCCATAAAGAATGCAGGGTGGCCAAGAATAATAATTGCTCTGTTTCTTTTATCAATGTATTTAATTTCTCCTTTTATAGGAATTAATTTAAAAACAGCTATGGGAGATACTTTAGTAAGATTTGGTATGAATGCTATATTGGTTTTATCATTAGTGCCTATGATACAATCTGGAACAGGATTAAACTTTGGAATGCCTTTAGGGGTAGAAGCTGGACTTTTAGGAGCAGTAATAAGTATAGAATTGCAACTTACAGGGATAGCTGGATTTTTAGGAGCAATGTTATTTTCAATACCTTTTGCTTTATTATTTGGTTGGTTATATGGACATATATTAAATAAGGTAAAAGGTGGAGAGATGATGATTGCGACATATATAGGGTTCTCTTCAGTTGCAATTATGTGCATAATGTGGCTTGTTCTTCCTTTTAAAAGTCAAGATATGATATGGGCATATGGTGGAGAAGGGCTACGTACTACTATAAGTGTTGAAAATTATTGGCATAGAGTATTAGATAAATTTTTACATATTCCTAGTGATATTCTGCCATTGGGAGAGATCTTCTGTTTTATCATTTTAGGAGCAATTATTTGGATATTCTTTAGAACAAAAACAGGATATGCAATGAAAGCCGTTGGAACAAATGATAAATTTGCTAAAGCAACAGGAATTGATATTGATAAAATTAGAATAAAATCAGTAATGATGTCAACAGTTATAGCTGCTATTGGAATTGTAGTTTATCAACAAAGCTTTGGATTTGTTCAATTATATTTAGCACCATTCTATATGGCATTTCCAGCTATTGCAGCTATTTTAATAGGTGGAGCATCAGTAAATAAAGCTACTATATTAAATGTAATTGTAGGAACATTCCTTTTCCAAGGGATATTAACAATGACACCTACTGTTGTAAATAATATAATTCAAACAGATATGTCTGAAACAATTAGAATTATAGTATCAAATGGAATGATACTATACGCATTAACTAGAAAGGAGGGTGCTAGAAGTGGAAAATAAAGTGAAAAATTTTCTTATAAATAATATAGTTCCTATATTTATGATAATTATTATCCTTTTATCTATACCAGTATCAGGGTTAACAATAGATTATTTGATTCAAGAGATAATTTTAAGGCTTTCACGTAATCTATTTTTAGTACTTTCATTGTTAATACCTATTATAGCAGGAATGGGATTGAACTTTGGTATTGTATTGGGAGCAATGGCAGGGCAAATAGCTTTGATATTTATAACAGATTGGGAAGTTATAGGGTTACAAGGTTTCTTTTTGGCTATTATAATATCTCTACCAATAGCAGTTTTTATGGGATATATAGGTGGAGTAGTTTTAAATAGAGCAAAAGGAAGAGAGATGATAACTTCTATGATACTTGGATTCTTTATCAATGGAGTTTATCAACTTATAGTTCTTTATGGAATGGGAAAAGTTATTCCAATGAGAAATGATTCTATATTACTTTCAAGAGGTTATGGAATAAGAAATGCCATAGATTTAAAAGATATAAGAAGAGTTTTAGATGATGGTATACCTTTAAAAATAGCAGGATATTCAATACCAGTATTGACAATATTAGCTATAGTTTTACTATGTTTGTTTATTGTATGGTTTAGAAAAACTAAATTGGGACAAGATATGAGAGCTATAGGGCAAGATATAGAGGTGTCAAAGGCATCAGGAATAGCAACAGATAGAACAAGAATACTAGCAATAGTTATATCTACTGTTTTAGCTGCAATAGGACAAATTATCTTCCTACAAAATATAGGAACAATGAATACATATAACAGCCACGAGCAAATAGGAATGTTTGCAATAGCAGCTCTTTTAATAGGTGGAGCAACTGTTTCAAAAGCTAGTATTCCAAATGCTTTAAGTGGGGTTATACTTTTCCATACAATGTTTGTATTAGCTCCAAGAGCTGGAAAAGAGCTTATTGGATCAGCACAAATTGGAGAGTACTTTAGAGTATTTATCTCTTATGGAATTATAGCTTTAGTTCTTATCCTACACCAATGGAAGAGAGAAAAAGAGAAGGAAGAGGAGAGAAGAAGAATTCTAGAGGCTCAAACTGCTAAAAAGGAGGGGAATAATTAATGAAAATTATAAGAAACTGGGTTTGCTTAATTATTGTCTTAATTGGAATAGCAGTAGTACTTTTTATTACAGGAAAACAACATAGTGTATTTCTTGATAATAAAAAAGAAAATGGTTATTCATTAATAGAAGTATCATATTCTATAGATGGTTCTAAGTTTAAAAAATTGAAACCAAAGAAAAAAGCTATGGTTAATGTAAAGGGATCAACACATAAAATTAATTTGAAATTTAAAGATACAACAGGAAATGAAACTGTTCTTGAGAAAGAATTTAAAATCTCTCCATTAGATAATGTAGAAATCTCTATTCCTGCTCTATTAAATGATGATACAAATTGGATAGAAAAAACTGAACAGAGATAGAAAAATTAGGAGCTATAGTAATCAATAACTATAGCTCTTTTTCTATTAATAAACTATAATTTATCTAACCAAGCTCAATTA
>OGIA01001577.1_pt1 | contig 14042 bp, 13 predicted proteins | sample 1571671 | NCBI WGS metagenome assembly OGIA01 (sample SAMEA2582027, study PRJEB24529) | metagenome | biome: Human gut stool | place: China | collected 2011
ACCGTTTGCGAGGCAATATGTCGGCAAGCGACTTTATGTATTTTACATTAGGTTTCATTTTCTATAAATACTTATCGGAGAAAATAGAGAAGTATGCCAACAATGCCTTGGTGGATGATGAAATAACATTTAAGGAATTGTGGGAGATGGATGATACCGATGCGGTCGAATTACAAGAGGAAGCAAAGAATCAATGCTTGGAAAATATAGGTTACTTCATTGAACCGAAATTTTTGTTTTCGTCCGTAATAGAGGCTATCAAACGAAAAGAAAACATTTTACCTATACTTGAACGTTCATTGAAGCGTATCGAAGACAGTACTCTTGGACAGGACAGCGAAGAAGATTTTGGAGGATTGTTTTCGGATATTGATTTGGCTTCGCCGAAACTGGGTAAAACAGCCGATGATAAAAATATCCTTGTCAGCAATGTTCTTCTTGCATTAGATGATATAGATTTTGGCGTAGAGGCATCGCAGGAGATTGATATTTTGGGTGATGCTTACGAATATATGATTTCGCAGTTTGCGGCAGGAGCCGGAAAGAAAGCCGGAGAGTTCTATACTCCGCAGGAAGTCAGCCGTATCTTGGCAGAAATTGTTTCCATCGGACACCAGCGTTTGCGCAATGTCTATGACCCGACTTGCGGTAGTGGTTCGTTGCTTCTTCGTGCTGCCAGCATTGGAAATGCGGTTGATATTTACGGACAGGAAAAGAATCCGACGACTTATAATCTTGCTCGAATGAATATGTTGCTTCACGGTATCAGATTCAGTAACTTCAAGATTGAAAACGGAGATACGCTTGAATGGGATGCCTTTGGCGATACTCAGTTTGATGCGGTAGTTGCAAATCCTCCATTCTCGGCCGAATGGAGTGCTGCCGACAAATTCAACACCGACGACCGTTTCAGCAAGGCTGGACGGCTTGCGCCCAAGAAGACAGCGGATTATGCTTTTATCCTGCACATGATTTATCACTTGAATGAAGGCGGTACAATGGCTTGTGTCGCTCCGCATGGCGTTTTGTTCCGTGGTAACGCTGAGGGCGTAATACGCCGCTTCCTGATAGAAAAGAAAAACTATATAGATGCTATTATCGGTCTACCGGCTAATATCTTCTATGGTACAAGTATTCCGACCTGTATCCTTGTGATGAAGAAATGCCGTAAGGAAGATGACAATATCCTTTTCATAGATGCAAGCAAGGAGTTTGAAAAGGTTAAAACACAAAACAAGCTGCGTAAAGAGCATATCGACAAGATTGTTGATACATATCGCGAGCGAAAAGAAATAGAAAAGTATAGCCATCTTGCCACCTTACAGGAAGTTGCTGATAACGACTATAATCTGAATATCCCTCGTTATGTTGATACCTTTGAAGAGGAAGAGCATATTGATATTAAAGCTGTAATGGCCGAAATCAAGGAACTGGAAGCCAAACGTGCCGAACTTGATAAGGAAATCGAAGGTTATCTGAAAGAATTAGGCTTAGTTGACTAAAAATGAGAGATAATGGCAAAGCGGTTTGAAATACGGAACAGTACGGCAGAGTTCCTTATCTTCGCAATTGAAGGTAAGGAAGAGGGCATACAAGTGATGTATCAGAATGAGACCATTTGGTGTACTCAAAAAGCAATGGCCACTCTGTTTGACTGCTCAACTGACAATATTGGATTGCATCTAAAAAACATCTACGCCAGTGGTGAGCTACAAAAGGAAGCAACTACCGAGTTTTTCTCGGTAGTTCAAACGGAAGGTAAACGGCAAGTGAATCGTAAAACTTTGTTTTACAATCTTGATGTCATTATTTCTGTTGGGTATCGTGTAAACAGCATCCGCGCTACCCAATTTCGTCAGTGGTGTACCTCCATCATCCGCCAGTTCTCTATCCGTGGCTATGTGATAGACAAGAAGCGTATGGAAAATGGCTCATTCATTGGTGAGGACTATTTCGAGCATTTGCTGGCTGAAATTCGTGAGATTCGGCTGAGTGAACGCCGTTTCTACCAGAAGCTCACTGATATTTATGCCACAGCCATTGACTACAACCGTGATGCACCTACCACACGATTGTTCTTCAAGAAAGTTCAAAACAAAATGCACTATGCCGTACATGGTCAGACTGCGGCAGAGTTAATCGTTAGCAGAGCCGATGCCGAAAAAGAACACATGGGATTGACCACGTGGGAAAAAGCTCCCAACGGAAAAATTGTCAAGACCGATGTAAGTATAGCAAAAAACTATCTGAAAGGTATCGAATTGGAAGATATGGGGCGTTTGGTCAACTCTGTACTGGATATGGCAGAGCGTATGGCAAAGCGTCATATTCCGATGACAATGGAAGATTGGGCAAAGCGCATTGATATTATCCTTGAAGCAGGTGGTGATGCAATTCTTCCGGATGCCGGAAAGGTAACGGCAGAGTTCGCCAAGGAGTTTGCCGAGAGCGAATTTGAGAAGTATCGAATCATTCAGGATCGCTTGTTTAGCTCTGATTTTGACCGATTCAATAATGGCGATAATTTATTGCCATTTGATATTAACCCTGATAAAGAATAATGATTATGGCAAATAATAACGAAAATAAAATCCTCAATGTTCCAAATTTGAGATTCCCGGAGTTTACGAGAGAGTGGGAAGAAACTAAAATTGGAGCAGTGCTATCAATTGGTAATGGAAGAGACTATAAACAGCTTAAATCAGGTAATGTTCCTGTATTTGGGACAGGTGGTTATATGACATCTGTAGATGAATATATTTATGATGGTGCAACAACCTTTATAGGTAGAAAAGGAACTATTAATAAGCCATTTTATTTTAACGGTAAATTTTGGACTGTAGACACACTATTCTATACATATAAGTTTAATAGAATAACACCTGAATTTACTTACTGCTTGTTTCAGACTATAAATTGGTTAACATATAATGAGGCTTCAGGAGTCCCAAGTTTATCAAAAGCAACAATTGAAAAAATAAAAATACATATTCCCTCAATTGCTGAACAAAATAAAATTTCAAAATTGTTATTTGCGATTGATGAACGTATTGCAACCCAAAACAAAATCATTGAGGATTTGAAAAAACTAAAGTCCGCAATTTATCAGAAGTTATTTTCTAATATGCAAGGAGAAGAATACTCACTTTCGGAATTGGCTGAAATAATCAAAGGGCAGCAAATCAATGGGAGTGAACTTAGTGAAAGTGGAAAGTACTATGTGATGAATGGTGGTATAGCACCGTCAGGTTATTATGACAACTATAACACTGAGGCCGATACAATTTCAATAAGTGAGGGTGGTAATTCTTGTGGCTATGTTCAATATAACACTTCCAAATTTTGGAGTGGTGGGCATTGCTATACCTTGCGTATAAAGCCAACGGCCTTCATTGCTACACAATTTTTGTTTAACTTTTTGAAATGGAAAGAACCTGATATAATGGCACTCCGAATAGGTAGCGGTTTGCCAAATATTCAAAAGAAAGACTTATCAAAAGTTTGCATAATTGTACCCACATTAGACAGACAACAACAGTTAATCACATTACTTACAACTTTTCAAATGAAGATTGAAAATGAAGAAATGTACGCAGCAAACTTAGGTAAGCAGAAGCAATACTTACTCCGTCAAATATTTATATAAACATTTGACGGAGTAAAAACTTCTTTTGTTCAGTGTATAAACTACAGAATAACAGATTGCTTTCCAATAGAGCATCTACCGATGAGAGTAGTTTTACAGCCTTATCCTTAGCTGGTGCATCGGGAATCGAAAACGACATACGAAGTATATCATCTCCATTCAGATTGGCTATTGCCCCATTACCGCCTTGCAATGAGTTCCCAATGTACCTACGGTATTTGCTTGTCTGAAATAACCATTTTACAATAGGTTCTTTTGAACGATATATACCACAAAAAGCACCAACAGTTATAGGTGTTGAGCAATTACCATCATAAAAAGAGGATTTTCCAACTAATGAAGAACTGCCGTTCGCCATACAAATAATAATATCACCATCTTGCAACTGTTGTTCTCTTAGTATTTGCTTATTTACGGACACAATATTATGCTGGTAATCAAGTAAACTACCGTTGATAATATTGTTAGACCGCATAACAAAAACTCCATCTTGTTCAACAACGTCATCGTTGCTATAAGTTAATCCACGAATATATGAGCCAATATCCCCCAAACGTATCTTATTGGAATGTGGTTCATTAAATATTTTTCCAATAATTGCGGACATTACTGTAATGTAATCCTTAATCAGTGGAATTATACAGAATGCTATTCAAAAGGGACTGAATGATAATACGTGGGAGATGATATATCTTTCCAAATTGCTTACTGAACGTAAGGAGAAAAATAGCAATGGATATGAAGTAAACTCCGTGTCTGTTTCTGAGGGTGTTATAAACCAAATTGAATATCTCGGCCGTTCTTTTGCAGCAAGTGATACTTCTAAATATAATGTTGTCAGATATGGAGATATTGTTTACACAAAATCTCCTACTGGCAATTTCCCTTACGGAATCATCAAGCAGAGTTTTCAAAAACATCCCGTTGCTGTTTCTCCTCTATATGGAGTTTATGAGCCTTTTTCTAATGAGGCTGGATGTTTTTTGCATTATTACTTTCTATCTTCAATTGTAACAACTAACTACCTTAGTCCACTTATTCAGAAAGGGGCAAAAAACACTATCAACATAAGCAACCAGACTTTTCTCAATAATATGGTACCATATCCAAAAGAAGAAGTAGGTATTAGACCAATAGCAGAGTTATTGCGTAATGTACAAATTAAACTCAACATAGAGAGGTTGTCGTTAGTTTCGCTCGAACAACAGAAGACATATCTTTTGCGAAGTATGTTCATATAAACATTGCCCCTAATAGATATTGCCTTTGCTCTTGATAATTCAATAATAGTTTTCGCTCTGTCTCCACTTTGCTTGATAAAGCATTGAGAGTTCGAGCGATTTCTTTTTGGTTTTCAAATGTTGGTAGTAAAAATTTCTTCTTCATGAAGTCATTTTTGTGAAGATTAAATCGTGTACTTCCTTGTGCCAACGGATATATGAATTTTCTGAAAATGCTATTTGATACGAGGTAAGCTAAATATGGTGAATATACCTTACTGGCGGCTGTCATATGCAGTCCAAAACAAAAGCTGTTAAGATAATATTTATCACTTTCTCCAAGGTAAACAGCACCTATACCGACCTCATCAGGAGTTTCGGACGATAGAGTAAACAGTAAATCGCCATAAAGGAGAGTATTCTGCTTCTCATTATCGCCTATTATAACATAATCAACCTGTTCCTCATTGACGATACTATTGCTGTAAATATTGAGGTATGTAATATAAGGTTTGCCCTTGCCAAAATCATCTCCACTCTTGCCTGATAATCCTGAGTATGAAGTTCCCAGTTCCTCAAATGAAGTTGATAACCCCCCAACTTGTAGATGAAGATAATCATTTAGTCCACTGATTAAGGATTGTAGTTTGTCAATGATTTTGTTTTGGGTAGCAATGCGTTCGTCAAGAAGAGATAACAATGTCGAGATTTTGCTCTCTTCCTGTAAAGAGGTTGTAAATATAGGAAATGAAGAGTATTCTTGTGAGTTGATTCCAGGCTGTCCAGATCGTGCTGACATTATTGAGACCCATCTCCAATATCTGTGAGTATGTAATTGTGAGAATACAAAATATGGATCATGCTCTGGTACATTTGCCCTAATCAAGAAACCTGCATAATAAAGTTTGCCGTCATTTTTCTTATACAGATAAGACTTTCCTGTACTTGCGCCAGTCCTTGCCAATAAAATATCACGATCATTTACCACATAATTATCAGTTAGAATCCCATCTGGAGATACTAAATCCTTATCATTATAAGTTGACGATGCTTCGTCTATGTCTGTAATGCGGATATATTTATTCTCGCCATCAAAAGGTTTGGCAGCAGCATTCATACCATAGTCAAATCCTGTTGCAATATCACCAAATTTACATTTTTCCCATTCCTCCGTAAACTCCGGGAATCTCAAATTTGGAACATTGCCCACTATTTTTCTCTAATTATAGGAAACTCCTAAAAAAGTAATTATGACAAAGAAAACAATTAGAGAAATTGCAATGGCTTGGCGAGAAGACAAGCGTCCGTATGTGAAGCAATCAACATTTGCTGCTTATATGTTGATTCTGGAGAACCATCTTCTACCATATTTTGGTGAGGATGATGTGTTAAGTGAGAAAGCTGTACAAGACTTTGTGCTGCAAAAGCTCAATGGAGGCATGAGTGTAAAATCGGTAAAGGATATTCTTATTGTGCTTAAAATGGTGATGAAGTTCGGAGTAAAACACGAATGGATGAACTATTCAGAATGGGACATAAAATATCCTACAACTGAAAAGAACAAGGAACTGGAGGTGTTGACTGTTACCCACCATAAGAAAATATTGGACTACATTCGCCAAAATTTTACATTTCGCAATTTGGGCATCTACATCAGTCTAAGTACTGGACTTCGTATTGGCGAAATTTGCGCTCTGCGTTGGAGTGACATTGATGTAGATAACGGGACTATCAGCGTTCAGCGTACCATAGAGCGTATTTATATATTAGAGGGAGAAAAGAAACATACCGAATTGGTTATCAATACGCCTAAGACTAAAAACTCCTGCCGTGAAATTCCAATGAGTAAGGAGTTGTTTGCTTTGGTGAAACCTCTAAAAAAGGTGGTAAATGCAGAGTACTATATACTCACTAATGAAGCTTCTCCCATAGAGCCACGGACATATCGTAATTATTACAAACGGTTGATGGAGCAACTTGGTATTCCTAAATTGAAGTTTCATGGGCTTCGTCATAGTTTTGCTACGCGCTGTATAGAAAGCAATTGTGACTATAAAACAGTCAGTGTATTGCTGGGGCATTCAAATATCAGTACCACGCTCAATCTTTATGTTCATCCCAATATGGAGCAGAAAAAGCGTTGCATCGCCAAGATGTTCAAATCGCTTGGCAAATAACATTTTACTGGTGAGCGTAGTTTTGAATAATTAACGATGATACCCCAAGTATAGTCTCAACCGATCATAGCTTATTCGGTTGAGACTCTTTCATTTTACTTATCTAGGATTTTCGGCACGACTATCGCCATGACAATTCCTATAACAACAATAAGGGTACAACAGGCAACAGCTTTCCAAATCAACTTTGAATGTAAAATCTCAGCATTAGCCATAATCATGCTGACGAAAAAAGAAGATAGCGCAACCAGTATGATGATCAAAATATAGAATGCAGTGTATGGTATTGAAATATATTTGTTTGTCTTACTGATTTTTCGTTCAGTTTCATTACATTTGTCTTGAATTTGTTGAAGGAACTTATCAAGAACGGTTTGCCCGAATTTTTCGGCTTGCTCCTGCGTGCTTTGGGCAATAGCCAATTGATACTCTTGTAGAAATTTGAGTGAATTTTGCAGATTTACACTCATTTCATGCACATTGTTGTTCAGATTGGTAAGTTCTTTTATATTCAAGTTGAGCAGCCGATTTTCTTCTTCCAGATATTCATTCTTGGAATTGGATTTTATGTGTTCCGCTTCATTCATTTCTGCGGAAAAATCAAATTTCTTTTTCATGCGCTTATCGTTTTAATCCGATTTTAGGTTTCTTTCCCAATAGGCGACCGGCAGCACGAGCGCATCTGTGTGCCCATAGCAAATCGTCTTCGTCTTTATCTCTCCACGGGAGATCGCTTTGTGAGCCTCCGCCACCTCCACCGGTTGCTATATTCGGCGTTTCAAGTAGTCCGACAAAAATAGCTACTGCCATATCGGTCAGTTCCTGACTGTTGGCGACAATTCTGTAATCAAATTCATCGTTGAAACAGTCAAGCACTTTTTCGGGAATATAGAAATGATAATTCTGATTTTCATAATTAAGAGTATAAGGAACCGTTCCCGAACGGCAAGTATTATATTGGGTATAATTGGCGTACACCGATGGTTTAGGAGCTTGCTCTGTTCCCTTAAACGTAGTGTTCGAAGTGCCAACTCTTGACTGATAATGCAATTTTTCCCATGTTTTAGGAAGTTTCGAGATCATCAGATTTCTGCCGACGCCTAATTCAGATGCCTTGTATTTGGTGTTCTTATTCACAAGTGCATAGCTTCGGAGAATACCGTTTCCATCTTTTCTTTCATGTATCGTATAACCTTTCCTAACAAGAGCATTTTTGTACGCTTCCCATGACCACGATTGCATTGATTTCAGCGCATCCATGCAGTCACGGTTCACTTGGTGGATATGGGAATTTCTGACTTGCGCCGCCGTCGTCCAGCCTCGTTTCTTTGCCACTCGTTCGGCTGCACGTTGCGCACGAAGATGAATGTTGTGGTCGTTGTTGATGTTACCATCTTCATCCATACGGCAAACCGCAGCATGAAGATGTGGAACTCCGCCTTCGGATTCCGTATGCAGCCAAACCGTATATTTGCTGTTAGCCAAATTGGTTGGACAAGAGTGGACTTTTTCATCCTTGCCGATAATTACTTGTTTGTCAAACTCCGCAACGAAATCCTGCCAGAGCTGTTGCCAGTCTTCTGTGTCAAAGAATTGAGTGTGCTCAGCGGATGGGCTTAGCTCAATTCTGATAACCGAGTTTTTTATCGGTCGGAAGCGTGATAAGGTCAGTTGCATGGAGTTCCATATACCCATAGCGTCCGGTTGCGATGGCAGCAGATTGTCCAATATCCGATAGATTTTCTCAGGGTGTTTTTTGTTCTGTGATTCGCCAGTAATGTAACGGATGGCGTTTATGCCGTGCGATATTGCTTTAGCTTTTGCAATCATATTTCTTCGGATTTATCGTTGGACGGAATCTTATTCTGTTCTTTTGCGGCATTTAGAAACTGGCAGACGCTTTCGGCTACATTGCCAAGCTCTTTGAGCCAACCGACCATGAACGGAATCTGATTGAACATTGCCATGCGTTGCGTTGTGGACATTCCGTGAAGTGCGGAGGTGTATTTTACAAGGTCAGAACGGCAGTTATCCAGATTTTGCAACAGTGCCGCTTCATCTTTCGTAAGCCTCGCTTTGGGGTGATAATTGTATGCACGGGCAAGCAGGTAATCGCTTACCGTCATACCGCATTGCTCAGCCTGTGATTTTATATACTCCTTTTGATTAGGAGTAACTTTCGCTCCGATAAAGACACTTCTTGTCTCACTGGGGGTAGTCGATGAATTTTCAATATCTTCTTTCATGTAAATCGTTTTTATAATGGTGAATTAGGTGCGAGCTTGCGAGTACCGCACCGGCGAAGTATCTGAGCAGGCAAGAGCGCCAATGTACAACCGCAACGCAGTGAGGTTATACCTTGGCATATCTTGCAACAGATACCGGTTGATGCTTCCTGGCAAGCCATGCCGGGTGTACACACAGAAGCGGTAGACGGATTGGAAGCAGCAATTGATATCTTCCTCTAAAAGAGGGGAGTGAATGAATATTTCATGCTGCACCCCTGATTACTTTGCTTTATTCCTATATGTACGCCCCGGCAATAAAGTAAAGTCAATTTCAATAATGATAGTTTGGGTTGAAACGATACTCCTTGCTGTCCTTTATAACCATCCGTTTGTTGCCAAGAAAGGTGGCGACTTTGACCGCCTTGTTGTGTCCGAGTTTTACGCCTTGCAATCCATATCCTTTTTTCAGCCGCTCCAAATAGTTGTCATAACTGCCGATATTGCCATCGGCAAAAACGGCATCCAATGCAGCACGATGTACACTCTCCGAAATCTCCTTGTACGGATCGAACGGTTCTTTGGCTGGTCGACCGACAACCTTTGTTTTGAGTTGGTAGGATTCTACCAGTTCGGGCAAAGCATCTTCGTTGATGCGGAAAGCGAAGGGTTCAAATTCCCGGTCACGGATATGGACTGCTTCAACCACACTTATTGACTTATCATCTTTGTCCACTTCGACCTGCATGATGGTTTCTGCTTTGTTGTTCAGTTCCGTGCCGATGTGTCCACGTGCGTTTTCATCATTCTTGTTCTGGTGAAGGATAGTATGGATATGGATTTGCCTGTCATCCGTCCACTGCATGAGTTTTGAAATAATATCGGTGGATTCGCCGGGCGAATTGATATCATAAAGGAAGTCCCGAATGCCATCTACGACCACCAATCCCAAATCGGGAATTGTGCCGATGGCGTGTTCGACTATAGCCAAGCGCATTTTAGGGGAATACTTACGCAAAGCCAGCATAACCAGATTGTCCGGCTCTTTGTTCTCCGGTAAGTCCGCCAAACGCAAAATGCGCTTTAACACGTTCTGACAATGATACCGTCCTTGTTCCGTATCAATGTATAGTACCTTTCGTTTGTCCTCGGGGAATATTGACCGATAATGAAGAATGGTGCTGTTGGTCAATGCCGATGCAACTATGGCTGAAACGTTGAACGTTTTCTTGCTTTTAGCCTTTCCGATGGAAGCACTGAAGTTGCCCAATGTTCCGATTGTTGCATCATCTACCATCAGTACCACAGGAGAGTGTCCGTATGCACTTGTTACGCTCACGGCAGACTCCTCCATGCATATTGCCAGTTCCTCAGCAGCTGGCGCATTGATATTCGTCTTTTCCATAGCCTACCAGTTTTTAGGATTCGGTTTACGGCGATGGGAAGCGAGCATGGTTTCATTCTCGTCCTCGAAGTTTTGCGGAACCGGAGTTTTTCGTGAAGATTCAAGCCATTTGTCTAATTCATCCCGATAGATGTATAGATGCTTGCCTTGCTTTATAACCGGAATGTCGTCCTTTTTTACCTTGTAGTAAAAGGTCGATAACGGCATTTTCAGATAAGCGCAAGCCTCCTGCACGGTCATCGGAACGTGCGTATTCTCTTTGACTTCGTTCTGACGGGAAAGTTTCTCCGTCAGAAGATTTTCCATACTTGCGATTCGGTCGCACAGTTCTCCTACCACAGTCGGCAGGTCATTGAAAGTCAGTTGGTCTTTTTCCATATTAAAACTCTTTTAATCGTTCAACATGCTGCGAACCAACTCAATGAAATCTTGCAGAACAATACAGACCAGATTAATTATTTCGTCTGCATACGTTTTTATTGTGAGTCATCATTGTCTGTATCCAGATGGAAGCGAAAATCTCCCTTGTCGGGTACATCAATGGGAATTTGGCTTGTAACAGTGTCTCGTAAATTAAGCCTGAGGTATTCTGTAGTGGCATTTACGAGTTCATGTGGAAACGAAGCCTTTATGAATTCCGCTCTTTTTACCAAAGGCACATTCAAGCGTTCTCCGACATTCCATGCCAGATGGCGAAGCCCCGGCGACCTCAGCGGATTGTTTATATTGGAGCGAATCGGCTTATATAAATCGGGGTGGTTGCAAGCCATATATTCAATATTGGCAATCAGTGTGGCAATAGCCTCTTTGGAGAGATAAGGGGCGGTTTTGATTGTCACATATTCCCGAATGGCATCCATGATTTTTACCTGCCTTTCGGCCTCCTTTTTTTTGACGTTCTCCAACATCGCATCGTAATTGTCTAAAACCGACGGCTGTTCAATGGCTTGAATTTCATTTGTACAACCGGCTTTTGTTTCGGTAGCTGCTTCAAGAACAATTGTAGATTGCCGGGCAAAAGAAAATTTGATTGGACTCTTTGTCAGCCATTCATAGAAAGAACGTTGTAACAAGCCGCATGATATAATTATTGTCCCTAATCCGAGTATGATGGGAACCATTACCTTTGTTATGCTGATTCCGTGGCAAACGTAAAGATAAGTGCTTATCGTTACGTAGGTAACTACCAGCAATGCAAGAATGAAACTTATCCTCTGAGTACGAATTTGAGTTTTATTTGTCATATACTGTAAATGTTTGGAATGATTATGCGGCAAAGTTATGTGCCGTATTCCAGACACTTACAATTGGTGATGATAAATCGTTCAATTTTGATAAAAAAATAACGGATATAGTATGATTTTCGGCGAAAAATCATACTATATCCGTATAAATGGGGGCAAAAACCGTTGTCAGCCTTTCCTTATCAAAGTGATTTTATTGCTGGCTTCACGCTTGTTGCTGTCCACGACTTTCATGTAGCGCATCGTGGTGGTGATGCTTTTATGCGCCATTATACTTTGTATGGTACGGACATCTGTACCGGCAGCCCCCTGAAGGGTTGCGAATGTTCTCCGATATGAATGGAATGTTATGTTCTTGGTTATTCCGGCAGAACGAATCCACTCTTTCATGGGTGCTTGTGTCCAACTGCGCATAAGCCCCTTGAACACCAGACCTTTCTTCTCGGAACTGTATCCTATCAGCCCTAACGCTTCCTCGCTGATGGGAATGATGTCTTCCGTTTTGTTCTTCTGCGTAATGATATGTACGCATTTTCCTCCGGCAGAATAGTCCACGATGTCTTCCCAACATAGGGCGAGAATATCACTGATGCGCAAGCTGGTCATGCAAGAAAACAGCGATGCGATTTTCACAATAGGCTTTTTACACGGCGTTTCTGCCAACTGGTATAACTCTTCGATGGACAGGGCCTCTTTCATGGTGTCTTCTGTCTCAATCTTTTCCAAGAAGTCATTGACATTGGTCTTTATCATCCCATTGCGATAGAGTATTTTCAAGAATCCCCTGAACGTAGACCAATATCCCGATGCGGAGTTTCGTGTGATACGTCCGTTTCGCCTTAGCTTCTTGGCACTCAGCAGGTATTCCCGAAATTTGTTACATAGGTCAATATCAATCTCCTCAAAGGTACATTTGCCATGTACGAAGTTGCTGAAATGGAGATAGACGAACTCCCATTTCTGGTCGTGTTTGCGGAGTTGCTTGCGGTAGTATTCCAAGAAATCCGCTTTGAGTTTGTACTTGTCGAAGAAATCATACCGTTCATTAACGACAGATTCAAATCGGCGGCAGCGGATAGCTTCGGCTTTCTCGGTCATCGCTTCGTTGAAATTCTGTTCACGCTTGTTTCTCGGATTGGCATAGATATATATGCCAAGCGATTCATGGCGGATAACTTTCATCGTTTCCTTGTCTCGATACCCCGGATAATAATCCAGATAAAAAGACAACATCCTACCTTTTAGCGGACGTGTCCTTAATGTTACTGTTTTGCATTCATGCATAGTGGTATATTTTTGATTATTACTAATTCGCTGGCAAAACTCTATCATGTAGTTATGCAGATGATTTTCAGTTGAGATTAATTTTGAAATAATTTACGGATAGTCATAAATAGGGCTATTTACGGACACCCATCACCCGGTCAAATTCTACTTTCAAGAATCTGACGAACCGTCCGTTCTTCTCACGGTTTATCTGATGGAATTGCAGAATGCCGTAAACCGAGTCACGGGACAGCTTGAATTTTTCCATCGCCTCCTTGACAGTGTAATATTCCGCCTTGCTCTCCTGTTCGGAACTCTTTGAGAGGTCGAAGTGAAGCTTTGAGTAGAATATCTGTCCGTGCTCTTTCTTGGATGGAATATTATTCCGGTACACTTGGGAGCGGATGGCAACACGTGTCATGCCGTACTTCTCTTGAATTTCTTCCGGCGTGTACCACTCAGTTAGGTCGGAATCCACCTCGTATTTGGCAAAGGCAGCATCGATATGCTTCTTGCTGTAATAGTTGAACTGGCGTATTCTCACCTTTGGCACTTTGTGTTGCCGTGTATAAGTCCATACCCATTTGGCGTTGACCTTGTATTTTTCTGCAATCTCTTCGGCAGTATAATAATCGGAGATGGCGAAATCTTCTTTGGGCATGATACGTTCATAAGGTTTGGTTTTCATCATCAACTCAATATCCGCACGACGGATTAGCGACTTCTTACCACTGATTCTTGAAGCACGAAGTTTAGATTCCTTTACCAACTTATAAATGTATTGCCGAGTTACGCCCATAAGTTTTGCAGCTTGGGCAAAAGAGAAGAAATCCTGTCCCTCGGCAGCTTGTCGAGGTTG
>OGIA01001594.1_pt1 | contig 13820 bp, 8 predicted proteins | sample 1571671 | NCBI WGS metagenome assembly OGIA01 (sample SAMEA2582027, study PRJEB24529) | metagenome | biome: Human gut stool | place: China | collected 2011
TATGTTGGGAGGTGTCGCGGCTTGCCTTTTCTTACGCCAGCGCAACCAAGCTGCGACACCTCCCAACATACATGCTTCGGACGAACCGATAGCCAATGCACCGGCTTTCCATTTTGCCTGTTCGGGAGTATTCCACAAATTCGCTACGATGTTGATACATTTGGCGTTCATGACGGCAATACGCGGATATTCCGTTTCATCGATATAGTTGATGTTGATCGCCTCGTTCATAAGTTTGGTTGCATAGTCGTCCATATAGGTAGTTACGAATGTCGCCAGGTTCAAGCGGGGCTGTGTCTGTGCAAACGTTTCGTCTTTAACCATCTGATACGCGATTTCCGGGGTGGTAGGGCCATCTGGGATTTTGTCTACTGGAGAGGCTTGTAACATCTTTTCCGAGCCAAAGATTGCTGTCTTGGCATCACCTTTTCTGAAATTAGAATCTTCCATGTCTTTTTGTTTTTAATTAATAATGGCGCTATCGACTTGTTTCGGCCGATTGTATGGCAAAAACAGCTACTATCCGCAATTGTTCTGCGTTTTTCGTTAAACATACGATATTTGGGGTTTATTAAAACAATGAACTTTCACTATTCGGGATTGTTTCAATACAATAAAAAATGATGTAACGAAACGATTATGCGAATACAGACCGGACAGGGGACGATTCCTCTTATCACGCTAATAGGCATATGGTCGATATCGGCACTGAATGCACTGCCCGGCCTGGCTGTCTCCCCAATCTTAGGAAGACTTTCTGCAATCTTTCCGCATTCCACAGAACTGGACATACAGATGCTTTCATCACTTCCTTCCCTCTTGATCATCCCTTTTATCATCCTGTCGGGCAAACTGACGGAAAAGATCAATAATGTCCTTCTGTTGCAAGTGGGACTGGTGATCTTCTCGTTGAGCGGCATCCTGTACATGCTTTCCACAAAAATGTGGCAACTGATAACAGTCAGCGCATTATTGGGGATCGGTTCCGGATTGATCGTGCCGCTTTCCACCGGTTTGATTTCCCGCTTTTTTACAGGAACATACCGTACGAAACAGTTCGGGCTCAGTTCCGCCATTACGAATATAACGTTAGTGCTGGCCACCGTTCTGACGGGGTATCTGGCAGAGGTGAACTGGCATTTGCCGTTTATCGTCTACCTGTTTCCGCTGATCTCGATCGTTCTCTCGTTCTATCTGAAAAAGAATATTTCACCGTATCCCGGTATAGGCATAAACACCACTAGCCGGAGAACGGAAAGGCCTGCCGATAGCAGTTTCGGGAAGTTCGGTATACAGATTCCCCACCTGATGCAGATCATGTCGTTCTATGGGTTGGCTACTTACTTAGTGATCATCATCAGCTTCAATCTTCCTTTCCTGATGAAAGAATATCATTTTACCAGCGGTAATTCGGGTATTATGATCTCGCTGTTTTTCTTGGCTATCATGTCGCCGGGATTTATACTGAATCAAATTGTCTCCTTCTTCGGCAAAAAGACCAAATTTGCCTGTATGGTCTCGATCTCTGTCGGAATGGCGCTTATACTCGTTTCCCGCACCGAATGGTTGATCGGGCTGGGTTGTATCTTTGCCGGATTAGGCTATGGTGTCATACAACCGATAGCTTACGACAAAACGACCCGCACGGCTATTCCTGAAAAAGTGACGCTTGCACTGGCATTCGTTATGGCCATGAACTATCTGGCCATTCTTCTTTGCCCTTTCATTATAAACATACTCAAGGATATGCTCCATATCGAGACACAGCAGTTCGCTTTCATCTTCAATATGGCCATTGCCCTGATAGCTGCCGCATGGGCCTACCTGAAACAAGATTCGTTCTTGTTCGACGACCGCATCAAACAAGTATAACATAAAATCCCAAGCATCGTGAAAAATAAAATAAGAGAAGCCAATATTTACATGATTATTTCCAAAACTTTCAGCGGGTTGAATATGAATGCGTTGAAATATCTCCTACCATTATGGATAAGTCCGCTGACGGGTGTAACCCTGCGCTGTACGTTTGCCGCCCTCGCGTTTTGGATTATCAGCTTGTTCACCCAACCGGAGACTTCCACCCGCCGGGAAAAGATTCTCTTATTTCTGTTGGGGGCGCTCGGCATTTATGGCTTTATGTTCTTTTACTTGCTGGGATTGAGCAAAACGACCCCTGTGTCAAGCTCCATTTTCTCCAGTTTACAACCTATCTGGGTATTCATTCTTTCTGTCATCTTCTTTAAAGAAACAATCACAAAGATGAAAATAACCGGTATTCTGATCGGATTAGGTGGCGCATTGCTCTGCATCCTGACCCAGAAAAACGATGACCTGGCTTCCGATGCCTTCACCGGAAATCTGCTTTGCCTGCTAAGTTCCATGGCTTATGCAATCTATCTGATTGCAAGCAACCGAATATTGAAGCATGTAGGAGTTATGACAATGCTGCGGTACACCTTTTCCGGTGCGGCTTTCTCCGCCATCATCGTTTCCGGATTTACAGGATTTGAAGCAACACTTTTCACGTTCCCGATCCATTGGAAACCGATGGCAGTCTTGGCATTCGTCCTGATTTTCCCGACCGTTATCAGTTACCTGTTAATACCGGTCGGACTAAAATATCTGAAAACCACACTGGTGGCCATCTATGGTTACCTGATCCTGATTGTGGCAACCATTACCTCGCTGGCATTAGGACAAGATCGCTTCAGATGGTCCCAATTAATATCTGTCCTCCTGATTTGTTCGAGCGTTTATTTCGTTGAAATAGCAGAAAGTAAGGAAAAATCATAAATTTTTCTCTTTCTTTGTAACAACAGCTTTTCCGTTCCCGTCTACTTAATGAACGCTCTCCAATAGCGCGCGTTGAAGAGCCGGAACTAACGGAATAAGTAACGATTAATACATTAGAAAGATGAAAAAATACATCGCAATCCTGATCCTCATCCTATTCTGCCAAGCAGGATATAGCCAGAGCATGGACAAGCTGTTCAACGACTTTGCCAAGCAAAAAAACGTAACCCACGTAACAGTCGGCCCGTTCCTGATGAAAATAAGCAGCCTGTTCACCGAGACGATGGGTGTAAAAAGCATCGAAGTCCTTTCTTTCGAGGAATGCGGCAATACCGTCAAAGACGATCTCCGCGCTGCTATCAAGAAACTGAAAGACCCGAATTACGAAACAATGGTCAATGCCAACGAAGAGGGCAACCGCACGAAAGTAATGGTACGTATTGACAAAGACATCATCCGCGAACTGGTAATCTTGACAACCGATGGAGGCGACGATGCCCTGATCCGCATCAAAGGAAAGATCAAACCATCTGACATCGAAAAAGTAATAAACGACCACAAAGATGGATGTTGAGAACTTTAAAAGGCTGTTCCTTCCCCTCCATCCCAAGCTCTTCCGGATTGCTTATGCGCTGGTCGAAAACAAGGCCGATGCCGAAGATATCCTGCAAGATGCCTACTATAAGTTGTGGAGTCGGCGGAATGAACTGACCGATATCCAAAATCCGGAAGCTTTCTGCGTGACGCTGGTCAAGAACCTCTGCCTCGATTTCCTTCGCTCACCTCGTGCTAACAGGCGCGACGCAGATGTCACCGAAGCCGTCACTCTTTCTACCGCTTCTTCACCGGACGAAGAGTTGGAAAGACAAGACAAAGTACAGCAAATCCGCCACCTCATCAACCGTCTGCCGGAAAATCAGCGGCAAGTTCTCCGGTTGAGAGGGATCGAAGACTGTTCGATGGACGAGATAGAACAGATCACCGGCCTGAGTGCCGTCAACATACGGGTGCTACTCTCCCGGGCACGAAAAATAATCCGGGAACAACTTGAAAAATATTATACATATGAATATGGACGATAAAAAGATAGATGAACTGATCAATAAAGCCCTTCAAGAGGAACAAGCTTTACCCGAAGGACTTTCCCGTAGACTGGAAAAGCAGATCGACACCTGGGCTTCCACGGAAGAAAAGAAGACCCGTTCATTGACCCGTAGACGGACTTTATATTGGTTAAGTGGAGTTGCCGCCTCCATCCTGTTGTGCATCAGCTTTTTACAATACAAATCGTCGTATCACGCTCACGACCGGCTCAGCGACACTTACACCAATCCGAAAGATGCCGCCGCCGCTGCCGAAAAGGCTTTACTCCTACTCTCGCAGAACCTCAACAAAGGCATCAGCCAGGTGGATAACGCCGGGCAGGAGATAGATAAAGTAAACAATATTTTAAACAAACATTTAAACGATTAATCTTATGAAATTAAAGAATATATTCCTGATCCTGTTTCTTTGTTGCACCAGCTTGTGCTTTGCCCAGGATAAACTGTTCGAAAAATATGCCGATATGGATAATGTAACATCTGTCTTCATCTCCAAGAAAATGTTCGACATGATCCCTAATGTAGAAAGCGGCGGCCTCAACCTGATGAATCTGAAAGGGAAAATAAACAATCTTCAAATCGTCACTTCCGACAAGCAGGAAGTCCGGGACCAGATGCGAAAAGAATTCAGCAGCCTTATCAGCAAATCACATGAAGAACTGATGCGGGTCAAGGACAACGATACACGCGCCTCTTTCTACATCGTCCAGAACGGTGACCTAATCAACGAAATGATCATGCTGGCCGACACAGATTCAGACTATGTGGTCATCCGGATAACAGGCAAATTCACATTAGAGGATATACAAGATGTGGCGAAAAGTTTTTCCCAAAACGATAAAAAAGAGGTAACGATCAGTTACAACTAAAACCGGAAAAGTATAAATATCCCGAAAAGATAATTATGCTTTTGTGAATACCTTAGTTCTGGTAGAACTAAGGCTATTCTTGTCTGTTGTTTGCTACCGTGACAAAATTAGGTATATAAAACTACTGGATGTTTTCAAAAATGATATTAAAATTAGTCAAATTGATATTCTTTCAAAAAAGATATTCTCATTTTTCCCTTCCAGAAGACTCCAATAACCTCCACAGATAAGCCAAAACCGATAATCGAGCCTACTTTTTTACAACTATCCGTACTGTATAGTTCATAGTTCTACCAGAACAAATTCAATTGCAATCTTAAATCATTAGCCTATGGAGAGAAGTAAATAACACACCTAAAAAGTTTTTGTAGAGAAAATTAGAGTATTTCAACTGTTAAATTAAATTTTAATATTATGATCAAATCGATATACAGCAACTTATTGCCTAAAGCTGTACTATTATCAGTATTTTTAAGCCCCGGATATGTGATTTCAAAAGCTCATGCAAACACAGATTCCATCAGTGGTATAGAACAAACGAACGGTAAACTGTCCGGACGGGTTATCGATGCAAAAGGAGAACCTATACCAGGTGCAAACATATCCGTCAAAGGCACCACCATCGGTACCATTACAGACATGGACGGTAATTTTTCCATTGATGTTAACCCCAATCAAATACTCACCATCAGTTTTATCGGATATGAAACAAAAACAATCCCTGTCTCCAACCAGAAAACATTAAATGTCGTTCTGCAAGAAACTGTAAACCAACTGGACGAACTTGTTGTCGTTAGCTACGGTACACAGAAAAAAAGGGATTTGACCGGATCTGTTTCCAAGATAGATGCAGGAGAATTAGAAAGTTTTCCTGTAGGACAATTTGCCCAAAAACTTCAAGGACAGGTAGCAGGTGTACAAATTAACCAATCTACAGGACAGCCGGGTAAAGGTATGGGATTCCGTATCCGTGGTGCAGCATCTATCAATGGTGGTAGTTCACCTTTATTCGTGGTCGATGGAATCCCTATCAATATGGACCTAAGCAGTATCAATCCAGATGAAATCGAAACCTTTTCCATCTTGAAAGATGCCGCTGCCACTTCTTTGTATGGATCACGTGCCGCCAACGGTGTCGTACTGATCACAACGAAAAGAGGAAAACAAGGTAAAACTCAAGTGGATGTGAATGCTTCATTCGGTATTCAGACTTTAAAGGGACTAAAGACTCCGGATGTTATGAACGGGGAAGAATTTGCCCAATACAAAAAAGAATACTACGAAGATGCTGCCAGATATGAAGGTTATACCGGAGGAGTTCCAGAACAATATCAAAATCCATCCCAATACGGTACTGGTACCAATTGGTATGACTTACTGACACGCAATGCCGCCACACAGAATTACAGTATCAGTGTGACAGCCAATAAAGACAAGTTCAATACAGCTATCGTATTAGGCTACTTCCGCCAAGACGGTGTTATGTACAATTCTAATTTCGAACGTTACTCTTTACGTGCAAACAATGATTATCAAGTAAACGACCGCTTAAAATTAGGACTGAACATAGCTCCCACCTTGCAAATCAAAAACAACCAAAATACAGACGGAGGTTGGCAGATATTAAGTGCTGCGTTCTTGGCTGACCCAACTGTAAATCCTTACGATGAAAATGGAGAACCTATTCTTTCTCTAAACTCTCCAGGGATGTTCCCTCAACCTAACTGGATACGTGTTTTACATGAAAAAACAAGTAAAACACAGGATTTGGCCTTATTAAGCAATGCTTTTGCAGAACTGGATATATGGAACGGTATCAAATATAAATTCCAGGCTGGTTTCGATTTAGGTGCCAAGAACTATAGAGATTTTACACCTTCGACAGCCGGTGGAGCCATGTTTACTGCTCCCCCTCAAAAAGCAAGTGGACAATACAACACCAACTTCCACTATAGTTGGACTATCGAAAATATGTTGATGTATAACCATAAATTCGGAAACCATAATATAGATGCACTGGTCGGTTATAGTGCACAAAAATATTCCAACGAATATAACCAGCTAACAGCAACTGACTTTCCAAGTGATGATATTCCTTGGATGGGTGCCGGTGCTACAAAAAACGGTGACAACAACATCGAGCAATGGGCATTAGCCTCTGTCATCGCACGCGCGAATTATAGCTTCAAAGACCGCTATTTACTCCAGGCGACATTCCGCCGAGATGGTTGCTCCCGTTTTGGGGCAGGCAATAAATATGCAAATTTTCCTTCCATATCCGCCGGATGGATTGTATCTGACGAAGCCTTCATGGAACCAGTAACCAATGTTATGAACTACCTGAAAATAAGGGCCAGTTATGGACTAACTGGTAACTACAACATTGGTAATTACCGATATATTGCGGGAGTTAGCACTTATAACTATGTCTTAGGTGGCTCTTTAGCTCCGGGAAAAGGATTAGGTAATTTAGGGAACAATGCTCTTACTTGGGAAGAAACAAAGCAACTGGACTTAGGTGTCGATATCGGTTTCCTAAACGATCGTATCTATTTGATGTATGACTATTATAATAAAAAAGTCGATGGACTTTTGTATCAAGTCGATATTCCAAGAGCTTCCGGCTTTTCCAACATTTATTCCAATATCGGTGATTACAAAGCATGGGGACATGAAATCACTTTTCAATCTCGTAATCTTGTCGGTGATTTCAAATGGACTACCAACTTGAATATAGCCTTCAACCGGAATGAAATAACCAAAATGGGAACAAACAACACCCCAAAAGGTGGATATTCCAATCAGGAAGATTTCAACCGTTTAGCAGTAGGAGAACCTATCGGTATATTCATGGGATATGTATTTGACGGCGTATATATGACCGAAGAAGAGTTTAATTCCCAACCAAAGCACGCCTCATCTGAGATCGGAACGGTCCGCATGAAAGATGTCAGTGGTCCTAACGGTGTTCCTGACGGTATAATCGACAACAATGACCGTGTAAAAATTGGTGATCCGAATCCGGATTTTATTTATGGTATGACAAATGAATTTTCCTGGAAGAACTTCGATCTGAGCATTCTGATCAGTGGACAAGTAGGTGGTGACATTATCAATTCAAACTACGAACATACCTTGAATATCGACGGTTGTTTCAATGTATTGAAAAAAGTTGCCAATCGTTGGCGCTCTCCGGAAAATCCGGGTGACGGACAGGTTCCGAGAACAAAAGCCGGTACCACGGAATTATTCCGCTTCAATAATAGCAGTTGGGTATATGATGCTTCTTATTTGACCATAAAGAATATCACTCTGGGCTATACAATTCCGATTAAACCGAGTCAATACCTCTCTAAACTCCGGGTATATGTAACAGCTCAGCAATTAGTCACATTCACTAAATACCCAGGTATGAATCCGGAAATAGCCATGAATGAAGATATGGGATGGAACGGTTTAGGAGTAGATCGTACAACTTACCCGGTTCCAAGAACATTCAGTATCGGATGTAACATTTCATTCTGAAAGAAAAACAAATTATAAATTTAAAGCGAAAGATCATGAAAAAGATATTTAGTTTAGTTGTTGCATTGTTGACTTTGGTTTCTTGTTCGGAAGATTTTCTGAATCTGACGCCTCAATATTATCCGAATGATGCGACATTCTTTAAAACTCAAGAGCAATTCACTCAAGCAGTGAACGGAGCCTATTCCGCTCTACGGGGAGTATCGGCAAGACAAGGATACCTGATGGGAGAAATGCGTTCCGACAATACACATTACACCCGCTATAAAGCAGACCGTGGTCTACACATCTTGTATCGTGAAAATATCGCGGATTTTGTTGTAGATGACCAGAACCAATGGACAAATGAAATGTATTATGCATGTTATACGGGCATTTCAAGAGCCAACACCATTCTGAACCGCATTGAAGGGACGACTTTTCCCGATGATTTCAAAAATAAAACGATCGGAGAAGCTAAATTCATCCGTGCTTTCATGTATTTCCAATTGGTGCAATGCTACGGAGACGTCCCTTTGCATCTGGAAGAAGTGACAGGAGCGGACAACGCATTCTTACCTCGTTCATCTGTTAACGATATCTATACAGCCATCGTTGATGATGTGAAAGATGCCATAGAGAAACTTCCTACGGTCAAATTCCCGCAAAATGGTGCTGCAACCAAAGGAGCTGCCAAAATGCTCTACGCTTATGTATTAATGACAAAGCCAGATCGAGATTATGCAACAGCGGAAACGCAGTTAAAAGATATCATGAATATGGGATATGAATTACTTCCCAATTATGCCGATATATATGACACATCCAAAAAGAACGGAAAAGAATCGATTTTCGAAATCCAGTATCAAATGGGAGATCAGGGACAGCAAAGTGATTGGTTATACTACTTTATTCCCAAAACAACGAATGCAGAAATTATTACAGGTGTTCCGGATTGTAGTACGTTACTGACAGGAGGCTGGAATGTTCCGACACCGGAAATGATCGCTTCTTACGAACCTGGAGACCTGCGTGTCGCCCCATCTATCGCTGTTGCAGTCGGTACACTGGATGCAGCAAACGCCTTAGTCGTAGCTGATGTACTAAAAGTCGGTGATCCCAAGATCAATGATTATCAAGTTAATTATCCATTTATCAATAAATACCGTCACGCACACTCCAAAATAGAAAATACAGACGATAACTGGCCTGTTTACCGCTATGCGGACTGCCTGTTATTGTTAGCTGAATGTCTGGTGGAGCAAGGACGTGCAGGAGACGCAGCACCCTATGTCAATCAAGTACGTGCGCGTGCAGGTTTACCTGCTGTTACAACAATCAATGCCGAGGTAGTTGCCAATGAGCGACGTCACGAACTCGCATTTGAGAACCATCGTTGGTATGATTTATTGAGAACAGGAAAAGCTATTGAAGTAATGACTGCCTACGGAAAATATATCAAAACGATTGATACGGAACTTCCTGAACGTACCTATCAGATAAAGCCGGAATATTTGCTTTATCCGATACCTTATAACGAGTTGCAATTAAATGACCAGCTCAAACAAAATCCAGGTTATTAATTATCATATTAACAAAAAGACCTTTACTTTTGTAGTAGAGGTCTTTTTACTATTAGCACCATGAATACACAACGTATTATCAAAAACTTTATATATACCGTCGTAGGAGGTATCCTGTCTCTCGGAACGACTGGTTGCAGTGGCAACAAAGCGGAAACGACAGACAGTTTTTCCACTTTGGAAGCCCAGTTTTCCAACCCTTCATCCGAGTACCGTACAGCCCCCTTTATGGTTTGGAACGGAAAAGTTACAGAAATTGAAATCGACCGTATGCTGAAAGACTTTAAAGATGCAGGCTGCGGAGGTGCGTTTATCCATCCCCGTCCGGGCATGATCACGGAATATATGTCGGACGAATGGTATTCCCTCTACCGTTATGCCGTCGATAAAGGAAAAGAGATGGGACTGGACATCTGGATTTACGATGAAAACTCCTATCCCAGCGGCTTTGCCGGAGGACATGTTCCCGAAGATATGCCCGAATCCTACAACCAAGGACAAGGACTTGAGTTGACAAAAACAGATCTTCTGCCTGACAAGACAGACGAATATTTCATCATCCTTAAAAAAGAAGGGGACAAATGGGCAGATATCACGAACGCCCTGAGCCAGCATAAAAAAGCAAAAGGAGAATATTACCTCTACAAAAAGACCTATTTAGGCAAATCAGACTGGTACGGAGGGTATTCTTACGTAGACCTGCTCGTACCCGGTGTGACTGAAAAGTTCATCGACCTCACGATGAAAGGATACGAAAAAACAATAAAGGACGAATTTGGCAAATCTGTTTTCGGTATCTTCACAGATGAGCCCAACATCAGCAGTCCCGGAGGCTTGCGCTGGACACCAGACTTGTTCGAAGTATTCCGGAAACAGTGGGGATACGATCTAAAACCACTACTTCCCCTTCTGGACGAAGAGACGGGCAATTGGAAACAGGTACGTCATAACTATATGGAAACCCTGTTGCAAATGTTTGTCGACCGCTGGTCCAAACCTTGGCACCACTACTGCGAGACGAACAACCTGAAATGGACCGGACACTATTGGGAACACGGTTGGCCGCAAATGAACGACGGACCGGACAATATGGCAATGTACGCCTGGCATCAGATACCCGCTATTGACATGCTGTTCAACCAGTTCGACGAAACTAACCCACAAGCACAATTCGGCAATATCCGTGCAGTAAAAGAATTGCGCAGTGCCGCCAACCAAACAGGTTGTAACCGTACCCTCAGCGAAACTTATGGTGGTGGAGGTTGGGACGAAACTTTTAAAGATTTCAAACGGTTAGGTGATTGGGAGTATGCACTCGGGGTCAACTTCATGAACCAACATTTAGCCCATATGACACTAACAGGAGCACGCAAATACGACTATCCGCCGGTATTCACCTATCATTCTCCCTGGTGGCCCGACTACCGCGAACTGAATGACTATTACGGACGCCTTTCATTTGTTATGAGCAAAGGCATCCAGAAAAACGATATTTTGGTTCTGGAACCCAACTCGACTTTATGGAGCTATTACGTCCATGCAGGAAGTTCCCCGAAACTCATGGAGATAGGAACCGATTTCCAGGCTTTTGTTACAACTTTGGAAAAGAACCAGGTAGAATATGACCTCGGTTCCGAAAACATCATCAAAGACCTCGGAAAGGTAGAAAACGGGCGTTTCATCGTCGGCAATGCCTCCTACTCGACTGTCGTTCTGCCTCCCATGATGGAGACCTTAAACAAGCCTACCTTCAACCTCTTGCAACAGTTTGTAGAACAAGGTGGACAGATCATAACCTTCTCCGCTCCCACCCGGATAGACGGGGCTGTCAATGACGAACTGGCCGGACTGTTGACCGGTACAACCGTCACATCACTCCCGGAACTATCCAAAGATGTAATCGCCCGGTATTTCTCTTCCGATAACTTCAGGATTACTTTCAACAGTGGTAACCTGTATCACCATCGTCGCCAGTTTGCAGACGGAGAATTGGTTTTTCTCGTCAACTCTTCTATGGATGAAGTTGTTGACGGCACCCTTTCGACGCAGGGAAAAGCCATGCTGGAAATGGATGCTCTGAACGGGGAAATCTATACATATCCGTCTTCAAAAGAAGGAGACATACTAAGTACATCTTTCCGAATCGAACCGGCAGGAAGCCTCTTGCTTTACTGTTCTGACAAGAACCCTAAAAACTATCCGGAACGCCCCGGAAAAGCGGGAAGCAGCCCGGTGACGGCAACAAGCCGGACCACCGTCAGCCGTTTACGCGACAATGCTCTGACAATTGACTTTTGCGATGTTACGGTTAAAGGAAAGACTTACAAGAAACAACATTTCTCCCGTGCCGCCGATATCGCCTTCAAAGCGCACGGATTCACCAACGGCAATCCTTGGAATACCTCCGTACAATACAAACGGAATATCCTCGACCGCGACCACTTTAAGGATGGCGGCTTCACGGCCTCCTATCATTTTACGGTAAACGATGCTTTCGACTATTCCGGTATCAAACTGGTTTCCGAACGCCCCGAACTATTTACCGTAAAAATCAACGGAAATCTCGTGAACGCTCTTCCAGGTGAATGGTGGCTGGACCGTTCTTTCGGCGTTTATCCGATAGGCGGACAGGTGAAAAAAGGTAGCAATACGGTAGAACTCAGCATCAACCCGATGCGTATTTTTGCAGAGATAGAACCGGTCTACATCATCGGAAACTTCTCGGTCGTACCCGAACAAGAGGGATGGAGCATCGGTGCACCACAGGAATCGTTCACACTGGGTAGCTGGAAAGAACAAAAGCAACCGTTCTACTCATGGGATATGAGCTATAGCAAAGAATATACCCTCGATGACCTTACAGGCAGATATGCCGTCAAACTGAACAAATGGAACGGGACGGTAGCAGAAGTATACGTCAACGGACAGAAAGCCGGTATGATCGCCTTCGACCCCTGGCAACTGGATGTAACATCCTACCTGAAAGAAGGCAGCAACACGATCGATGTACATGTGATCGGCAGTTTGAAGAACCTGTTAGGCCCGCATTACCGGAATCCGGCTCCCGGCCTGGCATCTCCCTGGCATTGGAAAAACGTAGACAAACCAATATCCGGAAAAGAATACCAGATGATGGATTACGGGCTGATGGAAGATTTTGAATTAATTCATTAAACATACACGAAAAGAGGGTGCGTGCTTTTCCGGAAAAGCATGGCACCTTTTTCAAAAAAGGACGGCAGCATGAAAAATAGACTTTTAAACATTTGTATCTTATGTATGGTTTTTCCTTTCTTTCTACAGGCAGCGGACACACATTCCGTTTATAACCTGCGATGCGAACAGGAAGAAAACCCGTTAGGAATCGAAACAGGACAACCTTGTTTCAGCTGGCAGATACAGGCACAACAACGGAACTTCGAACAATCGGCCTGGCAGATATTAGTGGCCGATTCTCCGGAAAAACTACAGGCCGGCAATGGAAATATCTGGGACAGCGGAAAAACGCTTTCTTCCGCCTCGATCCTTGTTCCTTTCAAAGGAAAAGAATTGAAAGCAGGACAGACCTACTACTGGAAAGTAAGGAGTTGGGATAAGGAGGACAGCCCTTCCCGCTGGAGCTGTATCCATACCTTCGGCATGGGGCTTCTTTCGGAAAAAGACTGGAGCAATGCCAAATGGATTGCACTGGAAAAAGACAGGAAAGACGAAATCGTCACGATAGGGCTGCACGGACTGGCCAACGTGGACCGGGAACTCAAAGGCAAAAAGATCGGTATGTACCGCCTCCCCCAATTCCGAAAAGAATTTACGGTTCAAAAACCGGTAAAACGAGCGACCGCCTATGTCTCCGGACTCGGACATTTCGATATGTTCCTGAATGGAGAGAAGGTGGGTAACAACTTTCTCGATCCGGGATGGACAAAATATGATAAATCCTTAATTCCGCAACACTATAATTTAACTTT
>OGIA01001598.1_pt1 | contig 13785 bp, 10 predicted proteins | sample 1571671 | NCBI WGS metagenome assembly OGIA01 (sample SAMEA2582027, study PRJEB24529) | metagenome | biome: Human gut stool | place: China | collected 2011
TATATACTCTGCCAGAGTAATTCTTTCTTCTGAGATTGGATTAATGTCTACTTTAATGCCTGCTATTGCCATACCATAGGAATTCAATTCATTAAAAAAACTATCCTCCCGAATATTTCCCCGATAAGAAAGCACCACATCAAGATCAGAATCTGCACGATACAGGTCATCTCTGCTTCTGGAACCATGTACTCTCGCCCCAATCAATGTAACTTCATTTTCCAGTCCCATTTCTCCCAGAACAGCTCTTGCATGAAATAAAACTTCATATTCAATTTCTGCCCTCCCCATTCCATTCAATGCTGTTTCACATCTGCCAAGTTCCGAAGTGAATCGAACATCTCCACTAGCCAGCACTTCTTTAGAATGACTGATTACCTTATCCCGAAACTCCCTGTCATCAACTTTTACACATTCAACATCTTCCAAACCTTCATTTTTCAGGCTGGCATACATTGCTTTCTAAATAGAATCTTCTGGATTTCCACAGGCATCTCCTGAAATTTCATGAAGTTCCTGATCATAAACCAGGTATTTATAGCCTTCCTCAGTCGGTTGCACTGTTAAATACATACCAGACATTTTAAATTGTACGGTTATTCCTTCATAATTTTTTAATGCCGGTTCCCTGTCATAACCATCAAAAAAAGCCTTTGGACAATTACGTTCAAACTGTATCTTCTCCATTCTCTCTTCTTCTGCATATTCAATTTCTGCATACAGTTCTTCATAATCCATCACATTTGCACCTTCTAGGGGCAATCCTTCTTCCTCTAAAATGTTCTCCATTGCTTCTGAAATAGAAATATCAATTCCTAAAAAAGGCGAAGCAGAAGAAATTCTGCCTTTAAACGGACGCATTGAACATTTTAATGTATCCAGAGGTTATGGTTTTATAAAAGATTTAGGAAGTGGTGAAAAATATTTTTTCCATATTACTTCTGCTCCTGAAGGTATAACGGAAGGAGACAACGTTACATTTGAAATTGAACGCGGTACGCGAGGTATGAACGCCGTGCGGATCTCAATCATTAATAAATAACAATTTTAACTTACAAAAAGAAATGAACATTTATGTTGCAAACTTAAGCTGGAACACAAACAGTGACAGCTTACAGGAATTATTTTCACAGTATGGCGAAGTAACTTCAGCCTACATTATTAACGACAGAGAGACGGGACGTTCACGCGGTTTCGGCTTCGTAGAAATGCCGAATGATGAAGAAGGTCAGAAGGCTATTGACACTCTTAACGAAACAGAATTTGAAGGCAAGAATATCGCAGTAAGCGTAGCTCGCCCCAGAACAGAAAGACCTGCAGGCGGCAACCGTGGTGGTGGTTACGGCGGCGGTAACCGTGGTGGCGGTTACGGCGGTGGCAACCGTGGCGGTGGTTACGGCGGTGGCAATCGTGGTGGTGGTTATGGCGGCGACCGCGGTGGAAGATATTAATCTTACAGCTAAACAACAAATGAGAACTGTTCGGAATAATTTCCGGACAGTTTTTTTTATGCCCCTGTTCCATCTATTATATATCAATAATATCTATATTTGCATATATGGTAACAAGCAAACATATTATACTGACACTTTCACTGCTACTGTGCAATGTGTGCATCTACGCTGCTACGGTCAACTACTCCGTGCGCGGAAAAGTCATTGATAAACAATCTCGACAACCGGTGGCATATGCCAACGTAGTGGTTACAGGTATCCCAGGAAAAGGAGCATCCACAGATTCACTGGGTATGTTTCATATAGAACAAGTGCCACCTGGAATTTACCGTTTCGAAGCAACGTTGATAGGATATAAAAGTGCTGTAACTTCCGAATATCTGGTTTCTGCTTCTACACCTTTCATTGAGATTGAGATGGAAGAAGATGAAAATATGCTGGCTGCAATTGTGGTAACCCCCTCTCCTTTCAGGAAAACCGTGGAGAGTCCGGTAAGTATGCGTATTATTGGGCTACAAGAGATAGAAAAAAGTCCGGGAGGAAACCGGGATATTTCACGAATTGTACGGGCATATCCAGGTGTATCGTTCTCACCTATCGGATACAGAAACGATTTGATTGTACGGGGTGGATCACCCTCTGAAAACCGTTTCTATATGGATGGAATAGAGATCCCGAATATCAATCACTTTGCTACACAGGGAGCATCAGGTGGTCCAGTTAGCATCGTTAATGCAGATTTGATACGGGAAATCAGTTTCTATACCGGAGCATTTCCTGCGGATCGTTCCGGAGCAATGAGTTCTGTATTAGATTTCCGTTTGAGAGATGGTAATCCGGATAAACAGACTTATAAAGCGACCTTGGGAGCTTCCGAAGTATCCTTCAGTGGTAACGGACACCTGAGTGATAAAACGACATACCTGTTCTCTATCCGACAATCGTATCTTCAATTATTATTCAAGGCATTGGGCCTACCTTTCCTACCTAATTTCATTGACGGGCAATTCAAACTAAAGACAAAATTATCAGCCCATGATGAACTGACTGTACTGGGTCTGGTAGGAATTGATAAAATGAAACTGAATACGGACGAGAAAGGAGAAGATGCGGAATATATATTAAGTTATCTTCCTACCATTCATCAGGAAACATTCACCGTAGGAGCATCTTATCGCCATTATGCAGGAAAACACGTACAGACACTCACGCTAAGTCATAATTATCTGAATAACCGTAATGTGAAATATCTGAATAACGATGATTCTTCCGAAGATAATCTAACCCTCCGTCTACGATCTGTAGAGCAAAAGACTACCCTTCGTTTCGAAAATCGAACAAGACTGGGACAATGGACTTTGAAAGAAGGTGCCGAAGTGAATTATTCTAACTATACCAACCGTACCAAACAACGAATACTCAGTTCCAGTTCTATTTACCACACGGATTTGAACATATTCAGTTGGGGCGGCTTCTTCTCCACAGACTATATCAGCACGAATAAACGGTTCTCCGCTTCAGCAGGTATCCGGACAGATGGCAATAATTACAATCAGGAGATGAAGGAGTTATGGAAGCAACTTTCTCCCCGCTTTTCATTATCCTATGATCTTACCAAGCAATGGGCATTAAGTGGAAGTGCAGGATTGTATTATCAACTCCCCCCATATACAGCTTTAGGATTTAAAGACAATGACGGCATCTATATAAATAAGAACCTTAAATACATGCAAGTTATGGAAACCAGTCTTGGGCTTGACTGGCATTTGGAAGACAGGTTGATGATCTCGGCGGAAGGATTCTTCAAACGATATGGACGCATGCCCCTTTCCGTACGGGATAATATCCCATTGGCATGTAAAGGAGATGATTATGGTACTGTAGGTAATGAAGTACTGATTCCTACAGAGCGTGGACGAGCTTATGGCATAGAAACCATGTTGCGTTGGCAAGTACCGGGACAATTTAATTTTGTATCCTCACTCACATTATTTCGTAGTGAATTCCGTGATATCACCTCTGCGTGGGATAATCGTTTTATCCTCAATGTCAGTGGCACCTACAATCTGCCTCGCCGTTGGAGCATTGGAGGCAAACTCAGTTATATAGGTGGTGCTCCTTATACTCCTTATGATGAAGATAAGTCTTCATTGGTTGAAGCATGGAATGCGCAAGGACGTCCCTATTATGATTATTCAAAGTATAATACGGAACGCCTTCCTAACTTTGCCCAATTCGATGTTCGTATAGATAAGTCTTTCTATTTCCATCGTTGCATGGTAGGCTTTTACATTGATATACAGAATATAACAGGAAGCAAACTGAAACAGCAGGATGTGATTATGAGTACAGGAGTTATTGAAAATCCTTCTGCTCCCATTGGAGAACAAAGATATAAAATGAAATATTTAAAGCAGGAAAGTGGAACCGTTTTACCATCGATTGGACTTACGGTGGAATTCTAATAAAAGCACTTGCGGCTACGTTGCCCTTCACTTGTACAAGTGTAAGCTTACACAGTAGCAAGTGTTGACCTACGCAGCCGCAAGTATCATTTATTGATGTTGATCTCTCAGCAAATCATTCACCGTCTTCACCGGATTGAATGTACTTAGAGGCACCTCTACAAATACTGTATTCCAGTCACTCATTGCACCGTTCCACAAACCGGGAAGTTCCAGTGCTTTAAGATCCTTACCATTCTTCGATTTGTAAGAAATAAAACCGGTAGCTTTATCTACGAAATTTGTAAGGTCAAATTTATGACCTTTATAATCACGTACGGCACAAACCAGATCTACAGGATTAAAGTGCGTTCCTTTCTCAAACATTTCTTTCTTCTCCGAATCATCCATATCAATTTGGGAGCTTTCTAGAATTTGCAAAGAAATAGTTCCGTCACTGTTATATGCCAGGAACGGACCACCACCCGGTTCGCCTACATTCTTCACCATACCGCATACACGCATCGGACGGTTCAACTTCTCTTTCAGATAAAGTACAAGTTCGGCATCTTCCAGATTCTTGGTTTCAGGATTCTTACAGAAGAGTTTCTTTTGCAGGAATTGCAGTATTTCAATCACCTGTTCATGAGTATATCTGCCACTGTCCAAAAGTTCCAGATAAGCAAATGCCTTTTGTTGCAAAGCAACCAATACTCCGGCAATCAACTTTTTGTAGAGCACAGTATCACCTTTCAGCTTATCGGGCACCACATTATCGATATTCTTAATAAAGATCACATCTGCATCTAGGTCATTCAAATTTTCAATCAATGCACCATGGCCACCCGGACGAAACAGCAACTTACCATTATCACGGAAAGGTCGATTATCCATATCGGCAGCAATCGTATCCGTACTCGGTTTCTGCTCAGAGAAAGTTACATTATAATCTACTCCGTATTTCTTTGCATAAACAGCCGCTTTATCTGCTACCAATGCTTCAAACAAACGGCGGTGTTCGGGAGAAACTGTAAAATGCACATTTACTTTACCATTCTTATTAGCTGCATAGAGCGCACCCTCTACAAGATGTTCTTCCAGCGGTGTACGGTTACCGTCTTCATATCTGTGGAATTTCAGCAGACCTTTCGGCAATGCACCGTAATTCAATCCTGCAGCTTCAAGCAGTGCAGCAACTACGGCTTTATAGTTTCCTTCAGACACCAACGCAGGAATATCTTTTCCAGACATCTTCTCACAGGCAGCATTCAAATCATCATAGAAAGCGAATTTTTCAATCTGTTCAAAGAATGTCTTTTCAAATTTAGTTTCGGGGGCATCATAATCAGCTCCGAGAAATTCGAACAAATTCTTGAACATACGGCTCGCTGCACCGGATGCAGGAACAAACTTCACTACAACCTTATCTGTCCGGGTATAAGCGTCCCATGCATCGAGATAGAGCTTTTGCTCATCTGCTGCAGGAGCCAGAATTCCTTTTTCCAGAGAAGCGGCAGCAGCCAGCTTCAAATATGGAAAACCTTTCTCGAAACAAGCCAGTTGTTCGGCTATCTGTTCTTCTGAGATACCTTTTTGCGTAAGCAACTCTTTGTCTTGCGGTGTTATCATATTATCTATTTTTATTAATTGATTGCCAAAAATACAAAAAAACTGCAAGCCCTATCAAGAAAAAGAAGAAAAAAACTACCTTTACACCACAAAAATGGACGATTATGGAAAGAGATGAATTTTTCACTACTGAAGAGAAGAAATTGCTCTTCTCTCTCTACCGAAAATTATTACAGTTGACCGGTGAGACATTACAGAAGGGCGACTGCAGAAAACTGAAAACACATCTTATCAACTCTATAAAGGATAACCGGGTTCAACGCGACACTTTCGGATTAAATCCACTGGTTAAGGATATGCAGACTGCCGTTATCGTTGCCGAAGAAATCGGAATGAAGCGGGCGTCGATTCTGGGTATTATGTTGCACGAAAGTGTGAGAAACGGAGCTTGTACTCCCGAAGAGGTACAGGCTGCTTTCGGTGAAGATGTGGCCGGCATTATCCGTGGACTGATACGCGTAAATGAACTTTATTCCAAAAGCCCGACTATCGAATCGGAAAACTTTCGCAATCTGTTGCTCTCTTTTGCGGAAGATATGCGCGTAATCCTGATAATGATTGCTGACCGTGTGAATATCATGCGGCAGATTAAAGATAGTAAGAACGACGAAGCCCGCCGGCAAGTGGCCAACGAGGCTGCATATCTCTATGCTCCCCTCGCCCATAAATTGGGGTTATATAAGCTGAAATCGGAACTGGAAGACCTCTCCCTGAAATATACGGAAAAAGAGGTCTATTACCATAGTAAGGATAAACTGAACGAAACAAAGGCATCTCGCGATAAGTATATTGCAGCTTTTATCACCCCGATGCAGAAAAAACTAGAGGACGCCGGACTACATTTCCACATCAAAGGACGTACAAAGTCTATCCACTCCATCTATCAAAAAATGAAGAAGCAGAAATGCCCTTTCGAAGGAGTGTATGACCTTTTTGCCATCCGTATCATTCTAGACTCACCTGTAGATAAGGAGAAGCAAGAATGCTGGCAAGCATATTCCATTGTAACAGATATGTATCAACCCAATCCCAAACGTCTGCGCGACTGGTTATCCGTGCCCAAAAGTAATGGCTACGAATCATTGCACATCACCGTGATGGGCCCTGAAGGTAAATGGGTAGAAGTACAGATACGTACTGAACGCATGGACGATATTGCCGAACGAGGCTTGGCTGCCCACTGGCGCTATAAAGGTGTGAAGGGTGAAACAGGATTGGATGAATGGCTGACTACGGTACGTGAGGCTTTGGAAAATTCAGATAGCAATGGATTGGAAGCTATGGACCAGTTCAAACTGGATTTGTATGAGGATGAAGTCTTTGTGTTCACCCCGAAAGGTGATCTGTTTAAGTTAGGTAAAGGTGCAACAGTGCTGGATTTTGCTTTTCATATCCATAGTAAATTGGGATGCAAGTGTATCGGTGCAAAAGTTAATGGCAAGAATGCGCAACTTCGTCAGGTACTGAACAGTGGTGACCAGGTGGAGATTATGACTTCGAATACCCAGACACCGAAGCAGGACTGGCTGAACATCGTGACTACCTCCAAAGCACGTACCAAGATACGCCAAGCTTTGAAAGAGATGGTTGCCCGGCAGCATGCCTTTGCCAAAGAAACTATTGAAAGGAAATTCAAAAACCGGAAAATAGAGTATGATGAAGCTGTCATGATGCGCCTCATTAAACGCCTCGGTTTCAAAACTGTGACTGATTTCTATCAAAACATTGCCGATGAAACATTGGATGTAAACGAAATCATCGACAAATACCTGGAGCAACAGAGACGGGAAAATGATACGCATGACGACATTATATACCGTAGTGCTGAGGGATATAACCTGCAACAGACGCAGAACGATGAAATCACCCGTTCAAAAGAAGATGTACTGGTAATCGATCAGGATCTGAAAGGATTGGACTTCAAGTTAGCACGCTGTTGTAACCCGATTTATGGAGATGATGTATTTGGCTTTGTGAGTGTGACCGGTGGCATTAAGATACATCGCAGCGATTGTCCCAATGCCACTCAACTACGAGAACGATTCGGATACCGTATTGTAAAAGCACGTTGGGCAGGTAAATCGCAAGGTACACAATATCCTATAACGCTTCGTGTAGTAGGCCATGATGATATTGGCATTGTAACTAACATCACCTCGATCATATCTAAAGAAAATGATATTTCTCTACGCTCCATCGGCATAGACTCTCATGACGGACTATTCTCCGGCACTATGACAATTATGGTAGGCGATACAGGACGTTTGGAAACACTTATAAAGAAGTTGAGAACAGTAAAAGGAGTGAAACAAGTTTCAAGAAATTGAATATGAAATACGATTTTAAGAAACAAATCCGAAGCTTTGGATACGCCTGGAAAGGCATCCGGCAATGTATTGGGAAAGAACAGAATCTTAGTTTCCACCTGATTACTACAATAATCGTGATAGGTGCAGGTTTTCTTTTCGACATTACACGTACGGAATGGATGATCATTATCCTTTGTATTGGTGTGGTCGTAGCTGCAGAGCTCTTCAATACGGCAATTGAAAGATTGGTGGATCTGGTATCACCGGAGCGTCATCCCATTGCAGGACAAGTAAAAGATATTGCCGCCGGTGCAGTGCTGGTATGCGCTGTTGCGGCGGCAATCATTGGAGGGATTATTTTTATCCCATATTTGTTTTGACACGGGTTTATCTCACTCGTCTTCTCTTATAATAGGGACGTGTCAGCAGGAAATAAAATAGTAGTGCTACAATGATTCCCACACCTATAATTTTATAGATCAATTGAAAATCTACATAAAAGTGTGGTTTTTCAATGCTTGAACCATCTTCAAACATAGAATACAGTTCTATGTTGTTTGACAGAAAGCAGCAAACTGCAATACCTATTAAAATTCCCGTTTCCATAGCCAAATGGCAAGTTGTATTTGCTGTTCCACGCTGGCAATGCTGCGAAAGCTTGACGAATATCTTCGTAAGAGGTACTGTAAGTATCACCAAAACAACCAGGAAGAAAGTCGCACTGTAATCCCCATCCTTTATTATAGGTATTACTATCCCCGACACAAAAGCGATCAGCACTACATTGAGAGCAGGCAACCAAGCCCGTGACAGTAAAAAACGGTCGATATTAAAACGTCCTATACCTATAGGTGCACGGAAAGCAACATACACCCGCAATGCAAACAGTATACTAAATATACCGCACAATGCGGAAAGATACACTACCATGCTGAAGCCTTTGAGCTGGAACATCCATATTCCTACTCCCACTCCTACCAACATACCCAGACGAGCCGCCAAAGCATATGTCATATTCCCTGCGCTACGGCGCGGAGAATTTGTAATATCAATAGCAACTGTAATTCCCGCTGTGGCTGCTAATCCGAAAGCTCCTCCCTGCACAACGGCAAGTAACAACAATTTCGTTAAAGTATCAGCAAATAGATAACCCACCGTCGCTGCTAACATTATAAATGTGGAGTAGACAAGCACGTGCTTTCGCTTATACGCATCTCCCAGATATGCATGAAATGGTCCTACAAGGAACATACCCACCGCAAACACCAAAAACATACTACCCACCTGTACAGTAGAAATGCCTAAGCGTGACACCATCACCGCAGGCAGTACCGGGAATAGCATATATAGGGATGCAAAAAGCAGGAAATTAGCCATGCATATCCGCATAAATCCCAGCGACCAAAGATTATCAATATTGCTCTTTCTCATTCGGGAAGTCTAAGTTCTTCACATCAGATATATAACGGCTTATAGCGTCAGTCATTATCGTATGCAAATCGGCATAACGACGTAAGAAACGGGGACGGAAACCATTATTCATACCCAGCATATCCTGAATTACCAGCACCTGTCCGTCTACTCCACCGCCGGCACCAATGCCGATAATAGGAATAGTAAGTTCACTTGCCACACGTTCTGCCAATTCCGCCGGGATTTTCTCTAACACAATGGCAAAGCATCCTGCCTCTTCCAGCAGATGGGCATCACGTACCAATTTCTCAGCTTCGGTATCATCCTTGGCACGAACAGTGTAAGTACCATACTTATTGATAGATTGCGGCATCAGTCCCAGATGTCCCATAATAGGAATACCTGCACTCAGAATGCGCTTTACAGTACCTATTATTTCTTCGCCACCTTCCAGTTTCAAAGCATCTGCATGACTCTCTTTCATAATGCGGATGGCAGAAGCAAGCCCTTCCATCTCATTGCCCTGGTAAGAGCCGAAAGGCATATCCACTACAACCATAGCACGTTTTACTCCACGAACTACGGACTTAGCATGATAGATCATCTGATCAAGGGTGATCGGAAGTGTCGTCACATTACCAGCCATTACATTACTGGCAGAATCACCCACAAGAATTACATCCATACCTGCACCATCCACAATCTGTGCCATAGTGTAATCATAGGATGTCAACATAGAAATTTTTTCGCCTCTTTGCTTCATTTCAACAAGGCGATGAGTGGTCACTTTACGAGTGTCATCTGAAATATATCCAGCCATAATATCATTTACAATTTAATCATTTACAATGTACAATTTTGACTGTGTACAGATACACGTTGCAAATCATATATCGTAAATTGTAGTTCGTACTTTTATTTATCGCCGCAAAGGTAATCCTTTTTCCCTTTACTTGTGCAATTCTGTTAATTTATCGTAAGTGAATCCCTGGAAATCATCCAGAACATAGTGGCACAACGGGGTAATTTCTTCTCGTGAATTAGTGGTAGCCAGACCAATAACTGTAGCACCGGAAGCCATTCCGGCTTTCAGACCATTAAAAGAATCCTCAAAAACATAAGTCGTTTCCGGAGTAGTGTCAAATACTTCCATACCAAGCAGAAAACAATCAGGTGCAGGTTTAGAGGCAGTGAACATTTCTGCTGTGAGAATACGGTCGAACATACTTTTAATTTCAGGTTTAGCACGGTATACAGCTTCCATTTTCTTATCATTGGAGCTGGTAACTACAGCCATTTTCACACCATTACGGTGAAGATCGGCAATAAATTCCTCCACCCCGGGAACAAAATCGTATGACATATCCTGTTCGAAGCGGTCGAGACCTACAGTGATTTCCTCTCTCTCTTTTGTCATACCGGGAAAGAAGGTATCGTAGATATACATCAGGGTCTGCCCCTTTACACGACTTTCCAGATCTTCCATACCTAAGTAATCTACTCCCATTTTATGCCAAAAAACGCTGTACTGCGTCTCTGTGTCGACAACGACACCGTCGAAATCGAAGAGAACGGCGATGTTTTTAGTTTCAGCCATATAAACTTTCTTTTACCTTATAATGTTAATACCTTATCTATTACGATACAAAGGTCAGAATAATCCTTGAACCGAGCAAATAAATGAGTAACTTTGCTGCGAATACCAGATACGCGGACGACATGGACCAGAGCGGACGAACGCGGACTCATCACTTTCTTTAGATAAATAGTTATGGATAATAACCCTCACATATTAGGTACCGAGAGCATCGGAAAACTGCTGTTGCAGTATTCCATACCCGCTATTATCGGCATGACAATAACTTCTCTGTACAACATTATCGACAGCATTTTCATAGGTCATGGTGTAGGTGCAATGGGTATTGCCGGATTAGCTATTACATTCCCCTTGATGAACCTTGTGGTAGCATTCTGTACGCTGGTATCAGCAGGCGGTTCTACCATTTCATCCATCCGTCTGGGGCAAAAAGATTTAGACGGAGCAACTGAGGTATTGGGAAATACGCTGATGTTTTGTCTGATTAATGCAGTAGTATTCGGTGGACTTGCTTTTCTGTTTCTGGATGATATATTGAGATTCTTCGGTGCCAGTTCCGAAACATTACCTTATGCACGTGACTTCATGCAGATTATCCTGGCAGGAGCCCCAATTACTTATACAATGATCGGGCTAAACAATATTATGCGTGCCACAGGATATCCTAAAAAGGCGATGTTGACTTCCATGGTAACAGTGGTCTGTAACATCATCCTTGCTCCTATCTTCATTTTCCATTTTGACTGGGGAATTCGTGGAGCAGCTACGGCAACCGTTATTTCACAGTTCATCGGTATGGTATGGGTGGTGAAGCATTTCCTTGATAAGGATAGTTTCGTTCGTTTTCGTCCGGACTTTTGGAAACTGAAGAAACGCATCATCAGTAGCATCTTTTCAATCGGCATGTCTCCTTTCCTGATGAATGTATGTGCCTGTGTCATTGTGATTATCATCAACAACACGTTACAACGTCACGGAGGCGATATGGCCATCGGAGCTTACGGTATCATCAATCGCCTGCTTACACTCTATATAATGATTGTATTAGGTCTGACCATGGGTATGCAACCAATTGTTGGATATAACTTCGGAGCACAGAAACACGACCGTGTGAAGCAAACGTTGAAACTGAGCATCCTGACCGGTGTGTGTATCACGAGCAGTGGCTTCCTCATTTGCGAACTTTTTCCACATGCAGTATCCGTTATCTTCACGAACGATCAGGAACTGATTGACATTGCTTCTCGCGGTGTCCGCATCTGCGTGCTGATGTTCCCATTGGTGGGCGCACAGATTGTAATCGGTAATTTCTTCCAAAGTATCGGAAAAGCTAAAATCAGTATATTCCTTTCGCTCACCCGGCAACTTTTATATCTGCTTCCCGGTCTGATCTTCTTTCCCCGTTTCATGGGACTGGATGGAATCTGGACCAGTATGCCCGTTGCCGATTTCTTTGCTTTCCTGACAGCACTCACAGTACTGTGTATATATATACGAAAGGTTACCCGAACACAGGAAACAGTTACTCACTCTTAATACTCTTCACCGGATTCTCATTAGCAATGTGCCATGCCTTAATTATGACACACATGATAATAAACATAAGCAGAGTCACAGCAACACCCATATACCCCATTACAGGCAAGGAAATAGTATCCCTAAACTGACTGATCCAAACTTCACCGGCTTTGAATGCTCCGATTGTACCAATCGTTACAGCCGGAATTGCCAACCACAAGACATCACGCGTCAGTAGGCGCAGCACACCGCTCACTTCTGCCCCATTCACCTTACGAATAGCTATTTCCTTGGAGCGCAAACGAATTTCATCATTTACATAACCAATGAGCCCCATAAGAATGATAAACAAGATTGTAACAGATGCCAATAAAGTGACATCACGGAATATGCGAACGGATTCCGAATAACTTCGCATCTCTTTTTCCATTGAACGAAACAGTAACTCATTCTGCGGATACACATGCTGCATCTCTTCATTCAACCGGATAAGATTATCGTCAAAAGGCTTCTTCAGGCGCACATGTAGAGTGCTTTCTATGCCTTCCGTCCAAGCTATCATAACCGGATCGCTATCATCCGGTGCAAGAGGAAAACTGAACGAATCCAAAATGCCTACTACTGTACCCAGATCATTTACGTGTTCACCTATACCGGTACCCTCCCATTTCATCTTTTCTACAAAAGTGCGGTTTACAAGCAATTGTCCACTACCCGATAAGTTTTTACCTGCTTTAAGTCGTAAGCCGATAAAGTCCAGATAATCCGTATCGAATATAGAAAAGCGAGGAGAAAAAAGCCGGTTTCCTTGATTATCAGTCACCATGTGAGGAGCATAAAAACCCAGTAACGATGCACTGGCAGAAGCCACAGACTCTACATAGGGTAATCCTAAAAGAACACTACGCAAGTTATCCGGATTTTCTAATCGTTGGTAAACGTATGCAACGCGTTCAGGACGGAAACCACGATCACGTCCGGTTGCATAATTATATTGTATAAATACCACCAGCATCATGCCCAGTATGAATGCCGCACCTCCAAACTGTATGAATAATAGTACCCGCTTCCAACCACGACGTCCGGAAGTATAGCGATGGAACACTTGCGTCACCGGTATACGCGAAAACAAAATACCAGGCAAACATCCTCCCAACAGAAATAAGAGAGCAACTACAGACAAAGGTGCCCACAAGTTCTGCCAGGCAAAGAGAACACTCAACGGAATAGATGCCAGTTCTTCCATTTTTTCATGGAAAACATACACCAACACTCCTATCAATAATAGTGCCAGTAGAATCACTACCGCTGTCTCCATCAGAAACATGGAGAAAATGCTGCGTTCGGATGCTCCACTGCACTTGTGTACACCAATGGATTTTGCACGTTGCGTCAGTGAAGCTATCGATATTAATACATAA